>JACLAC010026289.1_pt1 | contig 16907 bp, 19 predicted proteins | sample 8027881 | NCBI WGS metagenome assembly JACLAC01 (sample SAMN15725517, study PRJNA655200) | protist metagenome | isolation source: fluorescence activated cell sorting (FACS) single amplified genomes of... | place: Spain: Blaines Bay Microbial Observatory, Mediterranean Sea | collected 2016-01-19
GGGCGACATGCAAGCCCCGAAGTCTCGTAGGCCCTCGCGGCGTGCTCGGTTGACGAACGCCGCCGGTCCGAACTCCTCGGTGAACACAAGGTCGTGAAAGCCCTCGTAGGGCGCGGTCAAGGTGGGGAATTTGCCCGACGCGTCCCAGTCGAATTGCCCACTGTCGACGACGAGCCCGCCGATCACGATACCGTGCCCGCTCAGGAACTTCGTCGCCGAGTGAAAGACGAGATCCGCGCCATGGGCAAAAGGTTGAAAGAGGTATGGCGTGGCGAATGTGTTGTCGACGAGCAGCGGAATGCCTGCCTCGTGGGCGATGTCCGCGATGCGCGGAACATCGAGGACGTCCAGACCGGGATTACCCAGCGTCTCGCCAAAAACCAACCGTGTCTCGGGCCGGATCGCCGCGCGAACTTCCTCGAGATTTCGAGCGTTTACGAACGTCGTCTGAATACCGAACCGGGGTAGGGTGTATTCCAGGAGGTTGTGGCTGCCGCCGTAAAGCGAGCGCGATGCAACGATGTGATCGCCCGCACTGAGGATCGTGGTGATGGCGAGGTGCATCGCCGCCTGACCACTCGCAACCGAGAGGGCACCGATACCCCCCTCGAGCGCGGCAATGCGCTCTTCGAGAACCGCATTCGTAGGATTCGACAAGCGTGAATAGACATGCCCTGCGCGCTCTATATTAAACAGACCCGCAGCAAAGTCGGAGTCCGGGAAGACGAACGATGCGCTCTGATAGATGGGGGTTGCCCGTGCACCAGTGGTCGGATCGGGCTGCTGCCCGGCATGCAAGCTGAGCGTGTCGAAGCTCAAGTATTTCGGGGTTGCCATTGAACCTCCGTAGGAGCGCGAGGGCGGGGTCGAGCGAGGCCCGTAGCCTAGCCCGGACCCCGGGGGATTGCACGATTCCCGGCGTGCGAAGCGCGTCCCGGTCTCCACTCTTTCCCGACCCGAGCTTTGCGCGTGCCAGGGCCTAGCTGTCTCATGCTGTAACGATGTTAAACTTATTATCGATTAGCACCGATTGGTGGTGCGGTAGAGCAGTGCAGATGAGCCTCAACCTGGAGGGAGCACGGTGCATATAGTTCAGTCGCCGGGTGAGCGCAGGACCGGAACCCATCGTTTCATCGACGAGATGAGCGAGGAACGGCAGGAAATGTGGGTCCTCTATTGCAAGGTCGCCGGTCTTGAGCCCTTCGAAGAGGTGAGCTCGTCCCCCGAGCTAATGGAAGCGTTCTGTCAGGTCTTGGTCGATTACATTTCCTCGGGCCACTTTGGGTTGTACGAGCGGATTGTGGAAGGCAAAGAGCGTCGCCGCGCTGTGTGCGAGGTTGCTGCGGAAGTCTACGAGCGTATCGCCCAGACGACCGACGTTGCCCTCAAATTCAACGATACGTACGACCCGGGCTCACAGCTTGAGCGCAGTGAGCAGTTTGCCCACGACCTCTCTGCGCTTGGCGAGGCGTTGGCGCTGCGAATCGAGCTCGAGGACCGGGTTATCGGAAAGATGCTGGCAGCCTAGCGCTTTTGCGCTTGGCTTTGACTGGTCCGGTGTGGGTTGGATGCGCCGCCTGGGACGACGGTGCGGGTTTCGGCGTCAACTATCGGTGGCCGCGGTGAGGGCGGCGATGCCTTCGGCCAAAGCCAGCGTTCGCTTCGCCTCCTCGACGTGCAGATTTTCTACGAGGCGGCCGTCAAGAACGACGAGCCCCTTGCCTGCCGCTTGTGCTGCGTCCCATGCCACGAGGATCGCTCCGGCAGAGGCAATGTCGTCCTTCGCGGGTGCGAACACCTGATTGGTGCAGGCAATCTGGGAGGGATGTATCAAGGTCTTGCCGTCGAATCCGAGCTCCCGGCCCTGCTCGCAGTGGATGCGGAACTCCTCTAAGTCTTTGAAATTCAGATGGACCCCATCGAGCACATCCAATCCGTTTGCTCTCGCGGCGAGGACGCAATGAGTGAGGGGCACCAGAAATCCAAGCCGGTTTGGCGTGTGAGGAACGCGCATATCTTTTGACAGATCGGATGTGCCTGCCACGATGCAGGCAATCCGTGGGTTTGCCCGCGCGACCGAATCGAGGTTCAAGATGCCGCGAGGCGTTTCCGCCATCGTCCAGATGGGCAGATCGGTCGCGGCACCCGCTTCATCGAGTGCTTTCGAGGCCGCGTCGACGTCACCGGCACTTTCCACCTTCGGAAATAGCACGCCATCGATCGGCAGTGCGGCGATGACTCGGACGTCCTCTTCCCCCCATTCGGTATCAAGCCCGTTCACACGGACGATGAGCTCGCGCCGACCGTAACCGCCTTCGGTTACCGCCGCAGCGATGCGTTCTCTGCCTAACGCCTTGTCATTTGGCGGAACGGCGTCCTCGAGATCGAGGATCAGGACATCGGCGGGCAGGGCTCGTGCCTTTTCGAGCGCCCGCGCATTGGAGCCCGGCATATACAAAGCGGAGCGTCTAGGTCGTAGCGTCATGCGAATAGCTTGGCTAATGTCGGACTTTGACTGCGGCCGGGAGAAATTATACCGAGACGTCGAGACGGTGGCGCGGTTGTAAGACGGTGACGTTGGCCCCGTACGCAGTCGCCGCTGCGTGAGCGCTAACCGGAAGGCGGACCGTCGGCATGGTTGCGAAGCGCATGTGCCGGCGCGGTTGGTGGGTAGGGGCGCTTCTTTCGGGGCGGCTGGAGAGCAGTTCACCTTCGAGCACGCGCGAGGACGCCGGACGCTCGGTGAGCTGCGGCCTGTAGCGTGATTCGATGCCCACGCTGCGCATGACGCTGCCTCCGGTGGTGATCAAGGCCACCTGACTCCTCAGCCTAGTCAGCGGTGCGGATATTGCCCGTGACTTTGGTTTTCTCGTGCCTTCCAGTGCCCAACCCGTTCGGGGTGGAAGTGCCGCTTCGCCGGTATCAAAAACCGCGGTGTGCGGTGGGGCGTTGAGCAGCCTGGATAATCGTCGAGCGAGTGTAGCAAGATAATTTCGACTCGCTGGGGCCGCGGGGTAGCAAAGATGTGACGGGGTACACAACTTCGGCGTCCCGTTCGGTATCGGCGGCGCTTTGCTTTGGTCCCGACACCGATTCGGCATAGCACGCGCGCCGTTCGTGCATTAGTGTGCGCGGCATGAACATCCGGTTCCGACCGACCGCGTATCTGACTTGGCTCGTGCTGCTGTTTGGGGTCACGGGTTGTACCGAGCCACCCGTTGCGCCGATCCGGTTTGGGCTTGCGACAGCGCCGGTGACCTTGGACCCCCGGTTCGCCACGGATGCTACGTCGTCCCGGGTAAATCGCCTGATCTACGCCCGGCTTGTCGATTTTGACGACCGTTTGCGCCCAGTACCTTCGCTCGCGACTTGGGAAGAGCTTTCCCCGACACATTATCGGTTTCGGCTACGGGCTGACCGCCGCCGGTTTAGCAATGGCCGGCCGATGACCGCGCAGGATGTGAAGGCGACGTACGATGCGGTGTTAGATCCGGCAAGCGGCTCGCCCCACCGTGCTTCGTTGAAGGGCGTGATCTCTGTCGAGGCCGTTGATGCCCGGACCGTCGATTTTCGTTTGAAGGTTCCGGATCTTCTCTTCCCAGGCAAGCTCGTTATCGGAATATTGCCCGAGACGCTGATTGCGAAGGGCCACCGGTTTAACACCCAGCCGGTGGGTAGCGGTGCATTTGCATTCGTCGATTGGGCCGACGAAGGGTTGCTCCGCTTACGTCGGCTCGATGATGGACAAGCGTTTGAGCTCGTCCGCGTTGCCGATCCCAACACCCGGGTTCTGAAGATCCTGAACAAGGAGCTCGATCTGCTCCAAGGCGATCTGGCTCCTGAGATTGTCCGCTGGCTCAGCGAGAGAGACGGTGTGAACGTCGCCCGGGGGCTCGGCACCAAGTTCGCTTACCTGGGGTTCAACCTCGAGGACCCCATCGTCGGAGACGAACGGGTGCGACGGGCGATTGCCCACGCCATCGATCGAGGCACGATCATCCGGTACGTGATGGGGGAGGCCGCGCGACCGGCGTTATCTATCCTGGCGCCCTCGCACTGGGCTGGCGAGCCCGGTCTCGCGCCGATTACGTTCGACCTCAACGCGTCGCGTCGATTGCTCGCTGCAGCAGGCTATTCAAACGTTCGGCGTCCGCGCATCGTCTACAAGACCTCTGCCGCGCCGTTTCGCGTGCGCTTGGCGACGATTATCCAAGCGCAGCTTGCACGAGCGGGGATCGACGTCGAGGTGCAAAGCCACGACTGGGGTACGTTCTACGGAGACGTGAAAGCTGGCAGATTCCAGATGTACTCCCTCGCATGGGTGGGTATCAAGATGCCGGATATCTTCCGGTATGTGTTCCACAGTGACTCGGTGCCGCCTGACGGGGCTAACCGGGGAAGGCTCCGAGATCCCGAGGTCGATCGGCTCATCGAGGCCGCTGAACGGGCTGCAAATTTTGAGCTACAAGCGCGGTGGTACCGGGCGCTGCAGCGCCGTGTCCACGCGGCTTTGCCCTACGTGCCCTTGTGGTATGAGGACAACGTTGGCGTGTCGCGCCCAGGTGTTCACGGGTATCGGTTGAACACCGACGGGAACTATGACGGCCTGCGCGACGTGGTCCGGTCGGGGTGACTCGCACAAGACTACGGGTTTTCCCCAATGCCGGGCCGAGGACCAGATCAGCACAATACCGCCATCCGCTCCACACACTGGAGTGGATTTTCCTCCTCCCTTCTGTTTTAAGCCGGATACCCTCCGGCTTTTTTTTTGCCCGAGCGGCTGGACCTTCGAGATTACTTCGCTGGGGACTTCTCGGGGAGATGCCAGCGGAGGATATCGTAGTAGCGACGTACATTGTGGACGTATCGCACCGTCTCGTGGCCCCGTGCCCGGCCGCTGGGTAACGTTGAATACCATGCCGATTGACGCAACCGAGGGAGCTGTCTTTCCGCATCAGCCCAGCGGTTCGGATCGCCACCCGCGCGCGCTGTGAGGGCACGTATACCGTCTAAGTGCCGAGGCCCGAGGTGATACGCCGCGAGTGCAAACCAAGGACGCTCTAGCGGCGGAACCGAATGCGGGAGCTGCTGTTGCAACGAGGCAACGTAGCGGGCTGCACCTTCAATGCTCTGGTGGGGATCGGTTCGGTCAACGCCCAGCCTCTTCGCCGTAGGTTTCGTCAGCATCATCAGTCCCCGAACGCCCGTGGGCGAGACCGCACCGGGGTCCCAGTGCGACTCGTGGTACCCGATCGCTGCGAGCCAGCGCCAATCGAGGCCATTTGCCTGTGCGGATGCTTCGAAAACTTCGCGGTATGCCGGCAAACGTTTCCTCATCGCGCGGATGAAGCGGCGAGTATCCACATAGTCGAATCGCTCGAGATGCGCGGTGTGACGATGGCGGATGCGCGCGAGCTCACCGCTGCGCCGCATTTCGTTGAAGAAATGGATGGCGGCGCGGCGTAGAGAATCGTCGTCGCCGCGCCGGAAGACCCACGCGACCGGAGTGCGCGTCCCCAGCGTGAAAGCCTGGGCGAGCTCCGGGTAGCGTAGTTGCATACTCGCCAGATACTCGGTGGTCGTTACGGTTAGCGCTGCGCGCTTTCGCCAGACCGATTCCAGCACAGTAGGCGTGTCTGCCGAGCGTTCAACGTTGACTGGGACTGCATCGAGCATGGCAATTGCGTCTGGTAGCGCCGTACCTTCGGCCACCACGAGCGGGCGCTTGGCAAGATCCGCCACGGAGCGGGGACGCCGGCTCTTCCGGCGATAGACGACGATGTGCTCCACGTGCCGCAGCGTCGGGCCGGTGAGGAGCGCGGGCGTAAAGTGCCGCGGCAAGTGGTCTCCGACCGCTGCGAAGTCCGCACTACCGACGGCGACGGTGCCAAACGCATGAGCGGGGGTCCTGTGAACGACGAACCGAGTTTCCACACCGAGCCATCTCGCGAACCGCTGCGCCAGCTCGCGCTCAAGGTGCACGGGGGAGTGATGTGCCCCCTTCGGTGCGGGGCGGACCGCTACGCGCAAGACGCCGTCGTGTTTGATTCGGGCGAGTGCGTTGGGGGAACGCTCGCACCCGAGAAGCGTCGGAAGGGCAAGCGTAGCCACGACGCCATAGACCCGTACTCGCGACTGCCATGTTCTTCTCATCGGTGGAAGTCTAGCCGCGGGCAACCCGCGAACGGAATATTGTTGCCGGCGCATCGAGCCCGTATCCTTAACGGCCTTGGAGAGGTACCGAAGCGGCCACAACGGCACCGACTCGAAATCGGTTGGAGGCTTATACCCTCACGTGGGTTCGAATCCCACCCTCTCCGCCAATTCAGATATACAAGATACTGATTTATCTAAGAATTTCTCATCACGAAGACAACGCTACCCACAAAACGACCCACAAATTGCAGTTCGTTGAGCTGTTGTCTCTAGATGCCAGCGCGCGTAGTCGCGCAGCAGCTTTAGCTGGGCCGCGATGGAAAAGCCTTCCTTCTCCTGCTCCTTGGAGGAAACGCGCGCATAGACCACGGCCTGCCGCGTGCACGACGGTCTAGTTGTCTCATTTGTTCGGCTGCGCTGGCTCATGGAGAAACGTCGATAGATCGGCGTTCTCGAGCAGTTCAATAGTAGCGGGGCCCATGCCGAGCCGCATCCCCACGGCGAGACCATTAACGGCTCCGATGTCATGTATCGTGAGCGATCCACATCGCTGGTTGGAAGTGCATCGAGCAACGCCGAGCGTGGCCGAGCCGGAACGCCGAGATCGATCAATAGGCGCAAGTTACCTGCTGCCACACGGCAAATGCGTTGGCTCGGAACAATCGGTGATTGGCTGCACGAAGCAAATGGCGGCCATACCGGAATAGATTGTTCACGCGCGCATGCACGGACAAAAATTGCTGCGCCTGTCGCGAAGATTTGAATCGCCGCATCTGCCGTTCTCTTTGCCGGGTTGGTTGATGGGAAAGCTCAGCCCGATTGTTCGCGTATTGATTCGTCTCATGCTCAGTTCCGGGCAAGACCTCTCGGGCCGCAGGCGGATAACTTCTCAGCTTGTCTGTAATCACGAGTACGGGCTGTGCACCTTGGCCCTTTAATGCCTTACTGAAAAACCGTTTGGCGGCCCGTGCATTGCGCCGGCGTTGTACGAGGATGTCGATGACGTCACCGTCCTGGTCGACGGCTCTCCAGAGATAGTGGAGTTGTCCGGCGAACTTGATAAAAACTTCATCGACATGCCAGATATCGCCGAGTCGACCTTCGCGTCGTTTCAATTTGCTTCGATAGCGCGGACCGAATTTTAAGCACCACCGTCGAATAGATTCGTACGAAACGATGATGCCGCGCTCAGCGAGCAGATCCTCGACGTCGCGAAAGCTCAAGCTGAAGCGGTAATAGAGCCAAACAGCGTAGCTGATGATTTCGGGTGGAAATCGGTGGCGGGAATATTGCGAAGTGCGCTTGTTCATGGCGTTAGTTTGCCCACACCCCCTTTTCTGTGACAGTGCCTCCATAGGTGATGATGGGCATCTACCTTCGGGATTTTAGCGAGGTCCATTACGGGTGTCTGACAGTCACAGAACGAAGGTGATGGTCGGTACGTCCCTGGAAACGTTCATATCAGCCGGGGCTGTTTGACGCTCATATAGAGGCGCTCGAGGCCCTTGAGGGTGAATTTGCATGACCGTGTCTCCGCGCCAGTGGGTGCGGTAGTCGATGTCCAGCACCGTTTCGGTGCGTGCGAACTCCGCGAGCGGGAACATGAATGTTACGGTGCGCCCAGCTTGAACGACCGGCGTTTGTGCGAACAGTGGCACCGGTTGAGTGAGCGCGACGGCCGTGCCGTCCTCCGCAGCACTTAGCTGTCTTACATCCAACCACTCCGGAACGCGAATTCGAATGACGCCGGTCTGCCGTGGCGTTACAGCAACCTTCCCCGCGTGAGGCAACCAGCTGCGCACGTCGACAGCATCACTGTGATGATTCAACAGTAGATTGACGCTAATGCGATCGTCGCTGATCGCCACCGTGTTGTTCCAGGCATTGTACAGGCCTCTCACCCCCTGCGCGCAGCAACATGTGTACAGATCCCATTCGTGCATGACCTTCGAAACAAAGTCGTTGGGTTGCGACCAACCGGCAAAGCCGCCGAGCACGCGCTTGGCGACGTTGACTGTGGTCTCCCATTCATCCGCCCCGTGCTCTTCGTCACAGGCCACGCACCAATCGACGTTGGTAAGTTGCGACTCGACGAGATGGTTGCGCAAAAATCGCTCCGCGTCCGCCCAATACTGTGTGTAGCCACTCTTCGCAAGCCAAATTGCTGTTTCCATCATGTCGACGATGGCGCAAGTCTCGCAGCCGTGCGCTGCGCTTCTAACCAAACGTTCGGGAAACCATCCGAACGTGGTGCCGTAGGATCTGGCTTGTTCAAAGACGTTGCGGCCCCAACCGACTAGCTCCGAGTCGCCCAGCGAGTATCCCAACCGGACAACACCCAGCATCGTGACCGCGCGGCTATGAAAGTGGCCCTCACGGAATTCGATGCCAGTAGCGAATCCGCCGTCGGGCGTATACGCGCTGCTGTGGTGGGTAACGTGGCGAGCGAACCCCCGAGCCAGATCAGCGACGCGGTCGTCGTTCAGCAATTCGTAGAGTCGTGTCAGGCCAAAAAGTAACCTGCCGCTTGTATTGGCCGGATCGACACCGAAGCCGAGAATGCCCCAGTCGCCACGAGGCCAGCCTTCGGGCATCCGCTCTACGGCTGGGAAGTATTTGAACCCCTCGCGGGAAATCGCGATGTCATCCAGACCATAAGCGAGACGACGCGCCTGCTCAGCCGCTTGGTCGCTGTCGTGACCGAGTGCCAAGGCGAGTAATGCGTTCAACACCGAACGTTGGTAGTGCATGTTTGCGTGCCGGAAGCTCCAGGTATTGTCCGGCGTATAGTGCAGGCCGTCGTCGCCGAATCCGCGCCAGAACAACGGCAGCAAATTTCCCAGAGCTTCACCACCCTCATCCGTCGCGCCGAGCGCACGTGCAAGGATCAGTCCATCGATGACGCGCGACGCGTGGTCGCTCCAGTCGAATTGCGTATGACGCATTCGTGGCCGTTCTCCCGAGATGTCCATCAAGCAATAAGGCAGGGAGTCCTCCGCGGGGTTGAGGCAGCCGGTGAAGCAGTTAATTGCAAGTTTCGCTCGGTCCGGGAGATACAGCGTGTCGGGAAAATCGTGTGTAGGCATGGTCGTCGAATGTCCGCGGCTCCTGCGGAGCACTAAATGGTAATTGGATTCAGGGGGGCAATCTTGATGCCGCAATCGAACGGAAAAAACAAATTGAAATCAGGACTGTGCGACCCCGTTCATCATGGCAACAGCGTGGTCGATATTAGTCAATCCGTTACGCCAGACACCAGACTGAGTGCCAGAGCAGCCTGTATTGCTAGTTCGCATTTGACGTCCCAGAGGCTCGGCGGGGGGATTGAGCAGAACTATCGGGTTGAGCCGTCGCAGGGCGACCGGGGGCTTTCGGGCGCTTGCAACCGAATTCGACGTAGGGTCCCGCAACGCTCAGGCCCGACCACTGGCGTTGTCACACCCACGAAATTCTCTAAGAGTTATCGACGTGAACAACATCGTGGAGCGACACCGGTGGCGCGTGAGGCGAGCCAGAGAAAGGCTCCGGCTCCCACCGATCTAGGAAGCGACCTGAGCGCTAATCCGTTCAAAGCTGCCCGGCCATGCCACTATCACATCGAGCGCCGCGAGGAGCTCCAGCCAGGACGCGTCTGGTGGTTGTAGCTCCACGACGAGGACGGCCACACAGCGTGTGCCGTCTTGCGACAGCGAGTGTCTGTAACGAAGCAACTGGCCAAGGCCGAGCCGGAGTTGCTTCTCCGCATTCTCGGGCGTCAGGCTTTTCACCTCCGCCACGTAGACCACCCCGTCTTCAGTCCACGCCAAATCAAAGTTCGGCTCAAAGGCACTGGGCGAGCGGGCCTCAATTCCGCGGCCAAGCAACCAGTCGGCCAACGCATTCTGCGTCGACGCATGTCCGCGTAGGCCACGCTCCACCACGGCGGGGTCAACCTCGAAAGGGTCCCGACTCGACACAGCGGAATCCTCGTCCGCTCTCCGGTAAGGACTACCTAGGGTGCCCGATTCCCGCAAGCCTGCACCTCGCCCTACAGACTGCGAGCCATGCTCCCGTTTTGACGACGCGCGACGACCCCTTGAGGGCGCCGCTTCGCGCACCTGATCAGCCCCCTGCGCGGCAGCTTGCAGGGCTGGGATGACGGCAATGAGAGCCCGCGGCATCTTCGTAAGGTAGGCCAGGCTCGCCTTGAGAGGATTATTGCGTGTGAAAGGGTAATAGGGCGTCCCGTGCTGTTGCTTCAGTTGTTCCATGACACCGTGGACGTCGCTCTGATGCTGCCTGATCAGAGCCAACGGAATGGGATCCTCTAGCGGCGTTAAGCCGCGAAGCCCGACTCGCCACCCCGGACGGACATGAGGTTCACCTCCGGCGGCGCGCGCGCGACTGCTACTCGCCTCCCAGACCACATCATCGACGAAGGCCGTACCGTCGGCGATCGACCATCCCACGATGGCACGGCCCGTGTAGTGAAAGACGACGTCACCATCCTTCACTTCCTGGAGGAGGCTGTACGACCATTTCGGGGCGCGACTCCCATCGGAGTGAATTTCGTACTGCGGCGCGTTCAGATCAGCGCCGATGTCCGAGCGCTTGGTGATCTCCAACCAGTAGTGCTCGGCTGCATCGCCTTGCCACCAGACGTTCAGTTCCATTGCAACCCTCAATGCCACCAGGCTCCGCCGGAGACCCTCATACTGACACGCACTCGGTTTCCACGAAAATCACTGGGCGGGGGCGTAGAGCTTGCCGAGTGCAAAGTCGTTATTACCAAAGCCAACCGAAACCAGGTCGCCTTCCCGAGCAACGATGCCCGGATGAATGGCGCCGCCGGATGAACGGTCGACGGTCCACACATGCGCGCCGTATTACGAAACCCGTGAAGGGAGTTGAGCAGCCTGCGGCCCTCGCATCCTAGCCGGGAAATTGGCCGTCCTCATCCAAGCTGAGAGCACGCGCTCTCACGCCACACGGGCCAGCGAACGACCCAGAGAAGCGTAGCAGCGAACCCCAAAGCAATGCCCAGGTGAAGCTGCTCGGGCGTCGCAACGAGGAGCAATCCCCCAGTCAATAGTGGGCCCGCTGCAGCACCAATGTCACGCCAGGTAGCGTTGCGGGCCAAAGGGGTGAGAACGCTTCCGGATGCGAATTTTGTTACCGCGGCGGGTAATAATGTGCCTAGAGCACCCCTTGCTATAACCATCGCCACTGCCCCACTAAATAACCAGCCAATTCCGATCAAGAAAAGGCCGACAATCATAAGCGTAGAGGCCACCAGCATCGGTCGGTGTACGCCGAAACGGTCGGAAACGGATCCGGAAATGGGACCCATAAACATTTCCGCCACGCGGCGCAGCCCTACGATACCCCCTCCCGTCAGCATCGCTAACTCCACGCTTACATAGCGGCTGAGCATCAACGTAATCGTCATCATGAACACTCCGTCCGCTCCCGCCCCCATCCAGAAAATCAGCAAATCTAAGCGTTGAGGCTTCGGTAGAATAACGAGCGGGCGCCGAGACCTGGGTGGCGATATTGGAAGGCGAGGCAGCGCAAGCGCCATGCCACAGGCCGCTAACGTGCCGACAGCCATCCACAAAAACGCGCCTTTGGGGCCAATCGCACCAGCCAGCCATGCGCCCAGGGTGAGCGCAGCAAGGGGGCCAATCTGTTCTATGGCCCGACTCACACCTACCCGTGCCCCAGTGCGCGATCTATCGGCGGCGGCGTAGCCCAAGGCAGCCAACAATAGGGCAGCGTAAGACAGCCCCCAGATGCAGCGCGCGGTCAAAAGCCACCATGGGCCTTCAACCAATCCGTAAGCCGCCGTTGATAGCACCGACGTCACGGTTGCCGCAACGCAAAGTGTTCGCAGGCCTATCCGCTCGCCGATATGGGCAATCAGCCCATAGGTGAAAGTACGGATGATTCGATTGGCGGCGAGGAGCACGCCAACCCACAAGATGCTGAGTCCGAACAGCTCAGCACTAACCGGTAGCACGATATAGATTAGGGAATCACCGAGTTGCCCTACGGACATCGCGCCTGAAGACAACCAGAGGCTTCGCCAGCTTTTATCTGAACCGGCTTCTCCGTCTGATTTCACTGTGGACTGTCCATGTTTCGCCCTACTGGAACTGTCCGCACAACTGATAGTGACGAGTAAGCTGAGGTAAAGCGGCGCCCACTAGCTGGATGCATCGCCCGCCTTCCAGCTGCCCGATCGGATGTTCATATTAGCAAACGGGGCGTGCTGACAGATGTACATACCTGGCACTGACGGCAGCAAAGTTCGAGCGTCTTAAGTCGATGTTCCAGCTACTAGAGCGAATTTGCCGTTGAGTCGTCTCTGTCCAAGACGAGTTCATTTCTGAGTCAAATCGCTTACATACCAACAGAGCGATGCCAACTCGTTCCCGCTATCCGATCATACGAATAGGGCAATGAAGTCGAGCGGTTCGAAGATGACGTGAGTCGTGCCGTCCCGGTACGGTGTCTTCAGTTCATATCGGGCGTTGCCGTTTCGGGTAAGCGACAGACGCTTTTCCGAGATGGCCGGCCGGCTGATAACCTCAATGCAGCGGCCCATTGCGCAACACGGCTTCGAGCAGTTTTCCCGCGCGCTCTGAACGTTTGCGAATGTTCGCAAGCGACTCGCCTGCAATTTCTCTGACTGTTTCTTCGGGAATCATCTGCTCCTCCACGCCAAGGAACACGGCGGCAGCCAGAAACGCCAGATCTTCCACCATCGCGGTCGTCTCTGATGCATTACGCATGAGCGCATTCGCGCTATTTCGGCGCTGCTTCGTATCATCTCGATAAGCAGCCAACGTCACGGTGAGTTCCTCGCTTGCTCGCTCGAGCACCGCCGCTTGCGCATCCGTGTGCACGGCCTGGGAGCGGCTCACTTCAGCGAAGGCCGCAAGACTATCGCCGGCTGTGCCGGTACATGGCCCTTGGCCGCTTCGCGCAAATCGCTCCTCGCGGCCTAGCCGGGAAATTGGCCGTCCTCATCCAAGCTGAGAGCACGCGCTCTCACGAGACATTGTCAGCGCTTCATTTGAGAGGTGGCTGGCCCACCTCCGAGTCCTGGACCATGACATTAATACCGGCGGGGCGGCCGGCAAGGCGTTCATGGGCATGCTTATGGTCTTCTCTGAATTCGAGACGAACATCAGGCGAGAGCGGCAGATGGAGCGGATTGAAAAGGCGAAGAAACAATGACAGCGTGTCTGGTTTTGGGCAGTTGCTGGAGTCTCCCCTGGGAATTGGCTGATCGGGTCTACTACAGGCCGCTGAGTTGAGAAAGGTTGAATATGTCTGGCGAAACATTGTTCGAGAAGATCTGGAAGCGGCACGTGGTGGTAGAGCGTGACGATGGCCAGTGTCTGCTTTACATCGATCGACATCTTTGTAACGACGGACCCCTCGGCTTCCGCCGTCTGCGAGCCATGGAGCAGGGTGTCGCCCGTCCCCGACAGACTTTTCTGTCGCCAGATCACTATACGCCGACTCACACGGCGTCCATCGCCGGGATCGAAGATCCCCGGGCTCGTGAAATCTTGGCAGCCGTGGACAAGAACGCAGACGATTTCGGCGTGCACGTCTTTCGTTGGGGCGACGAACGCCAAGGCATCGTCCACGTTGTGGGGCCCGAGCAGGGAATCACTCTGCCGGGATTGACCCTGGTTTGCGGCGACTCTCATACCTCCACCCACGGGGCGCTGGGCTGCCTGTCCTTCGGTATTGGGGTCTCCGAAGTCGCGCACGTCATGGCGACCCAGACGTTGTGGCAAGGAAAACCTCGGACCATGCGTATCGACATCGATGGGGTGCTGGGATTCGGGGTTTCGGGCAAGGACGTCATCCTGGCCATCATCCGTGAGATCAGTGCGGCTGGCGGTGCTGGCTATGCCATCGAGTACGCTGGAAGCGCGATCCGGGGCTTGTCGATGGAAGGTCGGCTCACGCTTTGTAACATGACCATCGAAGCGGGCAGCCGAACCGGCCTGGTAGCGCCCGACGACAAGACCATCGAGTATGTCAAAGGCCGCCCATTCGCACCGACCGGCGCGCAGTGGGACGTGGCGGAGCGCTTTTGGCGCAGTCTACCGAGTGATGCGGATGCGATTTTCGACCGTGAAGTCGCTATGAATGGTGCAGACATCGCCCCCATGGTGACCTGGGGTAACAGCCCTGAAGATGCGATCAGCATCGCCGAGACCATACCTAACCCAGATGATGCTAACAACGCCGATCACGCCCAGGCGATGCGCGCAGCTTTGGATTACATGGATTTAAAGCCAGGGATGTCCCTTAACGACGTCGCGGTCGACAAGGTGTTCATCGGCGCTTGCACCAACAGCCGAATCGAGGATCTGCGCATTGCGGCGAAAGTGGCCAAGGGGCGTAAGGCCAAGGTACAGACCCTCGTTGTTCCGGGCTCGGGCCTGGTGAAGAAGCAAGCCGAGGAAGAAGGCCTGGACAAGGTCTTCGTTGACGCGGGCTTCGAATGGCGCCTCCCTGGTTGTTCGATGTGCGTTGGCATGAACGGGGACTTGCTAAAAGCGGGTGAGCGCTCCGCCTCGACGAGCAATAGAAATTTCCGTGGCCGTCAGGGCCTTGATAGCCGCACACATCTCGTCAGTCCGGCCATGGCGGCGGCCGCTGCCGTATCCGGGCGTTTCGTCGACGTACGTGAATTGGTGGAGGAACTGTAGTCATGGAAGCATTCACCTCTCTCGATGCTATCGGCATCCCGGTAGACATTCCCAATTGCGATACCGACCAGATCATTCCTGCCCGGCTGTTGCGTTACACGCCGGACGAACCCGGCTACGCTCGTTTCTTGTTCCACGATTTACGTTTTGATGAAGACGGCGGCGAAAAGCCCGCTTTCATCTATAACCAGGCGCCTTTCAGCGACGGCCAGATCATCGTTGCTGACATCAACTGGGGCTGCGGTTCGTCGCGCGAGAACGCGGTATACGCCCTGGTCGCCAACGACATTCGGTGCGTGATCGCGCCGAGTTTTGGTGATATCCACCGCAACAACTGCATGAAGCAGGGCGTTTTGCCGGTTTTGCTGCCGGTGGAGGTCTGCGATGCCATGCGTCAGCGCTTACACGATGAGCCGGGAACGAAGATACAAGTCGATCTGGAGGCCCAGTCGGTGGTCGGGCCCGCGGGAGACATCCATGCCTTTGATATAGGCGCCTTCGATAAGTATCGGCTGTTGAACGGGCTCGACGAGATCGGCGTAACTTTGGAGTATCAAGAGAACATAGAGGCTTACGAAGCGACGCACTTCGCAGAGTATTCGTGGATGAGTCGCTGAGCTGCGAGGTTCGACCGGCCCTGACCAGGGATTCGGCTGACCGAGGCCGCAGCTGGTTCACAGTGTGGAACAGGGAAATAGCAGGGAAGGCGGGCATATGCGCTTCCAATGCAGGCGTAGGTCCATTAAAGCGTGAGCCGTCAACAGCGCTCGGCGCTAACGACTGCCGCGTTGACCTTGTCTAGTACCCGTAGCTCTTCGTCCACAGGTTCGCAGGCCACGGCGCGCGAAAGCGCGTTTCGGCGTCGTACTGGGCGGTGCCCGGTCGCCCACGCCATTGACGGTATGAACACCAGGGCCTTCCAGGATTCACTCACGTCGGTTGCGGTGGGTAGCGCACTTACGTGGCTTACGTATTTCGCTCCGCTTACGCTCGTGGCGCCGCGGACCGCCACCTCACATGGCTTTGGCCCTACGCCGGTGACGCCCGAGCCGAGATGCAATGGGGGCATGTTAAGTGCCCCGGTTCTGCGTCCATGTTCCAAGCCCGCTGGCAGTCGTGTCAGGCGTCGCTATGAGCGTCACTGCCCAGAAGAAACGATTCTCTACGGCGTGGTCGAACGCCATCACGGCGAATTGTTCGCCCAACTGGGGGAGGAGGGGAGGCGGGTTCCTGGGTTCGTGGGTGCTGAGTTCGAAGCCTATCTTCGCTGCGGGTGGCTGGAGCACGGGTTCGTGCGCGTGAAGTGCGAGGGTTGCCGGCACGAGCATCTGGTTGCTTTCAGTTGCAAAGGTCGCGGCTTCTGACCGTCATGCGCATCGCGTCGGATGGCCGAGACCGGGGCGAAGCTGGTCGATGAGGTCCTGCCGTCAGTGCCATACCGGCAATGGGTGTTGTCGTTTCCCATCCCGTTAAGGCTACTGTTTGCCCAGCGCCCCGACGTGCTCTCGGCCGTGCTTGCGGTAGTCGCGCGTGCGTTGTCGGGCGATGTTATCCGCCGCGCTGGTCAGCGCAGGCGCGAGGCCGAGACCGGAGTGGTGACGTTTATCCAGCGTTTCGGCTCAGCGCTGAATTTGAACGTCCACTTGCACATGCTGGTGCCCGATGGGGCGTAGCACTTCGTCAACGGCAAAACACACTTCCACCGCGCGCCGGCGCCGAGTGACGCAGACATCGAGCGGCTGCTGGCATGCCTCATCCGGCGTGTGACCCGGTGTCTGCTGCGCGCCGGCGTGCTGGTGGTCGAAGCCGAGCAATCCTACGTGGATGTGGACACTGCCCCCGATGATGCACTCGCGGGGCTCGCCAATGCAGCGGTGCGTTATCGCATTGCTGTGGGGCCGCTCACCGGTCAGCGCACGATGCGCCTTCGCGTTCCGATGCCAAGGGAATCACTGGCGTCGACCCCAGGCGCACTCACGGTAAATCACGAGGGATTCTCGCTCAATGCCGCGGTGGCCTGCGGTGGGCGAGAGC
>JACLAC010005311.1_pt1 | contig 16882 bp, 8 predicted proteins | sample 8027881 | NCBI WGS metagenome assembly JACLAC01 (sample SAMN15725517, study PRJNA655200) | protist metagenome | isolation source: fluorescence activated cell sorting (FACS) single amplified genomes of... | place: Spain: Blaines Bay Microbial Observatory, Mediterranean Sea | collected 2016-01-19
CATAGATCATTTTGCTGCTACCGCTGGATGTGACGGAACAGTACGTTGCTGGGACTATATAGCCCGCCAGCAGTTGTACTTGCTAGCTCATAATCACGCGGTCACAGCATTGTGTTGGGCACCTGGTTTCTTGGACTCCCAATGTCGCACGCTAATGGTTGGCTTTGAGAACGGTGTCGTCCGCGTGCTATACCGCGCAGGAACACAGTGGCTCTGTATCCAGTGCTTTAAGCCTCATGATACTTCCGTCACAAAAGTTGCTACGTCACCAAATGGGAAATACCTAGCAACTGGCTGCGCTCACGGTGTTATTTTTCTGCTGCAAACTCAGAAACTCGACCTTGGTACATCACAATTGCCATATGAAGCTATCGGGTTTGTGAATGTTGGTGGTCCTGTGTCCTCGTTGTGCTGGCAGAAGGATAGTCTGAAGTTGCTGATAACTGCGAATGGTCGTCTTATGAATATTGATTGCAGCGGCCAGCTAGACGTAAAGGGATCCGGAACTTATGAGCTGTGCTGTCCTGTCAATGAGCGTCACATATCGTGGCGTCGTGAAGATACAGCCACTTCTGACATAGATGACTCGCAAAACTCACATTCCGCCACTCCTATACTTGAAGCTGCAGTCTCCTGTGCGGCATATTTCGATAATAATACGATCCTAACTGCCGTTACAAACAGAAGTGGCTTAATTCATGTGATTGACAGAGGCACGCATAATTTGGTTGAGTCTCTTCCTGTTGGAATAAACGCCGCTAAGCCCAACGCGGCCGTACTTCTTGTTTACTACGAAATTCATTTATCTGTGGTTGTGACGGCCAGTGATGATGGAACAGTTTCTGTGCGTCAAGCTGACCCAAAACTACACTCCGAACGTTTCTGTGTTGTGTCACAGCCGCACGATGCTGATGCACGCGTAAACGGTGCTCTCGTTTCCTACGACGGCCATTTTTTGCTTTCAGTTGGATCTGATGGTTTATTTGTCATCCAGCAATTGAATTTGAAGGAGCTGAAATTACAAGCCTGTAACAAAGAAACTAGAAAGGCAAACGACTGTTTTGAGCCTCACGAGTTCGTGTTATCCGAAGGCGAGCCTCCATCTGCTCCAGATGGATTTCATGTAGCAAGAGCTGAGATTTCAAGTGACATACATGATAGGGCGAAGGAATCCGCTCATCTGCAGGCAGATGACTTGCCAGACAGTGCCTATTCTTTTGAAGCCAGCCGAGCGAAGCAAGAAAGAGATCAAGTCTTGGCAGCCGCGGAGAAAAAACGGGAAGCGGTCCGCAAAGAAATAGCACACATACGGGACAATTTCGAAAATATCTTCCCTAAAATCCAAAAGAACACAGAACCTCACTTATATAACATGCAAGACAGTGATTTGGTCATAGATCTCGAATTCAATCACACATGGAAGCAGCAAGAGGACGAACTTTTGGAAGCAGTCCTTCAGTCATGCCAATACAATAGTCAATACTCAAAACTTCTCTTGGGCAAGCTTAGAGGTCGTTATGTAACAGAATTACAAAGAATGGGCCCCAGCCTAATGGAAGGTCAGACAATTGCAGCATTGAGATCAAGGCAAAAGGTCGGTTCATTTCGCCTAGCGCAAGTAAATAGGGATATGCGACTGCTTTTGTTGCAATTACATTCTAACCTACGCTATGAGGAGCAGCCCGAGGCTGAGCCCATAACAACAAATGGTTTGGTGCCCAGGGACGAAGCAAGGACGGCAGAGCCGGAAAACACTTCGGTTGTCTGTGGCAGGAATGCCAAGCGGCCCTCCGCTCTGGAGTCTCGCAAGTTGTTGCGTTTGAATCGCCAAGCAAAACTCGTAGCTATGGCCGCCAGACGCCCTTCTGCCGACACGGATGACCCCAGAGACGTGGAAGCCATCAAGCGGGCAAAAGCTCAACTCGGTGACTACAAAATGAAATCCGAGCCTTCATATGAAATCGCGCAAACAAAGCAAATAAACACAGCAAATAAACGGCGGCAGATGCTATTGCTACAGGAAAATATCGACTCGATCAAACTAAGATATAATAAACGATTTTTGGGTTTACGAGCAGTAAAGAGGCTAATGACTCACTCACTACGTAACGGGGTTGATCACGTGAGAAAGGTTAGCCGTGCACTTGGCGTAGAAGCAAATTCTTTGGTAGCAGATGGGTTTGAGCCCGCCCTATCTTTGGATGAGTGGCCGGACGTGGCGAGAGATTTATCAAAGACCGAACTTGACTCATTTCTATCTGGTCATATCACCGAGATGTCCAGCAGGCCATGTTCAAAATCCAACGGGAACCCACTAGGCAACGTCATCGCGGCTAGAAGCGTCACATCGGCCGTCAATCTGCCTGTTTTTCGTCTCCTGGACAATGAGGCAATTAGATCAACAGATTCTTGCCTCCAAAAAGAGGAAGATCTGATTTTATGTAATCAACTTAGGCACCAGCGGTCCTTCATTATACATAAAATTGACAAACATGTCCTTGCTTTTGAAAACGCATTGAATGAATTACGCAAAGAATACATCCCTCTTCAAGCAGATTTGAAAGCAGCTGATGTGAAATTGACGATCATGCTTCAGGTTTGTTGATGCGTTTGTTTCTCATTGGAATGTGGTTTTGTAGGAACTATTATTATTAAAAACGCACGAGGCCCGGGATGTTGCCATGAAAGAAAATCTTAATCTTGCATGTCAAAAACAGCATGATGCATCAACAGCATCATCAGATAGCTTTTTACTCCTTGCAGCAAAAGAAAACGACCGGGGTGTATGCCAAACTCATGAGAAAGCAATTCTATCTGAATTTCTAAACGCTGTACCTAAGCAACATCAGTTTCACAAACCGTTACTTAAGGTTTTTAGTAAGAAACTCAAAAGATCGAAAAAAAATATCAGCGGCAATATTAGCGAAGATGAAACAAACGAAGATGAGGAGGACAGCGAACTCGAAGGAGAAGACGACAATTCAGACAGTGAAGAAGACGAGACTTGTCCGACTGGTTGCAACATTAGTCTTTATGAGCAAGTAATTGAGCTCCGAGAGAGACGCCTGGATCAGGAGGACATCTTTGCTGACATTAAGTGCGCCATTAATGAAGCTCAGAAAGCCTATGATCGGCACGTACAACAGGAAAAACAGATACAACGCGATGTTTGTTCTTATGTCGAAGATATTCATTCCTTTCAGACAAAAAAACAGCAAACACTGAACAAGTGAGCTAATTTGTGTGTCATGAATTGGCTTTATTCACCAACGCACAGGCTTTATTCACCAATAGCATTGCATATGAATCAGCTCTACGTCTTCTCCCCCCGAAGTGTAGACAACGATAAAATCATTGTCACCCATTACCCACGAGCAGAGATGAATGTCCCAACTGAACTGGCGATAGCGCCCCTTGCCGAAATGGGGGACGCTGTACTCTTCTCCAGGGCTTGCCTGGAGAAGCTACACACTCGCATTTTTGTTCTAAAATCCATCAACAACAAAGAAAAGACTCATTTTTCTGAACTACACCGAATAAAACGACGACTTGAACGTGTCAAGGTTACCTTGGAAGTTCAGACTACTAAATTGCGCAGTAAATGCACTGATCTTCAAATGCTAAAGTAATAAAAAACGAGAGTCAAAAATATCTTATTCATGTTCTTGCAGGTTCGGGCAATTAATCAATCTTGATATTTTGGAGCGTGACTCAAGAAACAAAGGTTGTCTTTACAACTCAACTATCCTATGTGATTGTCTTTTTTAGACCAACAAGCCACAAATGAGAAGATACATAAGATGGATATGGTCAATACTGGCGAGCTGAATAAGCTAAAAAGGCTCCAGTCGGTCCTCCGCGACAAGCTCCGGAGCGTAACTCGTCAGAATACAATTTACTTAACTCGAGTAGCAACATCATCAGCCCGCCAGTTCCAACTCGAAAAAGACCTCGATTTCTCCAAATCCTCGTCAAATGATGGAATGAAAAATAATATCTCTGGACCTTTATCGTGCTCTGAGGCAGAAGAGCGCAACCGGCTCGTAGCACTAGTCAAAATCCAAGCAAAAGAAATTGATGCCCTCAAAGTGGAAATAAATTTGTTGCGCAGAAAGGGGGGACACGTGTATGCTTATTCTGCATCACATAATGTGACGGGTGTACCATGATCCTCAATCAGATGCCAATTGATTTTGACTCATTAAGAATGACAGATCGACAAATTGATTGTAATCGAACACCGTCTGCACTAAGGGAGAGATTCGCAGCTCCCAACAATGAGTTGGTCTCAACCGCTTTGGCTTTGGTGTATACACAGGAACCCGTGGCTTTGCTGTTTTGCATTCCTCTGGTAGTCAGGACTTTGGTCAACATAGTTACAATAACCCCTCCCCCTGGCCGGACCGGGTAATTTTTTGGAGTAACATTCTGCCCTACCTTCCCTTCCTTAGCTACAATTAGCCCCAGGTTATTAGGGTGAATCAGTTTGCGACGCTTAAGACTCCGTGAACTTGAAGAAGACCTCGAACTTGAAATTGACTAGTAGTAGGGGGGTCACGGTCCGAGTAGATGGTCCGAGTGACGGTCAAGCCTGAACGTTTTGGCTTTTTGATGTTTCGATTGGGATTTTATGATCTTCGCCGGCGGAGCTCGAAATGTCGAATGTGCGATCATGTCCTTCAAGTTCAAGTTGTGCCAGTGATCCGGAGACGATCCAACACACGTTGTTTGAATGCAAGGCTTTCGTGAAAGAATGCGGCAAAATTCCCTCGAGATCGTACTCGGTTCGTCCTCTCGGAAGGCAATTGACCGATGAATATCGCCGCCGTCATGCCAGTGGTTGTCGTTTGGTCCAAATCGTGGGGCAAATTAGTACCCCGGGAGATTAAGAAGTCTTCATATCGTTGAATTATTGCTATTTCGAAGCTCCGGTTAGGCCGCATTCTGACCGAGCCCGGGCCTGAGCAGAGAAACGGCGCCGAGTCCTGAGGCTAGTAGGAGTTTGCTCCTTCAAGTTATATTTGGTCTTCCTCCATCATTTAGGTTCAACTTGAAGTTGATTCTATTTGGCGCAATTGAGCGTACAGCCACGTGCCAGCCAACTTGAAATGGCGGGAAGTTTTTTAGTTTGCGAGGGTCGGCGCGCACTGGCACCGCGGCAGGTTCCACTTTATAAAATAATGGGGTGAGCGAAGTTCAAGTTTTGCAGTGCGGGCAGCCGTCTCAGGCTCGCGCTGAGAAATCAGCGGCGACGCCGCACGATGGTCCGAGATGAAACCAGCCGGCCTCTAATTCCGACCGTGACTCGGACTCGGAGTCTCCCGGGCCGCCGGCGCAATTAATTCTATCTGGGGAACCATATCCGTGGTCTGGCCCTGCTTAAATAACCGTGACTGCGACTCCCCCCCCCTCTGTGGCGCCGGCGGCCTGGGAGACCGGTAACACTAGCGCGAGTCCTTGTTAAGAGACGACAACACCCACCAAGAGTCATTATTAATGAGATTGGACGATGTGAAGGAATGTCTGTTGGTGATGACAGCTAATGACAGCTAAGTCAAGAGCTCAGGTTGAAGCACTGAAACTTGCCATAGAGAGCGAGCGGCAGCGTGTGAAGACTGCGAGTGGCACTACACTACGGCATGCTTTCAAAGAGCCAGGATCAACGATCCCGCAAGAGCAACGGCTGCTAGAGGGCCATTTGGGGAAAATTTACGCCTTGCACTGGTCGGGCAACGGGTTAGCATCGGTGACGTAGATATGAGGGGGCCAGAAATATTTATTAGTGCGTGGTAGGCACAACATCGTTAGTGCTTCTCAGGATGGAAAAATTATCATTTGGAACAGTCAAACCACGAAATTATATTCGGGGCCTGCCCACTCTTCTTGGGTGATGACGTGTGCTTTTGAACAACAGAGAAACGAGATGGTAGCGTGTGGCGGACTGAATAACTTATGTTACATATACAGAACAGATCATGGACAAGTAATGCGTGCCATGTCCGAGCTCGCAGGTCACGATGCCTACCTTTCCTGTTGTCGATTCGTAGATGAATGCTCAATCTTGACAACTTCAGGAGATTCCGTTTCGATCTTATGGGACATAGAGCAAGATGAGAGCATAATGCGATTTGTGGATCACACGGGTGATGTCATGAGTGTCGCACTAGATCCAAATTCGCCGAGACTGTTTGTGACTGGTTCCTGTGATTCTACAGCCAAGCTATGGGACTCCAGGGTCCCTGGTCTTCCACTTATGACTTTCACGGGCCACGATTCCGACATAAATTCTGTTGCCTTTTTTCCTGATGGTAAGACTGTTGGGACAGGATCTGATGATTCTACTTGTCGAATATTTGACCTGCGCTGCTCGATGAGCATAAACATATTTAGATCGGAAAAAATAGTCTGCGGAATCACTTCAGTTGACTTCTCGCGATCTGGCCGTATCCTTTTTGCTGGGTGCGGTGACTTCCAGACACACTGCTGGGATGTAACGAGTATCGGGTAAGTGTGACATCTACACTACAACGCTATTATCCCTGTGTTACAGGCAACTCCAGCAGCACTGGACTTTGACTGGCCATAGCAATCGTATTTCCTGTTTAGGCGTGAGCCCAACAGGCGAGGCTCTTTGTACCGGATCCTGGGATACATTGCTCAAAGTTTGGTGTTAATTCACACACGGGCCATATTGATACGACCCCGGGGTGGTGCTCAGGCTGTTTGAATTTCCAGAGACTGGGGCTCGGACTCGGACGTCACAGTTCCCACCCGAAGCCGGGGCCGACGCCTAAGTTGAGCAATTGGGGCGAGTGCATGGGGTGTTACGGAGGTTGTTGCGGTCGTGCCCGGCCCGGGGCATGGGCCTCGGGCGGCGGCAGCCGAGCACTTCAGGTGGGTAACAATATGAACCTGAAGGGGTAGCAACATAAAGATAGTAATTGTTGGCGTCGCTTTCTTTCTGGTAGCGACTAAGAAACTGGCTGAATAAATACCATCAAACAGCATGAGTACGGTTCTGTAAGTGCCGTAGGTATCCTCCAGTTCACATACGGCATGAGTTACAAGCTAAAGGCTATGTAACTCGAGGATGATCGAACCGAATCGGTAAGGCGAAATTATGTGTAGTCTTAGAATGTAAGCAACAGGTATGGGCACCCCTTATTGCGTCCCAAATATCATGAATTCCGTACACCGCCCGATTGCTATCAATGTCGCATCAACTCTGACAGAGTGCCAGGTGGCAAGCGTAAGGTAACGCAAGCAGTTGTGGTGGCCTGGGGACACAAGCCGTGGAATGCCAGTGTGTTAGTAACTAGACTATGCAAAAAACAGCTTCCTTAGACTTTGTGAGGAGTGCTACGGAAAATATAAGGACAAGAACAAGCTCAACGACAAGAGGGAACGCATACTAGCGGCAGGATTTGGAGTGCGGAAGGAAGTACTGGAGTCTGGCGATGAGATTCATTATCCAGAAAGATTTGACAAAATTGGCGTTTTGTACGAGATGCGTATCTTGGGGAAGGTTGCGGTCGTAGATTCTACCGCAATGCGAGGTGGCCGGCCTATATGGTTTGAATCGGGTTGCTCTGGGCCGTGCATCCATGTTCAGGTCCTTGGTGCAAATCGCGTGTATCAAGCCTCTGCTTTGGATGTAACCCACAGCACCCGTTTGTCTCCAATAATCTTTGACACACCATAGGTCCCGGATCCATATTGCGCCGTTTATTGGGAGGACAATTTCGCCGGTGCGACGCAGGTTGTTGATGGCACCGTAGAGCCTGTGTGGACGGGGGAAACATTTGTCGTGCCTGTTGTGAACCCAGTCACTCATTGGGTCGAACGCGCAGCTCTCAGGGGAAGCAAGCGATCTCACTCGAGTTCAAAGTACATGGAACCTCTTCTTCGTTTTGAAGTCTTTGACCATAATACATTTTTCAAGGATGTTTTCGTGGGGCAGGTGTCACTCTCAGCACAGCAGATTGTCAAGGTGCTAGCAGACTGCGACTCTGAGTCAAGGATTTACCCATTGCGGCCAAGGATGCCAAATGGGACCATGCGTGTCACTGCGGCACAGACTAATCACATTAAGACAGGCATGTCTCATGTCATTATCAAAGTGGAAGCCTGCAAAGAGCTGAGCAGAAGCACAGACGTGTCGCAAAATGATTCATACCTTAGCGCATTCTGGGACAATCGGCCTCTTGGCGAGTCTCCTGTTGCGCGTAATAGCTCGAATCCGCAGTGGGAGAATTGCATTTTCCACTTCCCACTTCCTGATGTTACCAAGGACCGCGGATCCACTAACAATATAGCAAGAAAGCTTAGGAATAAGACTCTCTTGATTCAAGTCCGGGAGTATGATCGAGTTGGCGAACACAGCGTACTAGGCGAAGTTGAGTTCGATGGTACCGCCATTAATCAACTAGTGAAACGGAGCAGTCAAGCGACAAATAGGGGCCCGCCCCGGAAGAATTTGCACAGGACTCTCACGTCAAACGTTGTTCCGCGTACCAAGAAATCACTTAGTATCTTCACTGCAGGCTGCTCGTTTGAGACACTTCTTTGTGGCTATCACCGAATGGCTATCGGGAGGCCAAAATCGATTTCATCTCAACAGGATCCCAAATTGGCCACATCTAAGTCTGTCTCTGTGAGACACTTGCGGGAGGTTGGTTTTGCCCCGGCACTCGAAGTACCTCTTGGCCTGGGCAATGCGCATAACGGAAGTAAACGGGTTCGAGGTAGTCTGGGCGTCCGGCTTATCTACCATACACGTGGTAAAGTAATCCGAGGAGTTGATGTCGGAGTTCAACAGATGTCTCTCGGAGAGCGAGCCAGGCTCACCGTGCGACCTGATTATGGCTTTGACACAGTAAGACCTGGACCAAAGATTCCGCCAGGTTCAGAACTTGATATTATCGTCGATCTAGTTAGTATTGCTGGCCACACATCATGGATCACCTACGCCCAAAGAGCCCTTAACGGCAAATTTCGTATTTACAAAAATAAATTTAGCCTCCTCTGGGAACATTTCGAATCCATGTTCCCCAGAATGGGAATATGTCTTGCTAGACTGGGCCGGATAATTTATAAATGCGAACTTATTATCTTTAAATGCATTTGCTCTCTCTTGCTCTGCGTGTGCCGAGCCGGTATGAAAATCGGTGAGAAGACGCGGAAAGAAAAGAGGGAAACGATGAAAAGAGAGCGGGAAGCTGCCATTCTTGCTCGTGCCGAATCTAGTGTATCATTCTTACATAGCCATCAAGATGACTTAGAACCTGAGGACACCGCAAGTGAGGATACCGGCGTAAACGACTCCCCTCCTGACCTAATGGACATCAATGATAGCCTCACTGAGGCGGAGGAGAAAACCAGACGCCTACACGATTTGGCTAGTGCGCGTAGCTTATTCTCTGGAAAGGCGAAGCGACGTTAGATATTTATATATACGAGTCGCGTGCAAGAGAGCGAACAGGCACAAACAACGACGGCTGAACTAATACTTATAACTTGGCTCAGGACTATTTAAATTTAAATAAGCAAACAAACGAGGACAGCGACGCGGAGGATGCGGCGATGTTTGTTTGCTTACCGTGGCTCATTTTTTTTAAAAGGCTTCCGTGGTCTTCCTTCAAATCCTCTTTATGATCCCCCCCCATTTGATCTTGAAAAAGGCCGGGCCGATGGTTAGCCCACTGGCAATCGGAGTTCCCCCCTGTCGGACACCGGTTGATTCTTTGGAGTAGCATCCTGCCTTATCTTTCCTTCGCTCTAACTAGAATGAACCAGCCCAGCCTGACTCCGAGGCGGCGACACTTAGGACTCCGGTGCCAGTGGGTCATGTGCCTACTAGTAGGGCTCCTAGGGAACCCGGGGTCCGACCCTGCTTAAATAGCCCCCCCCTTGCAGCGTGCTGGCTTTTATTAATCTATGTTGCCCCCCGCCGCATCCCACTCACCTCCGCCGAGTCACCTCCGAGTCAGGCTTAGCCGCACACCGGTTTATTTCCATGTCCGGCTCCGCTTAAGCCGGAGTGGGCCCGAGTCTTCACGTCGATCCGGAGCATGCTTCCCCTCATCCCTCGACTCGGGCTAACCTCGGGCGGGTCCGGGTATGGTCCGGCCGCAGCCTGAGGTGCCCAGCCGCGCCGCCGGGCGCCGCTGCGGGCCCGGGGCGGCCCACTCGGGGGTTGAGCCACGGTCCGAGACGACTAGACGTAGTCCGAGTCATCTTCACTGTAACCTGCGTCCGAGTGGGTCTTCTGGAAGTAGATTTGCGCCGATTTCAAGTTGTCCTGAGTTGACATGTTTTTAATGTACCGTATCAATACCTACGGTACCCAGGCATTGCATCAGCCTGAGGCCCGTTACCTCGCGGCGCCATGTTAGGGGCCACAACCTCGCACGCCATTGATTTCGTCGCCGCCATTTCTAATGCAGATTTGTTGTATCAGGCATTAGAGCGTGTGACTGATTTCCCAGCTTCGACTGGAAACAACAAAAACATTCTTTTACTCAGGCCGCGAATCTCTTACTCTCCCGTCAACTGCAAAACTCCCAGTCCAACACCGGGGCATGCGCTTCCACGGTCCCTATTTGCGACAAGACCGCTCGCGTTCAATTATCCTGTTGGAGATTGCATGGTCACGCATCTATCAAAGCTTATTGATGTCTCTCGTTTTAGACTTGCACGTCAGTGGCAGGGACCATCAACCCGCCATTTTTGCGGTAGAGATCGAGATATTATTGTAGGAAATGCACTTCGCGAGGTGACTCTGGAAGGGATAAAACGCAACTTGCCGATGAAATTCCTCGTGCAAAACAAAAATCACGCTCTTGCGCATGCCAAAGCAGCCACTCTGCTCTGCAGGGTTGCAAATATGAGAGCAGCAAATAGAATATCAAGTACATGGGACCGTTGGATAAAGTTGGTATATGTTTCTAGAGCTAAATCCAAGACCCATGCTGCAAATGAAATCAAAACCTTTGTCCTTTTAGTTTTAAGGGGAGTTGTAATGGATACAAGGTTTTCATTGGTGCCACATACTAATAGAAAACTTGAAATAAGAGTCAAAAACGCTCCAAGACAAATTGTGTGGCATTATGCTAGAATATTTAGAGCCTTTCGGCGTTATAACATGCTGAAAGAGGTGGCAGCTGAGCACTTGCGAGAACATGCCACAAAGGGAATCCAGGGACTAGTGCGAAGACGTCGAGATGGTGGCAATATGAAACCACATCACTTTCACATTGGGGCTTTTGCTGCTGGTTCCATCCAGCGTTTACAACGAGGCAACATGTCGCGAGTGCGTGCAAGACAGTCTAAGCATCGTCATAGTCAGCGGCTCGTTCTTTCTCGCTATTGCAGCACAAACGCTTCAACAAACTACAATTTTGAGCAGCAAGGTGCGGCGCATAAAATTCAGTGCTGGTTTTTGCTGCAACCCCACCGCACTCGCATAGTTGATGCTAGTAGTTTGCAAATGACAGTTTCTAGAATCCAGAGTGCATTCAGACAGAGGCGGCTGAGAATTAAAGAAAATGCAAAAGTGTGGTTTGCTGCAATAAAGATTACAACTTTTTTGAGACAGCATAATGTACGCATGAGAACAAACTACAAGCCCATAACCACAAACATGAAGGCAACGACGCATTGCGGCTGCAGACTTCAGCAGAAGCATAATATTATTCGCCACGACTTGCTGCGAGCTACCCACAAAGAGAATAGATCGCACAAGGCGATAGAACGCCAAATCACATATATACAGTCATTGCAGCGAGGGCACCTTGCAAGGAAGCTCCCTGGTGCGTCTCGGATAGAGCGCGTGTGATGCAGAGTCACCAATTTTTGATCGGTAAAATAAGTCACTGTGCAGGTAATTCTCACCCAGAAATTTCTCAAACGCTGGATCCAGCATCAACTTGGGAAAAGGGCACGCCATTGTCTGTTGTCTTTGGCATCCTGGACAGCATTGATCGCTATTCTTGATTTCAAACTGAGAATAAAATACGCCACGGTCATTGTGGCGTGCTGGCGCAGGTACCGCAGATTTACGCTACACTTCTCAAAATGCAAGTTGATGAATGAAATCGCGTGTGTATTTGCCAACAGTATCAAGCGCAATCTATACTGTCAAAATCATAAAGTAGCAGAAAGACAGCACTATAGAGTAGCAGAAGCACATCTAGCAGGTCGCTCAATGTTCGCGCGCACGCGCGAAACGAAGATTCAGCATCAGATTTTGGTGCAATCTAATGTTTGCAATCGTGATCATAACGCTGAACTTCAGCGAATATTTGCGACATACTGTAGCTATGGTCAAAAGGAAAATACGAGTCTACTAGGAATTGGGAGCTTCTTACGGCTACTAAAAGACTCATCAAACGTAATGTGGCCATCAAACGCCGCTGGCCTGCGACCCTGTGATGTTGAGCTCATGTCTATGAAGAATCGCAATCACAGTAACGCCGGAGCTGTTGATAAACACTTGCGCTATAGCGAGTTTCTGCAGACGATTCGTAGCCTCGCAAGCATTTTCTTCAATTCTTTACTTTTTTGCAGTGATAGGCTCACGGAGCCTGATGCCAAGACCTGTGCCTTCCTACAACAGCATGTATTCCAATCAAAAGTGGCAAAGTATCACACTGATAGTCTGCGCTCGCTGTCCTGTGTGGGTCGTGTGGACTCGCAGTTACATGTCTTCTCACAGAGAATTATTTCATTGTGGCGAATACACCATTCACGCGTGTTGTTTGGCTTGCAAAAGAGCATACAGCTGAGTCACTCAGAAAAAGGACAGCAAATATCCTCTGCAGTTTGTATTCAGCGAGTCTGGCGTGGTGTTTCTAGCCGAGAAGTAACTTATAGTTACGCACGTGGTGTATATGACTTATTTGTGGACTTTGAGTCAGGTTGTGAGTTTTGGTTTAATCGACGCACTCGAGCCTCCCTCTGGACAAAGCCTCAAATACTTGTAAATAAGGACGTCAGGAAGCCCATTTTTATGCCCAGTAAAGGCTCGATATTTGAGGTCTCATGTTCTGAGTGTTCTGCTAGCTCCGTGTCAACGTACTGCATCGAGTGCAGGAAGCTATATTGCAACCAGTGTAGCGTGTTGCACAGCTGCAATCACAATCTTGTAAGCATTGAAATGTGTGTATACTGTCACTTTCAAATAAGTGCCCTTCCGCGTTTGAAAAAAAAGACCAGCAGCAGCAAATGTGTACATTAAGTAGGCACAAAACGTTGTGAAAAATGCAATGATCACTACTGTGACACTTGTTTTGAAGATCAACATTCCATGGGCTCACTCCAATTTCACAGCTACGAGGAAATGGTGCCTTGGACTTCCGATGTACTCTCCCTCAAACGTGTATCATAGGTGCCGCACTGTGACAACTGCAGGCAGCATGCTGCTCGCAAGACGGGTGGTTGTTTGCAAAAGAAACAATTTTGCTTACAATGCGCAAATAAAGTCCCAAAGGGAGAATGGGAGCGGCTTGGTGATGTCGCCTACGTGCCCAAAATGACCACGGAGCATCAACAACACAGGAAAAGAAAAATCACTGAACAAACTACGCAACCATTGCGCGACCTGAGAGTCAATATGAAGGGAAATCCCCTGGGCATAGTACAAATACAGCGCATCTGGCGCGGGTCTAGAGGCCGCAGAAGCTCAGCAGTACATGCCTTTGAACGAAAGCTATGGCTAACACAGCGAGCTACAGACAATCACCGGCGCAGGAAACGGCGCTATCAAATTGCCTGTTTTTTTGGCAGGGGAAACCTTCTGGAGAGTGACACACCACGTGAGACGGTGATTAAAAAGGTACCATATTGGTCGCGAGTCACTGTGGAGGATATTATTCACGACCGGTTAATATCCCATGAAGAAAGAAAATAATATAAAATAGCAAACTATTGATACCCTAGGTGGACTGAATTTGCAGGCTATGTCAAAGAGCAAGATGCTTTCGTAAAAAAACACGGCTCGTTGGGTGCAAGGTCATATATAGACCTTAAACTGACCTGGTTGCATTTGAAAGTAAAGAGCTGGGTTGCGAAAATAAAAGCTGCAAGGGCAAAGCGCGGATTTTACACCACACAAGTTGCATTTCACAGGTCAAGTCAGTGTTCGACTGCCAATCTGTTCTCATGTCATAAGGCTTATGTTCAGGTCTCGATCAGCAGACATCGACAGGAAACTGCAGGAAAAGCTAAGGCTGCGCATGCGCGCCAGTCGCCAAGATCTTCAGCAACGCCTGAGGCTTATTGAAATAATCGATCGTGAGCTGAAGGTAGTTCTTAGCCGAAACGCACAGCTGCTAGGACCTCGCAGAATGGAGGTAAGGGTCCGGGAGGCGGTCGTGTGGGGGATGGAATTGGAACATTTCGCTCTTTCAGCTCAGAAAAATAGTCAATATGTAGAGCATGCTCGTTTTGATGCTTTGGCAGTCAGCGCTTGTGACAGGATTCGAGTTGGAAGTTCACCGATTAAATATTGTTCTTCAAGAGAGTTAGGATTACTGAACAAACTGATGCTTAAAGTCAGCCCCTCCGTCGCACCTACACCTAACTTTTGCTTGGGATCAGTAGACCCAGTAAATCACCAGCGTAGTGTATCAGTCGACATGTACCGTCTCGACACAGCTACGGATAATGGAGCTACACAATATATACATAGGCAAGAAATTCGTACAACTCGCATCCTTCTAATTTGACCAAGGCCAGGCTTCATCGGATATGGACCCATGAGGACAACGAATACTTGAAAGTGTACAAGTTGCCCAGAGGACTGTTCTTGAACTCGTTTTTCTCACGTCTTCGTACTCATCTGCGAAGCATCTATTATTCCTCTGCGGTTATCCTCTGACTAGATGCACCATAGGTGAATTTGCTTCTGGGAACTTTCTCACTCAGCTTGTGTTAAAATGGAATATCAGGATGCTGGCTTTTTATCGAGATCAAATCACGCATATATCCACCCGTATGGACTCTGAATCTGCATCAAAAGCGACACTGGAGACGCATGCCGCAAAACTACAAAAGAAGGTCGTCAAACAAGAACATGATCTCTATCAGCCGTTAAAAAATCAGAAAGCCTTCTAGCATGGGCAAGCTCGGCAATGATTCCATTTTTTCTTATTGCAATAGACGCGTCACTTTAAGGTAGCATTTTGGAACAGGGCACGACACTCAACAGGCGCTCCCAGCTTGGGTGTCTATTAAAGCATCTAGAATCGCCAAGTGAGGTAAATGTGCCTGGTAGGGGATAGGTGCGATTCTTTGAAATTTCAGGTGAAAGTCCCTGTGCTAGTTTATTGTCAGAACAACGGTGCTGTTGGTGATGAGCACGACAAAACGGTGGAATTGTTGAGATTAATCTCAATTGTCCATTGTCCATTACAAGGATACTTTGAGGCGAACCTCTTGACGTGAATACCCGCGCCGGTGCGCATGGATACCCGCGCCACGGACTCCTCTAAAGACCAGCCGGCACGCATGGACACCCGCAGAAGAGGTGTTCGGGGCGCTAAGTGCAGCCCTTCAAGTTAATTTTGTTAATTTTGGAAAAACCCTTGCCAGAGCAAGGCCAGCCGCCCAGGCCTGGTAAAGTTGCCCTCACCTACGCGGCGCTGAGTATCGTCTTGTGGCTAGAGTGGAGGCTACACGCCACGTGCCGTAGTGTGGGTCGCGGCGCCGAGCTAGTAGTTTGGCTTCCGCGCGGCTAGCGTTAAGTCAATTCCGGCGAAGGAGGCTATAGTTAAATATATCGCAAACAGGCGGGTCGGGTAAGGGGAGTACACCACCATGACGGAAACTGAGACTGTCCGCCGGAATCATCTGCCTACTTACAAGTAGTACTACCTTTCTCAGCCGGAAATTGCCCTGCGCGTCTCGAAGAGGGCGGAAATGAACGGCACGAGCCATGAGGTAGCGTGTGTTGGCTCTAACTGCTCTACAACATCAATGTTACATCATGATGGCAATGGCAACTTGAATTTCCACCTTCGTGAAATCGAATCCTTTTTCGAGGCGTGTCTCGCCGCCGCCGCGACCTTAACTTTTCTCCGCTCACTGGTGCGCCATCTGGCGCGTTTCGCGCACGTGCGCCGGCGTTTCTGGCCGCGTGGTCGCTGTCCGGTCGCCGTGGCCCGCACGGTGCAGAAACTCGAAGACTCTAGTGGTAAAAATTGAATCTTAGCCCTAATCTACCCACCTACAGCCCGGTGCCTGGCGACTCATTTTCCCGACCCCTGATAAAAAATTGATTAAGTAACTACCTCGGTACTGCTGCGGTAGCCTCTAAGATTACAAGGGATACGCTCGTACGGTCGTACCGATTCTCGTCATTTCAAATGGAGCATGTGCGGGTTATCGCGCGAATTCGGCCGGAACCGTCGTCCGTACGCGGTTGTGGCTGCCTCAGGGTAACGAGCGATACTTGCGTCGAACTTTGCCAGCCGGACGGTGTCAGGGCTCAATCGCACAGCAAGCGCGGCCGGCCTAGGACGAGGCTCTTCACGTTGGATCGAGTGCTCGGGCCGCAGTCGGTGCAGGCGGATGTATATGAACACGTAAAGCCGTAGCTTGACTGCGTATTTATTCAATCACTCAGCTGTTCTTATTTTCCTTCATGTAGGCTAGTTCATTCAGCAGCACATGGGTATAACGCCACCGTGTTTGCGTACGGGCACACGGGATCAGGGAAGACACACACCATGACAGGCGATAACGTCCAGCCCGGTGTCACGCCGCGGGCAGTGCGAGAACTTTTTGCAGCGATTGAGCATGCAACTCGTACAAAGGACGCAGTTTTCCTCGTGCACGTGAGTTACGTCGAGCTGTACAACAACCAATTTCGCAATCTTCTCGA
>JACLAC010015636.1_pt1 | contig 16881 bp, 17 predicted proteins | sample 8027881 | NCBI WGS metagenome assembly JACLAC01 (sample SAMN15725517, study PRJNA655200) | protist metagenome | isolation source: fluorescence activated cell sorting (FACS) single amplified genomes of... | place: Spain: Blaines Bay Microbial Observatory, Mediterranean Sea | collected 2016-01-19
GGTTTAAAACGGACAGAAAACAATGACCATTTTGTTCATTTCTGATTTACACCTTAGCCCTAGCCATCCTGAAATAACCGATTGTTTTTTTAAGTTTTTAAAAGAAGAAGCATCGAGAGCATCCGCCCTTTATATTTTAGGTGATTTATTTGAAACTTGGATTGGTGATGATGATGCAACACCGTTACATAACGAAGTCGCTCAACATTTAACAAAACTAAAACAACAAGGAGTGGCGATTTATTTTATTCATGGCAATCGTGATTTTTTAATTGGAAAAAAATATGCCCAACAAGCAGGTATCACTTTGCTCGATGAAACAGAAATAATCGATCTTTTTGGCGTGCCGACCCTTATCATGCATGGCGACACACTTTGCATTCAAGATATTCAGTATCTTGCCTTTCGTAAAAAAGTACATTCTCCTTTTTTACAATGGTTATTTCGTCAGCTTCCTCTATTTATCAGAAAAAAAATTGCCACCACATTAAGACAAAACAGTAAAACCAAGAACCAAAATAAATCAGTCGAAATTATGGATGTTGATCAAAATGAAGTGGTAAGAATAATGAATCACTTTCAAGTAAAACAACTTATTCATGGCCATACCCACCGCCCTAATATTCACTCGCTTATTCTAAATAACAATGAAACAGCTAAGCGCATCGTTTTAGGTGACTGGTACGAACAAGGCTCTTTTTTAGTTTGTAAACCCACAAGTTGCGAGCTTAAAACGCATCAATTTTAATTTAACAAAAAATAGCATCCAAAATCATGTCCTCTAATGCCTCTTTAAAATGCCCTTGTGGCACCCAAAAAATTTACTCACATTGCTGTGAAATAATCCATCAAAACCCCAGTAAAGCACTTCACCCAGAACCGCTTATGCGTGCTCGCTACAGCGCATATGTACTTGGTTTGATTGATTTTATAATCCAAACCTATCACCCTTCTTGTGAAGCGGAGAAACAAAGAGAGAGCATTCAAGAAGCAATAAAAAGTCAATGGCAAAAATTAGAAGTGCTTAATAGCTCAGTCGAAGAAAATGCTAAAGAAGGATATGTTGAATTTAAAGCTTTTTTTATTGATGCCCACCAAACACAATGCCTACACGAAAAATCACGGTTTTTACTTGAACAGCAAAAAGGAGAATACATGTGGTTTTATTTAGACGGCATCTATCCAAAAACAGATAAAATAGGACGCAATGATCCTTGTATTTGTGGTAGCCAAAGAAAATTCAAAAAATGCTGCGGATAATAAATAAAAAGCATTAATGGTTGCATTACTCAATCTGTTTGTTAATGTAAACATCTTGATAAAAACAAACTTAAAATTAACAACATTTTTTAACCTTTTCCTGTCTCTTCAAGGATAAAGGTATAAGTTAGCAGCAACGCGTTATCAATACAGCAAATGTATTTACAGGATGTGAGACTTTTAAAGATGATAACGCGCAACCGGAATAAAAAATAAACGCTTCCAGCGATCATAACCAAACGCATCGCATTTAGACCCTCGGAAGCCAAACTTTCGAGGGTTTTTCCGTTTAAGCAGATCACATTCAAAAATCTATTTTTTGAATTTACTACAGGGATAGGATCATGCAAACAAACCGCCTAAGAATAGCGATTCAAAAAAAAGGACGTTTAGCAAAAGAGTGCCAAAAATTATTAACACACTGCGGGGTTGATATTAATTTTTCGAGTGATCGTTTGATTGTCCATGCTCAAAATATGCCGATTGATTTATTACTGGTGCGTGATGATGATATTCCAGGCCTTATCATGGATGGCGTCGTTGATCTTGGTATCATTGGAGAAAATGAATTAGAAGAAGTACGCCTTGAACGTAAAGCACAAGGTGATGCTTGTGATTATCACTTATTAAATCGTCTTGATTTTGGTGATTGCCGTTTATCGGTTGCGATTGATGAAAAAGAAAAATATCTAGGTGTTCAATCACTTACAAATAAACGGATCGCAACAACCTACCCTAATATTCTCAAAGCATATTTAGACAAAAAAGAAATCTATTTTCGTCCATGCCTATTAACAGGCTCTGTTGAAGTTGCACCTCGCGCTGGGCTTGCTGATGCCATTTGCGATCTCGTTTCAACCGGAGCAACACTCGAAGCGAACGGACTAAAAGAAGTTGAAATCGTATTTGAATCAAAAGCTGTTTTAATTCAAAAAATTGAAGATATATCATCAGAAAAAACAAATTTAATAACACGTTTATTAGCGCGGATCCAAGGGGTTATCCAAGCACGCGGGTCAAAATATATATTATTACATGCACCGATTAAAGCCTTAGAGCAAATCATTGAACTTCTTCCTGGCGCTGAAGATCCCACCATTTTACCTCTCGCCCATGATAAAAGCCGCGCAGCTATTCACCTTGTTAGCACTGAAAATCTTTTCTGGGAAACCATGGAAAAACTAAAAAAATTAGGTGCAAGCTCGATTTTAGTACTCCCTATTGAAAAAATGATGGAGTAAAAGATGAGACATGTGGTTTGGAATAGATTAAAGGAAAATGAGCAACAGCAGATCCTAGAGCGACCATTGCTAACAAAAAACACGGCAATAAATAATGCAGTTAAAGATATAATTAACAGCATAAAAACAAAAGGGGATGCGAAGTTAAGAGCATTAACTGAACAATTTGACCATCAAAAAATTGAAAATATTAAAGTCTCGTCAAAAGACATAGATACAGCCAGTGAAAAGCTTGAACCTCATATAAAAAGAGCACTGGATGTAGCATATGAAAATATTACTCGTTTTCATCAAGCACAAGTGATAGCCCCTTTACACATTGAAACTATGCAAGGTGTTGTTTGCCAACAAATAACCCGTCCTATTGATCATGTGGGCTTTTATATTCCAGGTGGAAGTGCCCCTTTAGCATCAACGGTTTTAATGCTTGGCATTCCTGCAAAGATTGCAGGATGTAAAAAAATATCACTTTGCTCGCCTCCCCCAATCGCTGATGAAATATTATATTTGGCAAAAAAATGTAATATTGATTTTGTATACCAACTGGGTGGGGCACAAGCGATTGCCGCACTGGCATATGGAACAGAAAGTGTTGATAGAGTAGATAAAATTTTTGGTCCCGGCAATGCCTTTGTTACCGAGGCAAAACGTCAAGTAAGTGCCGATCACCTCTCAAGGGTTGCTATTGATATGCCAGCAGGACCATCAGAGCTTTTGATCATCGCAGATGCGGATGCCAACCCTGATTTTGTTGCTGCAGATTTACTCAGCCAAGCAGAACATGGACCTGACTCCCACGTTATTCTTGTCACTCCATCAGAAATTTTAGCAAACAAAGTGCAGCAAACGATCAAAGCTCAGCTGGCGCAATTATCACGTTCTGACATCGCTAAAAAATCACTCTCATCAAGCAGTGTGATAATTACCTCTGATATCGATGAATGCATAAAAATATCAAACAATTATGCTCCAGAGCATTTAATTATCAACACAAAAAATGCAGATGTTTGGCTGTCAAAAATCGATAACGCGGGCTCTATTTTTTTAGGTCCATGGTCCCCCGAATCGGCTGGCGATTACGCATCGGGTACAAATCATGTTCTACCTACTTATGGCTTTACCCGCAGTTACTCCAGCTTAAGCGTGGCTGATTTTAGCAAAAGAATTACAGCTCAAACTCTTACATATAAAGGATTAGAGCAACTCGCACCAACGATTATAACAATGGCAAATGCTGAAGGATTAGACGGACACCGTAATGCTGTCACAATCAGGATCAATGCATTAATAGAGCAAAACGAGAAATAAATGGATTTAGAAAAACTCGCCAGAAAAAACATTCAAACCCTAACCCCTTATTTATCAGCGCGGCGTATTGGCGGAGAAGGTGATGTGTGGCTAAACGCAAACGAGTCGCCCTTTGATAATAAATACTCAGTTACAGGAGAGGGGCTTAATCGTTACAGTGAATGCCAACCGCCCTCTTTACTAAAAGCCTATGCAGATTATGCAAATGTCAGTTTAGAGCAAGTGCTTACATCCAGAGGCGCAGATGAAAGTATTGATCTTTTAATCCGCACTTTTTGTGAAGTTGATGAAGATCACCTTTTATTTTGTCCCCCAACCTACGGCATGTACCGTGTTTTAGCAAAAACAGCTGGAATAAAAGAAAAAATAATCCCCTTAACTTCTGATTGGCAATTAGATCTTACCCAGATAAAAAAAAATCTTGATAAGGTTAAACTTATTTTTATATGTAGCCCTAATAATCCAACAGGTAACCTCATCTCGCGTGATGCAATTAATGCATTACTTGCGATGACACAAGGCAAAGCTTTAGTCGTAATAGATGAAGCCTATATTGATTTTTGCCCAGACGCATCTCAGGTTGATTTATTAACCCATCATTCACACTTGGTTATTTTGCGAACTTTATCAAAAGCGTTTGCGTTAGCCGGTTTACGTTGTGGCTTTACACTTGCAAACCCAAAAATTATCCAATTACTACTAAAAGTTATCCCACCTTACCCTGTTCCAACACCTGTTGTTGAAATTGCTTGCCAAGCATTATCAAAAGAGGGCGTGGCGCGCATGAAGCAACAAGTTAACACGCTTAATGTACATCGCGATTTTTTACAAAAAAAACTGTCTGATCTACAAAATGTAATTACCTTCAAAGGTCAGGGTAATTATTTATTGGTTAAGTTTTTAAATGCTACGCCTATTTTTTCAGCTTTATGGAATAACGGTATTATCGTGCGAAAAACAGAGATCCAACATTGTATTCGCATCAGTATTGGTAATAAAAATGAATGTGAAAAAACCTATTCATTGATCCGTCAACAGATCAACAATGAGTACTAAGGATTTTATGTATGAAAGAAAAAATACTTTTTATTGACCGTGATGGAACCTTAGTTGTTGAACCTCCTGTTGATCTTCAATTAGATAGTTTAGAAAAACTCAAATTTGAACCTAATGTGATCCCCGCTTTGCTTCAATTACAAAAAGCGGGCTACACGCTTGTTATGGTCAGCAATCAAGATGGTTTAGGAAGTAAATCCTTCCCCTATAATCATTTTGAAGCTCCTCATAAGAAGATGATGGAGATTTTTAAATCACAAGGGATTTATTTTTCTGATGTTTTAATTTGTCCTCATCAAGAGCAAGATAATTGTGCTTGTCGTAAACCCAAACTTGGATTAATTAAAGATTATCTTCAACAGGGACGCATTGATTTTTCTAAATCTGCCGTCATAGGCGATCGCAACACAGATATACAATTAGCTGAAAATATGGCATTACAAAGCTTTCATTACCACCCCCGAAAAATGAATTGGCTTCAAATTGTCGCAGCACTTACCCAACAAAACCGTTATTCAAACATTACGCGTACAACAAAAGAAACAGATATTAATATCTATCTTCAATTAGACAATCCAAATGAAAATAAAATAGAAACCGGTATTGGTTTTTTTGATCATATGCTTGACCAAATTGCAACTCATGCAGGGTTTCAACTCAAGATTTCCGTTAAAGGAGATCTTAATATTGATGATCACCATACCATTGAAGATACAGCATTAACACTCGGACTCGCTTTAAAAGAAGCCCTCGGTGATAAACGAGGCATTGGACGTTTTGGTTTCACTTTGCCTATGGATGAATGCCTTGCACAGTGCGCTCTGGATTTATCAGGTCGTCCTTACCTAAAATTTGATGCAACTTTCAGCCAAGATAAGATAGGAACACTTTCAACAGAAATGGTAGAGCACTTTTTCCGTTCGCTGACAGACACCCTCGCTTGTACTTTGCATTTATCTGTAACGGGAGAAAATACTCACCACAAGGTCGAGAGTTTATTTAAAGTTTTCGGGCGTACATTAGGCCAAGCAATTCAAGTAAAAGGCACAGCACTTCCAAGTAGCAAAGGAGTGCTATAGCGTATGGGGGCATTTTATAAAAAAAAGCAAAAAATTGTTATTATTGATACAGGTTGCGCCAATATAAATTCCGTACGTTTTGCTATTAACCGACTAGGATATCAAGTAAAAATAAGCCAAGAGCCTAATGTTATTCTGGCAGCTGATAAACTTTTTCTTCCAGGCGTTGGCACTGCAAACGAGGCAATGGGAAGTTTAAAACAGCGTCATCTTATTCATTTATTATCAAGTATTACAGAGCCTTTACTAGGTATTTGCCTTGGTATGCAACTATTTGGTTTATCGTCTCAAGAAGGTAAAAATGATACTCCTTGTCTCGGCTACGTGCCTGTAAAAACGAATTTACTCGATACTGGCAAGTATCCTTTACCACATATGGGATGGGATCAAGTGAGAGTTCAAGATAATAATCCTTTGTTTAAAGGTATTGCTAATAACAGTTATTTTTATTTTGTTCATAGTTATGGAATGCCTATTAACCCCTACACTATAGCGTCAACTCATTACGGACAAGATTTTAGTGCGGCAATACAATGCAATCATTTTTTTGGGGTGCAATTTCACCCAGAGCGCTCCAGTAATACCGGTGCAAAGCTAATACAAAATTTTCTGGAGATATAACAAGGATGATAATCCCAGCATTAGATTTAATTAATAACCAAATCGTACGTTTATACCAAGGAGATTACGAACACGTTACAAAATACTCTCACTGTCCTATCGAACAATTTGCATCTTATTGCGCACAGGGAGCTAAATGGTTACACCTTGTTGATTTAACTGGAGCAAAAAACACAAACGAGCGCCAGCTTCCTCTTTTAAAAAAAGTTATCAAAGCAACACCTGCACAAATTCAAATAGGGGGCGGAATACGCACCGAAGACGATATAATCGAATTACTCAATGCCGGCGCATCTCGTATCGTTATTGGTTCAACTGCAGTCAATGAACCTGAAAAAGTTAAATCTTGGATAACAAAATACGGAGCCGATAAAATTATATTAGCGCTCGATATTAATATTACTCCTCATGGCGAACGCCTTCTTGCTATTTCTGGGTGGCAAAAAAACTCAACTCTCAAGATTGAAACCTTATTGAATTATTTTGAAACGGCTAATTTGCAACACGTTCTTTGTACTGACATTTCTCGAGATGGAACACTTAATGGATCAAATGTTGAGCTTTATCAAGATCTTTGTTCACGCTTTCACAATATAGAATTTCAATCATCGGGCGGGATAGGCTCACTTGAAGATATCAGCAAATTAAAAAAAACAAATGTAACAAGTGTTATTGTTGGGCGCGCATTATTAGAAAATAAATTTTCGCTAAAAGAGGCAATAACATGCTGGCAAAACGCATAATACCTTGTCTTGATGTAAAAGAAGGTCTCGTTGTAAAAGGCGTTCAATTCAAAAACCATGAAGCTATCGGAGATATTCTCCCTCTTGCAAAGCGTTATTGCGAAGAAGGGGCTGACGAACTTGTTTTTTATGATATTAGCGCCTCAAGTGACAATCGCCTTGTAGATAAAAGCTGGGTTGCTCGTGTTGCTGAAATAATTGATATCCCTTTTTGTGTTGCTGGCGGCATAAAATCCATCAATGATGCAAAGCATATATTAGAATTTGGGGCAGATAAAATATCAATAAACTCCCCAGCACTTACCGACCCAACACTGATAACAAGGCTTGCAGATAAATTTGGGACTCAATGTATTGTTGTAGGTATAGACTCTTATTTTAATCACAAAACAGCGCAATATCAGGTTTATCAATTCACTGGCGATGAAGAACGAATTAAAGTCACACCGTGGCAAACCTGTGATTGGGTTAAAGAGGTACAAAAACGAGGCGCGGGAGAAATTGTACTTAATATGATGAACCAAGATGGTGCCCGTAATGGCTACGATATCGCTCAATTAAAACAGATCCGCACAATCTGCTCAGTCCCCTTAATTGCTTCGGGAGGGGCGGGTAAAATGGAAGATTTCGCTGAAGTTTTAAAAAAAACTCAAGTAGATGGTGCTTTAGCCGCCTCTGTTTTTCATAAAGAGGTTATTCATATCGGCACATTAAAACATTATTTAAAAAACAAAAATGTGGAGATCCGCTTATGAATAAAAAGCTTTCCCTTTCAACACTCATTGCGAAAATTGATTGGGTAAAAACACAAGGATTGATCCCTGCAATTATTCAGCATGCACAAAATGGTCAAATTTTGATGATGGGATATATGGATCAAACAGCATTAACAGCCACATTTGAGAAAAAACACGTTACATTTTGGTCTCGAACAAAAAAAAGACTATGGACAAAAGGAGAAACCTCTGGAAATCGTCTTCAGGTTCAATATGTTGACCTAGATTGTGATAAGGATACACTTTTAATCCAAGTCATCCCAACAGGCAATACCTGTCATTTAGGCTCAGAGTCTTGTTTTGGTAATACTGCATATCAATCAAATTCCGTTTTTCTTCATCAACTTGAACGCGTTATCGATGAAAAGCGTAATGCTGATCCAGCAAAGTCTTATACAGCATCTCTTTACCAAAAAGGCACAAAGCGAATCGCACAAAAAGTAGGAGAGGAAGGTGTTGAAGTGGCATTAGCCGCGGTCACTAGAAATAAAGAAGAAACATTAGAAGAAGTGTCAGATTTACTGTATCACTTATTAGTCCTACTTCAAGATCAAGGTTTATCTCTCAATGAGGTACTTGATAATTTAAAAGCACGTCATAAAAAATAAATACATCAATAAAGAGCAGCACAAGATGTTGCTTTTTATTTACAAAAAGAAAACACTTACATTTTTTTTAGAATTTACATCATTATTAACTTGAAGCAATTCACAAATTGAGTAAAATCTCAGCAGATTATATAGCAGTTACTCATAAATCGGAACATTAAGAATGAAAAATTTAAAGAATTTGTGCAAAGCAGGCCTTCTTATTGGCTTAATGGCTGCGCCAGCGCTTGCTAATGCGGAATCTATTTTATTAGGCCGTACAGTACTTCTTGAACATACTATCAAAGGTGCTCAAATTCCAGTTAATCCATGCCGCCGCGTTAACGCAATCAAAGTCGAAGCTCGTCGTGATCTTTTCTTGAGCCAAGTTATGGTGAAATTTCAAAATGGCGAAGAAAAAACAATGGGATTTCACCGCAAACTGAATGCTGGTGAAAAAACAAAATGGCGCCCATTCCACCTTTCAAATCGTAAGCGTTGTGTAACACATATTGAAGTCAAAGGAACATCAGAAAACTCTACAGGTGGTATCCGTATTTATGGCCGTAAATAATTTTTGCTGAAAAACCTATTCAAATTTAATATTATTAAACAAGATTTTTAGTATAGCCTTATTCTATGCCATCTCGTTTAGATTTATAAATTTACATAGCTCAAATTAGCAAGTCCATACGCTGTATATAAAAAACCCACTGATAATAGTGGGTTTTTTAGTATTTAATATATTCCATTATCCTTGAGCCGAGATTCCGCAGGTACTTTAGGGATTATTTTCGGCGCATTTAGCGACATTTTAGAAGGAGATAAGAACATTCCAAGATTGGAGTTTATTTAAAATGTTGACTATGAAAACCAAAACTGAATCCATTTAAATATCATGAAATTATGGTAGCAATTACTTAACCTTACACAGTTATCATGATTGAACCAAGAAACACGAAAATAATTTAACTTGCCCGCCAGCTATGACAAAGATCACGTTTTTAAATGCTCATATTAGGTGCGCAATGACGGTTATATCATTTTTGAAGTTATATCATTTTTGAAATAATAAATACGCTGCTAATACTTATCTCGCGTTTCACACATGACATCATTATTTTAAATAAAAGCAAAAAAATTAATTTTTTGAAGAAGATTTTAAAATAAAATATGAAACCTGATCAGAAGATAGATTGAAATTAATTCGAATTGTGCAAAAAGTAAATTGTTTTTTCATATGCGGAATCTCAAATTTATCTATCTGACTATGCTCTTTATTCTTAAAGCGAAGATGCGTTGGCTGCCTGCCTTCATTCACCACATAGTTTATCTATACCCAAGAAACCTCAAGGTGCAGGAATGAGTCGTTGAAAATTATCGGTTAAACGGGTCTCTAAACTTGCTGCTATTTTAGGCAGAGTATTAGAGAAGAAATGATTAATTACGGAGACAAAATCCCGCTTGGTAGCAAAGTAAACATCATTCCTTGCCTGTTCATTCATTACCTTCCACAGTCGTTCAATTGGATTTAAATTTGGACTGTATGGGGGAAGATCATTAAGCTGTATATTGTAAATCCATGCGATATCTTTGACTAAAGCAGCCCTATGATAAGCAGCACCATCAAGGGTTAAGTGAATTTTTTGTTCAAAAGGATAATACTCTCCCAGTCTCATCAAAAAGCCAGCAACACTTTCTTTGTTGATTGTGTTTGAAATATCGGATAAATTCAGAGCACCCATGATATTAAGATGTGTACGACTTCCTGTGGTTTCAATCATTTTATCAACGCCTTTTCTTATCCATCCTGACGTGATCTTTGTGGCTTGAGTTGGGTGGACGGCATCCACAAAAAGAATGACATCATCCGCTGCTTTATTTGCTTTCAACGCTTCATATTCTTTAATAAATGCTTTTTGCTCATATTCATTAAATTGGTGGGGAACACCTTTACGTTTCTTATAGCTAAAACCATGGCGATGCAGCCATTTATTCATTCCTAGAACGGTGTATTTGATATCATAAACCGCTTCAACATGAGCGATAATTTGATGAGTATGGTGATAGTTCCACACGGCTTCCCTGCTGCTCTTTCTATAGGCTTACATAAGCTCCAAAGCCTGTTTATTGCTTAACACATGTCTGTTTTTTCGCGTTTATTGGATATACACTGAACTCGATTAATAGTCTTTTTTACTTTTCGTCATTAGTTTTTTCGTTTTTTATCTTCTCGACCCATAAACGATGGTGCTGCTCAGCCCAAGATTCGTCAACTTTACCTGTTGCCATTCCTTCAAAAGCACCTTCCGTTCCTAAGGTACCAATATAAATATGCCCAAAAGCTGCTGCAAATAAAGAAAGTGAAGCAATACCATGAATAATATTTGCAATTTGCATATCTAACCGATTTTGACCAAATAAAGGAAAATCCATCACTAATCCCGTGATAGATACAAGTCCACCTACAATGGCAATTAACCAAAACCAAATTTTTTCACCCGCATTACAAAAGCCCGCATCAGGGTGTTTATCGTGTGAAATCATACCACCACCTTGCTTTAGCCAGTTAAGATCCACAGTATTAAAAATATTATTTTTAAACCATTTAATTAACATAATACTTAAACTAATGGTAAATAATGGACCTATATAGTTATGTGAAATTTTCGCAGCATAGATAAAGCTTCCCCAAAAGGCATCAGGTACCACAGGTTTTATAAAATAGCGACCATAAAAAATAAATACACCCGAAAACCCTAATATAAGAAAAGACAGTGCAGTTATCCAATGGATGGTACGATCTAAAGCTGACCAACGTTTTATTTTTTTACCTGTTCGTGGTTTTTGTAATTTAATTCGCCCGAAGAACAAATAGAAAAAGACTATTGTAAGAAAAGATCCGATTAAAACTAATATTCCAAAAGGACTCACCCATCGATTACGAAGATGCTCCCAATATTTACCTTTAATGTTAATTAAATTTCCATTTTCCACACTTTGATTAGTCGTATACCCAATATCTCCAGCACGAATTTGCCGCCAAAAATCAGGTCCTCCGACATAAATAGCTTCTTTTTGCACTTCTTCATTTAACGGTTTTTCAGCAAATGATGTTGGTATGAAAAATAGCGTAAAAAAACATAACAAAGTGAGAAAATGCTTAATCATTTATCCTCTCTATCAGGAATACTATCCTAAAAAGCAAAAATTTATATTTAACAAAAAAGTAAAAGCAATTTAGAATAATCACTTTTACTTCTACCTTTATCCTTTAAACTACAGATACTTTGATTTAACTTATCCTAGTTACATCGATATAATCACAGATCCTTGAAATTATATTCACTGCACTCATCCATCTGAATTCATCATTTATCTGTATCCATCGTCCTTGAATATATATTTATAGGTCTGGATTCTATTTCTACCTTGCAACATATCTATCTTTATTGATTAGGCCTAAATATTTATTCGTCTACTCCTCATCCGCATCATACTTTCTATTATCTATACTCTTCATCCTTGAAGTTGCAGATGTGTTGGCTGCGTTCATTCACCCCAATCACATAGTTTATCCATGCTTATGGGGATTTATTCACTTGCCGCCTTCCTGCATCTTCAAGTTTATTGGGTATAAAACATATAATTCAAAACTACGAAGCATCATAGCCTAAATCTTGCGGATTGGTCCATCCAGCACCTTTCGCCCCACGCTTAACAACACGTAAACGGAAGATATTTGATATTTTTTCGGCATCACCAGCGAGCAAAGCTTTGGTTGAACAAAACTCTGCACAAAGTGGTAATTTACCTTCAGCAATACGATTTGCCCCGTATAACGCTTTCTCTTCAGGAGAGTTATCAGGCAAAGGTCCTCCTGCACAAAAAGTACATTTATCCATCTTTCCTCTTTCACCGAATGCACCCGACTTAGGGAACTGAGGTGCGCCAAAAGGACATGCGAATAAACAATAACCACAACCAATGCATGTTTCCTTGTTATGTAAAACAATACCGTCATCAGTTCGATAAAAACAATCTGCTGGACAAACAGCCATACAAGGAGCATCTCCGCAATGCATACAAGCAACAGAGACAGATGCTTCACCAGGTTCACCGTCATTTAAGGTTACAACACGTCGACGCTGAATACCCCAAGTTACTACCTCTGAATTAGCATTAGTACAGGCAGTAACACAGCCATTACATTCAATGCAGCGTTTGGTGTCACAAAGAAATTTCATATTAGCCATTGCATATACTCCTCTTATGCTGCGGTAATTTTACAGAGGGTGACTTTAGTTTCCTGCATTTGGGTAACAGGATCATAGCCATAAGTAGTCGCTGTATTACATGCTTCGCCAACAACATATGGCGCTGAGCCTTTTGGATATTTCGCCAATAGACTTTCCCCTTGAAAGTGACCACCAAAATGAAACGGCATAAAAGCAAGCCCAGCTTTAACTCTAGGTGTTACCATTGCTTTAACTTTTACTCTACCTTGTTCAGCACCTTCTACCCATACATCTTGGCCATTTAAAATCCCTAGATTGTTGGCATCAACAATATTTATTTCTACAAACATTTCTCGTTGCAATGTTGCAAGCCAAGGGTTAGAACGCGTTTCTTCACCGCCACCTTCGTATTCAACTAACCTTCCTGACGTTAAAATAATGGGATATTCTTTACTTGAATCAATATTTTGAATTGTTTTATACAAAGTAGGTAAGCGATAAATATCTGCCTGATCATCATAAGTTGGATATTGAGCGATAAGATCGCGACGAGGTGTATACAAAGGCTCACGATGAATAGGGACAGGATCAAGAAAACTCCAAACAAAAGTCCGTGCTTTTGCGTTTCCATAAGGTATACAACCATGCTTTATAGCCACACGCTGAATACCACCAGATAAATCTGTTTTCCAATTTTTTCCTTCAGCTGCTTGCATCTCTTCGGGTGTTAATTCATCCCACCAACCTAAAGATTTAAGCATTTTATCAGTAAATTCAGGAAATCCACCTTGAAGCTCACAACCAGCAGGATAACTATTTTGTGCTAAAATATTTTGCCCATCATGTTCGGCACCGAATCTTGCTCTAAAATTACCACCACCTCGGGCAACTTCTTTTGATGTATCATAAAGGATATGACTACCGGGATGTTTTAGCTCAGGTGTACCCCAGCACGGCCAAGGAAGCCCATAAGTTTCACCATTAACAGGCCCACCCTCTGCCTCGAGATTAAGGGTGTTGAATGTATGCCAGTTCTTTTGATGTAATTTCAATCGCTCTGGACTTTGACCAGTCATTCCAATTGTCCACATACCACGGTTAAACTCACGTGTTATATCTTCAATAAGAGGTTCATTGTTATTAACTTTAATATGCTTAAACAATTGCTCTGAAAAGCCTAATTTTTTCGATAACAAATACATAATTTCATGATCAGGCTTTGAATCAAATAACGGCTCAATGACTTTGTCTCGCCATTGAATTGAACGGTTGGAAGCACTAACAGATCCATAAGTTTCAAACTGTGTTGTTGCAGGTAGTAAATAAACGCCATTTTTTCGTTTATTCATAACAGCAGCAACAGTTGGATAAGGGTCGACTATCACCATCATATCCAATTCACTCATTGCTTTTTGCATATCAGGGCCGCGAGTTTGAGAATTAACCGCATGACCCCAATAAAACATGGCTCTAATATTATTTTTTTGCGCTATTTTTTCTTTATTTTCAAGAACGCCATCAATCCAACGAGAAACTGGAATACCGTTACTATTCATTGGTTTTGAGCCATTGTACGTGTTTTGGTCAAATCGATTCGTTAACCATTCATAATCAATATCCCAAACTGTACTCCAATGCTTCCATGAACCATCAGCTAATCCATAATAACCGGGTAAAGTGTGTGATAATAAACCGAGATCCGTTGCACCTTGCACATTATCATGGCCACGGAAAATATTAGCCCCTCCCCCCGCTTTCCCTAAATTACCAAGTGCTAGTTCCAAAATACAGTATGCCCGCGTATTACTTGAACCCACAGTATGCTGAGTTCCTCCCATGCACCACACAACACAACCTGGGCGGTTTTCTGAAAGTAATTTTGCAGCTTTGTACATTTCATCCGGTGTAGCGCCAGAAACTCGCTCTACCTCACTAGGATCCCAATTAGCAACCTCTTCACGAATTTTGTCCATTCCATAGACACGGTCTTCTATAAATTGCTTATCTTCCCAACCATTATTAAAAATATGCCATAGCAATCCCCAAACCACAGGAATATCAGTACCTGGACGTAATCTAAAATGGTGATCAGCTTTAGCAGCTGTACGGGTAAAACGAGGATCTGCTACTACAATTTTGCAACCATTTCTTTCTTTTGCTCGCAAAATATAATGCATTGCAACAGGGTGTGCTTCTGATGGATTAGAGCCAATAAATAAAATAGACTTACAATTTTGCATATCATTAAATGAATTGGTCATAGCACCATAGCCCCACGTGTTGGCAACACCTGCAACAGTGGTTGAATGACAAATTCGCGCTTGATGGTCTACGTTATTTGTTCCCCAAAGACTGGCCATTTTCCGAAATAAATACGCTTGTTCATTATTAAATTTGGCTGAACCTAAGAAATAAACAGAATCAGGACCTAGGGTATTGCGAATATGCATAACCTTATCGCCAATTTCATTTATTGCAGTATCCCATGTGATTTTTTGCCATTTCCCATCAACCAACTTCATAGGATATTTTAGACGTCTTGCACCATGCCCATGCTCACGAAGTGCTGCACCTTTAGCACAGTGACCACCGAGATTAAAAGGATGATCAAATGCAGGCTCTTGATCTGTCCAAACACCGTCTTGAACACCCGCATAAACCCCACAACCAACAGAACAATGAGTGCAGATAGTGCGCTTCATCTCTTTTTTTGGGCTAGTATTTACTTGTTTTGCTTCTGCTTTTTTCATCATACTAGGAGCAAACATACTTGCGGCTGCAATTCCTCCTGCCGTCACAGCAGTTGTATTTTTCATAAAAGCACGACGCGATATACCTAACTGCTTTTCATCTTTTACGACTGAGCTGGTACGCTTGGTTAATTTCATGGCAAACATCCTCAATCATCAAGTTTATAAAGAATTGTAATAATCGCGAATATGTTGTGTCTCACGATATGAAGAAGATTTTTTTTCGTTCTTAATATGCTCAGGTGAGGACATTTCTGTTGCATTAATACAAGTAGAAACACTCGTTGCTGCAAGAGCAATGGATAAACCAGTTAAAAATTGTCGACGTTGTAAATTCTGGGGTAAGGCATTTTGGTTTATTTTCGACATGATTGACTCCTATTACTATTGCAGCAATGTTTAAACTAACAACGCTGAATAAAGCGAATTTTTTCTATATTTAAAAAATCTTTAGCTAATTTAGCTACAGCACGATAAAAAACAGCTGAATGAGCATGCTCGATATCTTCAAATAAAGCATTACACCATGTTGATAAATGTTCATGAAAAAATAACGCTTGTATTTTTTCATCTTCTTCTTGTATCAACAAAGCCATAACTTCCATTAGAGCGGCAATATGATCTTCAGGCTCTTTTACATTATGTTGCCGGATAAAGCCAAACCTACGCAGATCTTCTCGCAAACGAGCAAGTGGGGTATCCATTAACGCACCGGCTATATACCAAGAAGCATAAGGCACAACTTCACCTTGTCCAACTCCAATAAATACTAGTTGATATTCTTCCAACACCTGTTTTTGTGAGCATGATTGTGCTATTTTTTTTAAATTATTCCATGCCTCAGATATATCGTTATTTGGTATTTTTTCTAGTTCAAGACCACCAAGCCATTGAAGCAACGAAATTTGAGGAGCTTCACGAAACAACACCCCCAACAAACTATATACTTCACATCGAATTTTGTATTCTTCTGCTATTACATCTGCTATGTCTATTTTTTTAATCATTTTTATGATTTAACCTTACAATTTAAGCTGTTTTTCAGGATGAGAAATCATCGTGTCTTGAACAATATCGCGTACACGGCAATCTTCACACATGGACAAACGCTTGATAGCATCTTCTTGATAATGGCTATGCCCCTTGAGCTTTGAAATCAACATATTAATCATTGATATAGGCGCATACCCTTTACCACAACAGATGCATTCTGCTGCTGCTT
>JACLAC010013531.1_pt1 | contig 16880 bp, 11 predicted proteins | sample 8027881 | NCBI WGS metagenome assembly JACLAC01 (sample SAMN15725517, study PRJNA655200) | protist metagenome | isolation source: fluorescence activated cell sorting (FACS) single amplified genomes of... | place: Spain: Blaines Bay Microbial Observatory, Mediterranean Sea | collected 2016-01-19
TAATTATCACGAAGCTCTCAACGATAATTAAGGTGTTAATAGTATTATAAATACAAATACAATTAAATTAATAATTACATTTACATATGAATAAAGAAGGAATAAAATATAAAATACAATAGTATATATAGTTACAATACCTTATTTTACAAAACAACGAGAAAGTGATTTGGTCTGCCTGTTATTTCGCTTACTTAGCAGTTATAATCATTCGTTTTCTTTACTAAAAACATAGGCAGTAGTAGTATACTATATTATATACTTGTATATATTTTATACTTTTGTTTATACTTGTATTGTAATAAATTGTATTCAATAAGGGTGTATATTACCTATCTATATTATTATTATTCCAAATAAGGAAATGTCTATTCATAGAGACTAATTAATAGGTACATAGCCTTGAATACCTATATTTTCAGTTATTTTATTTTGATTTGATTTTACTAGAATAAGATTTTAATAAGAACAGAGCATTTAAAACAAAATGAAATACTGATGACAACATCGCTTTAAATTTATTTGATTTCCAAAACTCTCTGGAACTAAAAATATACTTATCTTAATGGTCTGTACCTGTATTAAATGTCTAGGGTGTTCCCTATTTTTGTAGTCAATTGATAGGAATATAAATACTAAATATAATGGTTAAATGTATTTAATAACGTTGGATACAATTACAATCAGTTTGATATTAAGTATAAAACAATTACAAATAAAAGAATATATTTGTACCATTACGTTAATTTATATTACAACAGCATACCAAAGACACGGGGAAAAAATAACGACAAATTAACGCTTCTCCAGGAGAATAGGATCACGCTGAGTATTCTAAGAAACAAATAAGTATGATTTAGAAACTGCACCTATTATTTCAACCAAATCTGTTCACTTTTTACCGAAAGGAAAGTTTGAATAATAGACAGGGACACAGCATTTCGATATCGTCAGTGTTGTGTATATGTAAGAATGAATACGTTGAATTTTTGGACAGTTTTTTGCATGTTCAATACTAATAGGACAAAGTATCGATGTAGTCATATAATTATTGTAAATAAAATAATTAAAATTGCAACTCATAGTACTTTTTCAATAGGTAACGACATGCCTTCGCGCGTGAAAAGAACGTCAGCAGATGACAAATTACAGGATCACACCGTTGATGATATTCCTATATATATATATATATTTCAGCTCTACCTATCGACCATCCATTTCCTTCGTCCATATTCAGAATACACTATAATGTATACTGTCTAACTAATATTTAATGCTATACAATATATAGGAATATTACCTATAGTCTATTCAGATTTACAATTACAATTATTCTTCAAAGCCTCGTCGTCACAAATGCTGCCCCTCTTCAAATTTATGAGTCATTTCGTTGCTTCGCAAATTAAGGTTTAATTTAATAGCTAATCAAATGGAAGAAGTACCGATTTCATATTCTACAGAGTCTAGGACTTTAAAATAGAACATACAGACAACGCCTCACATGTACACCTACCTACTAACCTTATTCTTAATTTTTCATATATTGAGGAGTTAAATGGCTATTTCTGTAGAGACCTATCTTCCAAATAGTGGGGGGGGGGAAGGAAGGAAGGATCAGCGGATCAACCACATAGAAAGGAATGTATGAATCTCTAAATATTGGAATAGCTTTATCTATATAACAAATTGTAGAATTAGTATGAATACAGCACCTATTGTATTTTACTTATAGTCAGTTATATGAATAAAAAGTATACGAAATTCTTTATAATAGAATTAAAATATGAAAAGAAAGAAAGAAGAAAAGAAAGAAAGAAAATTATTGTTCACAAAAGTGGGGGGGAGGTGAACCTTCTGATTAGCTTGTCTATATAGTAAGTAGAATTAAGCCTTTGTTTATAATTAAGGAATATGTATAATAAATATAGTTAAAACACTAACAATGGGATAATTTTATATTATAGTGTTATAGTATATAATTGTATTTCATCATGGTGAATATATCTACATATATACCCTTAATTAGGAAAGCATTGAAGCATATATGATCAATCATTACTGTATACTGTGTAATGTATTTAAATAAAAATAATAAGAAAGAAATGAACAAAGGAAAAGCAAACATGTACACAGTAAGGGAAAGAGATTCTTTTCATCAATAAAATCGAAACACACGAATGTATGAGTGGAACAAAGTAATGAACGAGTGGAACGAGTAAGTCATTGACGAAACATATTCGAACGATAGAATCGCGCGGAAGGATTGGAAGGAAACATTTTAAGCGTTTGCACAGTTTGCGAAACAGAGAAAGATAGTCATATCGAATTAATTCCCTGTACGAATTATACGGATAAACAAAAGAAAGACAACGATGAAGCTTTACGCAGTACTTCTGATAGTTGCTCTTGCCGCCAGCGCCAATGCCGGGGACTTGAAACCAACCAAAACTTTACGTAGTGGTGCAATGGATGTTTCTAAAATGACTGGGCTCGACTTCCTTGGCAAATCGGGCGAAGCCATGGCATTGATTGAAACCTCAACCGAACAAAAGAGTCAAATGAAAGTTACTGGGGGAATGGATACTTGTCAGAACTGCGTTTACGTGCTTGAACGCATCAAGCAAGGGTACCAGTATTTGCTGCCAAGCATTTGCGTGGAAATCTTCTCCAAAGAAGGAGAATCCGCGGGTAAAGAAGCATACGGAGTCTGCCACCAAGTTCTAGCCTCACTGTCTGTGTGGGGAAACAATGTTCGCCATTGGTTACATTATGGCTGCTACAAAGCCGAAAGTTACGGAGCTATGGAACTTATTCGTCCGTGCCCATCTCATATTATCTGCAGTCAAATGGCCGACTTTGCCAAGAAACCGTTTTGCGACAAAGTGGCGCAAGACAAACTTGCGCCAGGTAAATAAAGAGGAGGGTTTGTTTGTTAGTAAAAATAGCCAGTTAAAGACGGAGAAGTCTTGAAAATATGCACGAGAAGGAAGGACCGATGGATTAGGACAAAGGTTATGCCTTTAGACCAATATATATATTGCACGCTTTAAAATGGTGTACACGTATTTTAAGAGACTTTTTCAGTAAAGAGCGCGGTACTGTTTATAATGTTACTCGTATGTAGCTACCTGTTAAAATTTCTCTAAGAATATGCACGCTCACGCGCGCATTAAAAAAGCACACCCCAAACTGCGCTCCCTTCGCGCCCGTTGTTTATAATCTCGAGCCAATCTTGCCTGAATTGACCTGCCGTGGCCTTCAATGTTCAACCTCGCACGGATTACCTACTGACTGACGACGGGGGAGGACGTGCGTGGGGGCAAGAGTTCACTGGGACGCGGAATGAGCTAAATTTTTGATTTACAAAATAATGGGGTCAGCGGTTAAGTTTCTAAATTTAATTTATCTCTCTATTTTACTTTTAGTTAAAAAAATCTCGCTGTTCGTAGCTTTAAATTTAAGAGAAAGGAAGAGGGAACAGAGCCTACCTGGCGAGTACTGCGCTCTATTTTAACCAGCCCTGCTGTTTTGCCGCTACAAACATATCTACTATACCCGCACGCTCGCCCTCTTCAACGTCTGGGTGCCAAATGTCAAACAAAAGAATCAAACGTTCTGATGTTCCCTTGTGAAACACGTAATGTTCGTAGGCATCATCAAATACCATCAACTCCCCCTCTTTCCACTCCCTTGCTTCCCCTGCGACCACTATGCCACAGTCCGAAGGCACAATTAGAGGTAGGTGACACCGAAGACGCAGATTCGTCGGGCCACAGTGAGCTTCGATGTCGGAGTTGGGCATCAACGTGGAGAAAAAACTGTATGCGAATGCTGGAAAAGGCAAAAACGGCACGGCTGTTAGCGGCACGACAGTGGTTGATTGTTGGCATTTGGGGAAAAGAAATACTTACGAATGTCCTTTTGCAGCTCTGTAATGTTCTCCAGAAAGTTGGTGGTAATAGGACAATTATCTTTGAACGAATTTTGAATTTCACCTTTCAACATGTAGCTGTGCCATTCCCATTTACCCCCATGCAACGTATGCTCGGAGTCCCCAATCTTGTAGTCGGATTCCGTCGTTTCCCGAAGATTAATGCATTCTGAGCGCATTGAATCAATCAGGCCGGGGGTTATATGGCCCGCAAAAGAAAAATCTTTTCCGTCATAAAACGGCTGTGACGACACCCCTGGCAAAGTAAAAACAGTAGGGTACGGCCGTGCCGTTGGTGGGTCTGTGAATTTCAATACTCTCGAAGGGTAAATGTTGCAGGGAAGATCACCGTTTTCACCCGCAGTCGACGATTCGGTAGAAAACGGGAAAACGCATGTCCTCGGTGGGCACCAGTTGGGCGGTTGTCTTGGTGTCCCCATTAACCATTTGCAACTGGCAACGCAGTGTCGCCGCGACAGTAGCATAACGCTTTCGAACTTATTCAGCTTTCAAAACAAAAATGCTGGAGGAGATCCAGCAACCGCGGCAGTCCCTGCGGGCTATTACTTTTCCAAATTTTATTTCACAGGTGCAAGCTTTTGTTTCATTTGCACAAAAAAATAATCACTCACCAATCCAAAAAAAATAATTTCTGAGAACAATTCAGGACTCGACAGATAAAAGAATTGTCGTACAGATTTTAAATACGTATCCAATGCATACTACTACCGGATCTCAAATATTAATTGTAGATTGAAAAGAAGAAGAAGAAGCGTATTATTATTGACGACTATTATATTATTTTTTTTAGTTGTTGTTATTTTATTAATTATTCATTCATTTTTTTTTTATTATTATTATTATTTTATTGTTGTACCAAGTATTATTATAGACCTATTACAATAGATCTAGACGACTAATAATTATATTTTTATTATTTATTATTATTTTCTCTTTTTCTCTTTCTTCTTTCTTCTTTCTGTGATGATGATGGGTAATTAGAAGGTAATAATTAATACAAGGTACACAGAGCATCAGATGAACAACAAGAAAATAGCATTGGGGATTCGAAGAAGTGAAAGAAGAAGTGGGGAATTATCGGAATTATTTATTTGCTTCAGTATAATATTCCACATCACACTAATACTATAGAGCTGTAAAAACAAACACGAAAAAAAAGTATAAAAAAAAGGCTCTTTTGATCACACACACACACATACCATAATCTCTAATCTCATTGTAAATTACTTACCACCTACCAGCTACACGGTAAAAACAAAAAGAAGAAATAGGAAAGAATGGATGCTAATTACCTTTAAAAAGAATACATTACAATTATAAATACTTATATTTTATACACACAGATAGATAAATATAACATAGCAATAGTAAAGGAGGAGAGACGGTAGTTGTGAAATAAAAAATCTAGGAAAGGGTTCCAAAGCTTCGGAAATGCGAAAGGGTCAGGAAGTAGTGCCTTCGAAGTTGTATTTAATTTAACAGATTTAACTAATGAGTCTATCTAAATATACCTTGTGTCATCTCACGCACGCGCTTACGCATCCATCAGCTTGTCTTGGTCTAGCTTCTTGCAGAAAGTCTTCTTTTCAAAATCTGCCATTTGTGCGCAAATAACATGCGACGGGCACGGACGAATGAGTTCCATGGCACCGTACACTTCACTTTTATAACAGCCGTAGTGGAACCAGTGGCGCACATTGTTTCCCCATACGGACAGAGATGCCAAAACCTGGTGGCACATTCCATACGCTTCTTTACCTTTTGAGGCTCCTTCTTTGGAAAAGATCTCAACGCATATACTTGGAAGCAAGTATTGGTAACCTTGCTTGATTCTTTCTAAAACATAAACGCAGTTCATGCACGTCCCGAAGGCTGGCGTTTCTCCCCCTTTCGTGGCAACTTTCATAGCCGTCTCCATCTTAACTTTGTCTGAAACTTTACCATGCGCTGCAATGTGTTCCGCTTCAGAGATGCCTAACAACGAGTATCCTGTATGCTCTTCGATTGGTTTTGACAAACGAGCAAACGGAACCGAACGGGTTGGCGCAGCCGAGCACATGCCCAGCAGTGCGGTTGCCATCAATACTCCGAAAACAGTTGCTTTCATCGTGTTTAACAAATTTACGTATCACTGCCTTAGATATAATACAAAACACCTGTACAATCTTACTCCGACAATTGTGTAGAACTATCTTCGAACAAAACGTACATTCTTTTCATTACTTTCGCATTCAAACGCAACATCGAACGTGACGAAGTGCAAAAAATGTTTCCAAAACAGCCTGCAGTTTGTTGTTGGGTGCGTAGTCACCACTGTGTCCTGTGTGAAGTTGGTGATGGATGCCACTCTTTTTATTCTTTTATTAATTTTGTTAATAACAGCGGTTCAACATTGCCAGTGACATTATAATGGTTCATATGCTGTGTTCATATTAATAAATGCAAAAAAGGAAGTTAGACTACTATTATTAATTACTTGTAATACATGCAGTCCTAAGAAATTAATGCCCCTCTTTTTTATTCCATAGTCAGTTTTTCTCTTGTGAGTTCCTCATTTTTTATTCTAATGATGTGTATACATTAATTATTAAATACATATAAATAGCATTATAATAGAATAGAATGATCGCTTCGTAAAACAGTAAGGAAGAAAATATAAATTAAAATGTAAACATAAATTTTGTTTTCCTTTTGAAAAGGTATAAAATAATAAGCGGTAAAAATATTAGTCCTTCTCGTTTAGGAAAGTATCCTTAATAAACCAAGCGATATTTACATAGGCTATTTAAAGATTTCTTCTGTTTTGTTAAATTAGATACTGTGTAAATAGCACAAGTAGTAATCCTACCCATGTTGAAGAGAATACAAACATTGAAGTATTAAGTACGGTTTATTATTTCATCATTGTGCGTGTTGTTGTGTTGTTCCATATTATTTTGGTTTCTTGTTGTTGTTCGTCGATTTTCGCGAAGAACTAACGACGCCGCAGGCCGCAGAAGTGCGCATGATGTCTGTCTTTCATTTGTTTCTAAAAGATTACATTATTTAAAAAGTTTGCATTTAATTTTCAATAAAGTCGGCACCTAATGAGTGACGTCAATATAGTTCACTCCCCTCCGCTTCGCCTGGCGATTCTGTAAACATAAAGCCAGACTTTGCAAGCGAATGGCAAGTCTGGTATCACGTGGTGGGCCGACCCAGGGGAAGAAGGCGGGGGGTACCTTCAAAAACAGGGCGGCCGGCGTGCCTCCTGCGGAAGTCGTCCTGTACTCCCTTCCACCGTTGCCAATATATGTGAATGGGCCGAGGAGGTTAAGAAATAAAACGAAGGCGGAAAGAAATGGTCCAAGGAAACGTAGAAGGAAGAAGAAAAAGCCCGACGGAGCAGCTGCGGGCGCGCCAGCAGCCCCCAAACCTGCGCTAAAAGCAAGCGGCGGCGGCGAAGTTGGGGCTTCACCCAGAAGCCCGAAGCATTCGCAGAACGTAAATCTTTCCTTTCCCAACTTTCAGTTTGGCCGGCCTCAATACGCACATAATATTCCGTATCTAGACAACTCGTATCAAACCGAGCAGATGCCGATGCATCATTTAAGAAAACAGAGAAAAAGGCCGTCAATTCATGAAGCTTTTTTCCCACCTCGGAGGACCCCTGCCAACGCCCAGTCGTCTTCACCCCTTGGCACATCCGACGACATTTTGTATTCTCACTATTTCGATGCTAGTATTCCTACTGGCGGTGGTGGTAATTTTGTGGATTCCGGAAACATGCACTACAAAAACGAGGGCGTTCCTTCTTTTTCTCCTCAACATGCGCCGCTCAGCCCCCCAAGAACGGTACCAGGCATGTTGCTCACTACCCCGCCCTCGCCGCCGCGCGTCGCTTCGTGGTGGGCAAACGCAAGTCAGGACCACGGAGTAGGAAATGGCCACTTTTGGACGTCGTACGTGACAGCAGCGGCTGAGGTAGAGCGGAAGCGGCGTATTGACGAACACTTGGAGGAAGAGCAGAAGGAGAGACGGGAAAGACAAGAATGGGCGAGGCGAGCGATTGAAGCGGAGCAAGCGCGAATTTTGGAAGAGTATAAATTGAACCAGGACTATGATACAGTCGAGGCCAGTTCTGCGGGCTACACAGAGGATTATATCGTTGTGTGCCCTAACTCTGCAAGGGGGTGCGTGTACGAGGGAAAGCTGCGCAATATTGCGCGGCATCTGTTGCAGTGTGAGTTTGCGGGGGAGAACACGAGGGATGGAACAGCTGATGAAAATGTCGATTTTCATGACGAGGAGTATGCCATAATGTGCCCGTACGCCTATTTCGGGTGCGATCATTGTTGCACCAAAAAAAAGCTGGAAGCGCACATTCAATCTTGTAGTTTTCGTGGAGCAACCCGGGAAGATGAAGCGAAAGCGAGGCGTGAAAGCATTATCAGCGCTATCGCAGCAACGGAGGAGGAGCAACAGCGCCGGGTAGTCGAAGAAGCGCAGCGGCGCCACGAACTTTCAAACGACGACGGAAGATCAGGGTCAACCCCTTTGCAAAAAGTGATGGAGCTCCAGACCGAAATTTTGCAAAGGAGGATTGGGGAAGAGCTTATTGAGTTTAGCATGCAGTGTCGTGCATCGATGGACTGGAGGCGAAGTTACTGTGAAAATATCATCCATCGAATTTCTGTTCTGCTGGAGAAAATCAATCCCCATGTGTTTATCATCCCATACGGCTCGTACGCTACCGGGTTTTCTCTGCCGGAAAGCGACTTAGATTTGGTGCTGGCGTCCCGTTCCAAGTTAGACGACGAACAAAATGGTCGAGAGTTGCTCGAGAGCGATTTGAACGACATTTTGTTGAGCCTGTCGAAAGAGTTGAACACGTCGCACTGGGTCAGCAGCGTTCAGCTCATTACGACGGCCATAGTCCCCGTAATGAAGTTTGTCGTTTCTCTTCCTCGCACACAGCAAAATTCTGACGTTTTGGACGTGGAGAAGGATTTTACAATTCCAGTAGACATTACGGTCCAGAATCTGCAGCATGCTGGAATTGCAACGGTTGAATTTGTCAAGACGATCGCAAAATGTGTTCCCCAAATTGTTCCAGTGACAATTTTGCTAAAAAAATGCCTAAAACAAAAGGATCTCTTGGATCCGTTTTCGGGAGGACTGCCTGCGTATGGTCTATTTTTGCTTGTAACTTCCATCGTCCTGCAGCACGTAGAAATTTTTGATATAGAGGGCATTTTGGAAGAGAATCAGGACGATTCATCCTTTACATGCACATCGCCGCTTCCGTGCGAGAAGTTCATTGAGGAGCAAAAAAACTACGGAAAGGACACTGCCGTATCAATATGCGAGTCCGTTATGTTCGCCCAGTCTCAGAAGGCTTCAAAGTCTCCCGGAGGAAAGACCCGGCTCAGAGCTAGGTCGGTTTCTCGTGGAACTGAGGCTGAGTTGGGGGAAGAAGACCAAAAGCGTGACATAATTCGCTTGGGAAGGTTATTTATGCACATTTTGCATTTCATAGGCCGAAGCTTTGAACCAGAGATTGATAATGTGTCCATTCGATACGGGGGCCTTGGCCCGGTTGGTAACATCGACCCTATCATGCTGGATGATCCTTTATCCCCAGGGAATAACGTTGGTCGTAGATGTTACAAGATATCTGAAATACAAAAGCTATGCGGCGATGCCCTGACCGAGTTGTATTCGATTTTAGTGAGAAGGAAGGGGCACCATAGCGTCGGAAGGAAGGCTACGGTGTCCGTCCTGGACAAAGTCTTTCCCGGGTCTATACTTGAAAGTAAAATATGATGCGTGTGTTTCTTCATTTTGATCTTACGTAGGGACAGCAAAGTGCCCCAGGAGATCGGGAATAAACATCATGGTGGAGGGAGTGTGCGCGCAGTTTAGTGTTTTGGAAACGGAAATCTTGCTCAGAAAACATCCGTGCGGGGGGGCGACCCAAAAGTTCTTGTGCCAGCTGTAAATACACCGCAAATAAGTCAACCCGGACTTGTGTCTTTTAATTCGTAGTTTGTATATGTAATGCGATGCTTCCTTTTTGTATATAATAGAAAATACTATTTTGTCTTAACATACACGCGCGATCCTTTCGCCACCCCACTGTGGGGTAGTAAAACGATGTCCCAAAATTTGACATCCGGCATATATGCTGTAACACTCTCTTATGAGCGAGAAAGCACCCACATCTTCGTTTTCCATCTACTTCCAGTTAAATTGGACATCGTCCATGGCGGCACTCCATCGTCGACAAGTTTATTAGAAGCCATGTTCTTTGCAGAACTTTGCCATCGCCATAAAAGACACAAGAACTTCCAAACTAACAAAGCAGATACTAACCAAATTGATAACAAAATCGATTCTCAATACGTACGTCTGCAGCTCGAGCAGTACTACGTTTACAACAATCGTGCCAATAGCTAAAAACAAAGAAACTAGTAACGGGCCTGTTTGCTCCGTCTTATTTCCATTCGACGCTTGGAATATACGAACCATCTCTATGATAGCATAGAGAAAAACTTGGAAGACTTCCAAGCCAAGCGCTGACGGAGGGTATGGGAGGTAGTAACCTTTATATATAAACACAACCATGTTGAGCAAGAAGAATAGTATTGCAAACCATTTGTTGAAGTAGAGCAAAATTTGCAGATACAAATATGAGTGAATGTTTTTTTCACCACTGTGTTGCATGTTTCAATCTCCTATAATATATCAAAGTAAATTTTCTAACGCGTCTCTTCGACTCTAAAGTTTATTCGTATTTATGACGAAACCGTTATGTCTTGGCGACAAAAGCAAACAGGCGTTTGAATCGACAGTGTCTTTATAGACAAATTTGTATGAACCGTGTTTCTTCACACTTTGGTACACGAATAGCAATAGAACTCTTTTAAAGATTCTCTTTCTGTTATCTATCGGTGATTCCTCTTCGAACAGTCAGGGTTCACCTTATTTCATTTCATCCAAATGTAGAAATAAGAAACTTATTTTGAACCTGTAACTACGAACGATAAAAAAAGCAGAGTTGTTTTTTTCACAATTCAATTCTTCTTCTTTCTCTCTTCCTTCTCTTCTTCTTCTTTTTTTTAATTTTAATACTACTACCGTATGCTATCATCAAAGGGAGGAGGTACTTTTTCAAAATTTTATTCATCTTTAATTTTAGTTGTTTACTTACTTCAAACAAAATATTTAAAACAATTTTAACACTGTAATAATATTGTTTTAATTATGTATAAATAATGCAATAAATATTTCATAGGCATTTCTTTCTAGTCTTTCTTTCTACTTGCCAGCATTTCAAAATACAATCAATTGTAAAAGGGACACAGCATAGTTTATCTACGGGAGCAGAATGGGATTACATTAAATAGCATTAGATCAAAATATTTGAATTTTTTATAACTGTAGTAGGTGAAGCGAAAACTTCGCCGCCCGCTACCCACCATATTTCTCCCATTATGTGCCTTTGTATTTATAATTTGTATTTAATTACATTTTATTCTACAGAAATTTTGATAGGTAGAAAAACAAACTGTAACACTACAGAAGGAAGGCAACAGAAGAACATCAGAATAACACTGAGTATTAAATTCATATTTGAGATAAGGAAAAAAAGAAAGAAGTGATAAATCGACTGCAAACTGCAAGCGACGATTAATTACTTCAGTAGGAAGGAGGAAATCTTCGTCGTATTACGGTATTATGAGAGTAGAAGAACTATTTTAATCGTCTTCTAGACTACATAGTCGTCTAGTTAAATATGTCATTTAGCAATTATTCGCTTTTCTACGATCAAAATTTTGTTGTTGTATCCAAAAAAACTGCAACTTTACAACACACGGGCAATAAAAGGAACAAAAAGAAAGAGTCGAATTCGGCAATTGGGACACACCATCAATGAGAGGCCTGGTTGTACTTGTTGTTTAAAAACTACTATCATCGTTCTTTGGCTATTTGTGTTGTTGTTGGTATTATTGGTATGTACCGGTAGTATGTCGTCGTCAACAACAACAACAACGAAAAAATAAATAAATTATAAAGTCGTCAGTTTTTTGCAAAGCAAGACTTCTTTGGTGGTGATTTTTGGATTACTTCATTAACTAACTATTCATAAACAAAGAAAATAGAAAGCAATTCGCAAAAGGAACGGAGCGATGACCAATATACATCTTCTCATAACTCTGTATAGAGACACCAAACCATGAGTACAGCTTCAGGGCTCGATGGCCAGGCCATGGGAACATTCGTGGAAAATTTGGACACAGACCTTAAGCATGGAGGCGCAGCTGCAACGGTCGACACGACTATCAAAAACACGTTAAAGAAATATTTTGCTTGGGATGTGGACGAAGACATGGAGGCAATGTGCGAAAAATTTACAGTTTCAGAAGATGGTACGCTTACTCGTTCGAAAACAGTCAGGCCAGTCGAAAGTATGAAAATCGAGGGTTATTCAAAAGAGTTTCGAGAGAATTATATCGCGGACTTGGAAGCTGCCAGGTCTGACAAAATTTTCGCTTCAGATGACATTAACGATCACTTAATAGACTTACACCTGTTCGTTATGGAATCTTTGAAATTTTACCCGTTAGATTTCAAGGTAGAATTTGTGCAAGAGGTCGCGGAAATGTTCGAAAATGTGAGGGATAGTTCGTTTTTTACAAAGAAGATCGCAAAGATCAAGGACACCTTTGCGGAAGACGCCCGGGAAGATTCCAGGGAAATTGAGAAAGACGACAACTTGCCCTTCCTCAGGCACTGCGAAGAGTTCGAGTTTTTGATGTCGCGGTTATCCAGCAAGACGCTACTTCACGAGTCGTTCGAGAGCAACTACGATAGCGTGTACAATCCCGACGCTGAAGACTATTCCAAAATGTCCGAAGATCTGTTCACTTTATGGGAGGAGACAAAGGACGAGTCGGTAGAAAATAGAAGAATTTTGAAACAGAGGACTTACGAAGAATTGCAGAGCACTCCGGATCAGTTTGAGCGATCCTTTATGGATGGGATCCAGCTTGTATTTAAAAAAATGCATGAAACAAAAGGTGCGTATTGGGATTTTTTCTGGGAAATGTGCGACAACGGGAGAGATGTGAGGGTGCTCGATACTTTACGCTTAGATGCACTCGATGTCGAGGTAATCAAGAACGAGGTCCAGCACAGGGGGCGCGGCATTCTCCACCCAATCTTGCTACGGAAATACTTGGTTGATCTTCAGAATTACAGAGAAGCATTTCGAAAAATGAAAATAATGAGCTTCACCATTGAAACGGACACAGACCACGTGTACGAAAATGCACTCAGGGGCCTAATTTCGCACGGGATCAGGTTGTTTAGCCCAGACGAGTATCTACATTTTCTTGGTAGTGCAAAGCTTGTTCGTATAAACATAGACGACAAGTTCATCGACATTATCTGCGACAAAGCCTGGAAAGACAAGCAGAAAGAAAAGTACGGCAATGCACTTGTTCAAAATGCAATGAAAGCCAGGGCAGAAGCCCAAAATTGCGTGTATAGAATACCTGACCCTGATGACGTGGTCCCAAACAAAAAATGGCTGGAGTACTGCGAGAACGAGCGCATCGAGCAATCATTGCACTACTACGAATTCGAGGAAGAGTCGAAAAGCAGAGACAAGGTGCGGAACAGGTTACGCAAGTCTGTCATGTCTAAAAGCACGTTTTCTGAAGAAGAGGAGGATGACCCTGACCAGTTTGAAATCGCGGCAATGAGTAAGCACAAAGCCGGTGCTTACCAAGATTCCCCGATGGGCAAGCAAACGTCCAGTGGTTTTGCAGACTCTCGAAAGAATAAGCAAACGCCGTTACGCAGAGCCAGCAGCGAAGAAGTCCCGGCAGCCGATAAGATGCCTATTATAGAGAGTTTCATTGATTACAATTTATGGCCAAAGTTCGACAGGAACAGAGACGGGAACCTAGATGTTATCGAAACGAAACAAATGCTGGCGCACTACACAAAGAAAGAAATAAGTGCAAACAAATGCGCCCAGTTCTTGTCCAGCATAAGCGAGGAGGGCAACGAGTCTATCAAAAAGGCTGACTTTGCAACTTTTCTCGGAATCGGCATGACGCTGTCAGCAGCTGAACTGGAAGAATACTCTGCACGGAGCGCCCTGCACCAAATTTTGGCGTTGTTAATAGTGGAACTGAACGAGCAGATGAAGAAGCCCTTCGAAGGGAAAACAGTATCAAGGAGAAAAAACCAAAGAGGAGACGAACCTGGGGACGAGCCCTTAAGCACCCCGCAAAAGCCCGAAGAGCCGAAATCGACGAAGAGTGGAAAAACTATACACCACAAAACCGAAGACATGAACAGGTTTTTGTCTCTCATGTGGAGTCACTACGATCCGGAAAATCTTGGAACTATGGATTACCAGCATCTTCAGGAACTTATGACACATTACACAGGGCACGTTTTGGACGAGGATCTACAAGCCGAATTCAACGTGTTTGTGACAATGCTAGACCAAGACAAAAGTGGGTATCTTGATCGCACGGAGGTGTCAAACTTTATTACTTTTGGAGCGAATATGACAAACACAGAGCAGAAAATGTATTCTTCGCAGAGCAGGTTCCACGCAATAGTCACTACCTTTTTTATAGGGCTCCAAAAAGCTATGGTAGATTTCAATAAGTTGTTTGCGAGAGTTTTAAAAATAGCCGCATTCAAAGGCTCGATCAGTTACGCGGCAATGAAAACCTTGATGTATCAATTTACGAGTGATGTAGAAATAGCTGGTGAACTCGAAATAAGCTTTAACATGTTCTTGGCAAAATTCAACAAGGGCACCCCAAACTCGTTAACGAAAGATGGGTTGGAAGCCATGGTAGCTTTTGGCATTGCAATGAACCGCAAAGAGCGTAGAGCATACGCAAAAAGAGGGCAAATTGAGAAGATTTTAGTAACCTTTTACAACAGACTTGAGGGTCATCACGAGAAGAGAAAGTCTATAGCTCAGGAATCAGGGGAAGCGATAATTGCGAAGAGGGCCGAGAACCTCGAGAAATTTTTAACTGAGGTCGTGTGGAATGAGCTCGATGCCGGGGTCGAATTAGCAGATTTGGATTCAAGCCATGCGAAGAAGCTGTTTGAAAAGTATACCAAACATCACATGATCAGCGAAAGTGATTGCCAAAAGCTGTTGAATCATTTGGACAAAGACCAATCTGGAAAGGTGAACCATGAAGAGCTTGCAAAATTCGTCTCGGTCGGCTTTGCGCTATCTGCGGAACAAAGAGAGCGGTATGCACGCCAGGGAAATTTTCACGTAATGATCGTCGAATTTTTTGAGGCGATGGACACCGAATTAAAAGAATACGAAAAAAGTCACAATATTCACGTTCGTTAAAGTAAAAAATACAGAAAGGAAGAGTGTTATTCGGTGTCGTATTTTTTTTTACCTTTCTCCAGCGGTGTCGTGAATTGCTTTCAGAACAACAGATTTACTAGAATCAATTTATTGAGATTAAATTTATTCATTTTAATTCTTTAACCAGTTTTATTTTTAGCCAATAAATAACAGCCAATTTTCTTGTTTTTAAATTTTGTAAGCTAAATTTAATTACTTAAATAACAGCCAATTTTCTTGTTTTTTTAAATTTTGTAATGCCCAAACTGTGCCAGTCACCAGCATCTTCGAATTTTATAAAACTGTTCTTACGAATACAATTTTATCAACTCGTCCGACACTGCAGCCGTGGTAAGAACGCCTAAATCTGTGAATAACAGTGTGATATAAGATGGGGGCGTGTAATCACTTGTAGGACTAGTCATTTGCAAAAGTTCGGAATTTTCCGACTGCAATGATTTGCCGAAGTCCAAGCAAGGGACGATCGCATGTTGGTTCTTCGACGATGGAAGATCATCTTGGTTCAGCGGATACAATCGTGCGAATTTATAACTTTCTGCGGCCACGTACAAGGGTTTCCTGAACGCATTTGCTACTACCGCCAATTGGTACGTTCCGACCTTATTAACAATACCCCCGTTTTCAACGACGCCAGAAGCGCCAACAAGGCACATATCTACTTTCCCCATTGTATACGCAACCGCTGAATCTAAAATTACCGTACAAGGTATACTGTGCTTCGTCAAAATTCCTGCCGTAACATACCCGTCCCCGTCCCCTACTACCCCTCTGCTCTCTGTGATAATCACGTTAAACGTTTTTGATTTCGCTGCATTTAACAAAACTTGTGTGACGACCCGGGAGTGCCCATGTATCAAAATGGTTGCATCGTCCCTTATGAACCTTTCCCCGTGAGTTGCGATGGTTTCCCTACTTTCCACCGCTTTTTCCATGAACCGCTCTCCACGCTCCACTATTGCCCGTTTGCACGACTCAAAGTCTCTACCATCGTCAAAGGTTCTTGTGACGTCGTTGAGAAACAAATCACACCCGGCTTTCAGAGAAATTGAGTACTCGCCGTACGACGTCAAATCGTCCGCAGCACTACGAATTTCAACGACAAGGCTCATCATGGTACTCGCCGTGCTTCTCTGCAACATACGCGTCAGCGCCCGAATTGCCGCCACGGCGCTAGACACGTCGGGCGAGGCCGAGAAAGCCTTGAAGTCTTCTAAAACACTCATCACGCACGTTCTTTGACAAAATGCTTGCCAATCAAGATTTTCTTCGCGTCTTCTTGAAAAGGAATTTTTTTCCTATCCATCCATCCTCCCATCCATCCACCCCTTCATCCATTCTTTCTATCGATAGATGAAAAGTGAAATAATCAATGGCACACATACCGTATTAATGTCACTACCAATATTTAATATTATTACAGATTACAGAGAGCAAATATATAAAAACAAAAAAAAACATTTGTACTTGTAAAGGGAACACTACGAGTAAGTATAAAAAATTGGTAAGTTTCCCCCTCATTTT
>JACLAC010005609.1_pt1 | contig 16879 bp, 13 predicted proteins | sample 8027881 | NCBI WGS metagenome assembly JACLAC01 (sample SAMN15725517, study PRJNA655200) | protist metagenome | isolation source: fluorescence activated cell sorting (FACS) single amplified genomes of... | place: Spain: Blaines Bay Microbial Observatory, Mediterranean Sea | collected 2016-01-19
TGATCAAAAATTCAAACGAAGCCCGACCACGAAAATACATAATATCGAGCTCTTGATAAATTTCATTGTTATCACGACAAATAGAGACTAAGCGACGGTCAAAGGGCTCGTCCACATAGAGATCCAAAATTTTGTCCTCTGCCAAAAGCTGCTCGGCTCGACGATTGATATATGTTTCGTATTCAGTGATGATCGGATCGAGGTCAGCATCGGTCAGAGCGCCGCGCAGTAGCAAATAGCCCTCTTCATCAAATTGCGCTATTTGTTCTTTACTCAATTTCATGTGGCGCTTCTCCTTTTTTGCTAATGTCTACAAAAAAATTAAGATACAAAAAGCCAGTAGCTATGCACTTGCGTGTACCGTAGTTTACACTGTTAAACGCTATCTAGGGCTTCATCCATATGCCTAAAGCAATAATAAATAAGCGCTCGAACCCCGCAGACGATCAGATGCTACAAGCTATATATAACGATCACGGCACCTGATCTGGCTAAGCCATCGAATTTATTCTGTTTTGCTGCCATTCATACGCGGTGCGGCCAGCGACCGCCAGTTATCATAGTAGCCTCTGGCTCTTGCCGGCAAGCTAGGACGGATATTATCGGCTAGAAGCCACGGCTGATCACCTTTTTCACTCACATTATAAGCTGAATCATGGTTGATCAGCGCTCCCATCAAGGTTAAGCGGGCACCCATCCTCTCTGGTTTCCAACCACGATGTATAGTGTTACCATTCCAAAATATTGTTTGGCCCCGCTTCAATTCTATCGGTATAGCACCCGGCATTTCTCCTAGTCCATCATTTATCAGAACCTCACGCTCAGGATCAGTCCGATAGCGCCGCTGGCTGCCCGGAACAATCCACAAACAAGGATCATCCGCTAGTGCTAAGTGCCATTTCAATAAATCTTTGCGGTAATGCGCCAGAATCTCCATCTCTACTTCATAGCTGGCATCCCGTTCATTATGGCCAATGTCGCGATGCCAATTGCCCTGGTACGCGCCCTGAACGGCACACAGATGGACCCATCCCAGGCGTAATTGAGCACCGAGAAACGGCTCTAGATAGCGGGCAATCGCTTCCGTTCCCAAATAAGCTGCAAAGGCAGGCTCTTCAAATTCTGGTGCTATAAGCCCAATAATAAACTCCGGATCTGTCCCTGGCCCACCCATATGAACCCCTTCATGATCATCAACCACCTCCCCAGCATGAACCTTGCTTACCGTCCTTTGTGCCGCCGCCGTCAGTTCTTCCAGCATCTGTGACTCTACAGCATGATCCGTAATAAAATAGCCTTGCTCGTGGTACTGATCTACCTGTTCCTTACTAGCCATATTGCGTTACTCCACCTATGTTATCCGACACACGTGCCGTACGTACTGACGTGCAATTATATGCGCAATAAAATGTGTCACAACAACCTCAACTCCTAATCTTGCCAATGCTCCAAAGCATAGCTTGACGACATCTTCGCACCCACTAAAGTGCATTTACCCTTAGCCCGGTACTTCATCACTAGCCCGCAGAATGTACTTTAGCACCGCTCATCCCGCGAGCACCCGCAACAGCACCGTCGTCCGTGCTATCAAAATCAGCACAATGGTAAACACTTATAATACAAGCTCGTCTGGCGGCTCCCAATTACTAGTGCGTGGATCCCAGCGCGTACCGCATTTATCACTAATCACAACCCATTCTGCAGGACTTAGATTACCTTGGTGATGATAGTTAAAACGTCGCAAACCGGCTGCTTCGGCCGAATCAAGCAGCATTTTTAAGTCCCGTGACGTCATCGGATCACCATCATGAGGAAAACGTCCTGTATCGAGCCACGGGACAATGCGTTCGGGATCGTCAACAGCGGCAATAGCCCGTTTTGTTTCCTGCGTTACAACCTGCTCAAAAAACTCAGGGCTTAGGGCGCTTTCAAAATCGAGCATATCGTCGTCAACGCCTGGCAAAATAATACCGAATAGCGCTTGTACAACATCCAGAGTATCGGCAACAGTAAGACCAGGATTCCACTCTAGCAGCGTCTGACAATAACGATATACGGTACCAATAAATCCATCAAATCCACGATGAAAGAAATAATGTTTAGGTAATAGAAAGTCCATAAATTCGGCAAGATCAACGAAGTCATAACCACACAAAGGTGCAAAAGCTGCCGAGCGTGGCCCACAGCCCATACGCACCGGACGCTCTAGATGAGCGGCTACCCCTTCGCGTACCTGACGAAAATTGCGGGTTAGTGATTCCGCACGGAATGAAAACCATGACATCAGATCAGCATCCGCACCGAACATACGATGAGCGCCGACCAGACCGCCACGGGCATTAGAGCGGATGCGCTTTGGATCCAGATTCTGCAACAAAGTCAACAAGCGGTCCTTGGCAGCAACCATCGCCGCATAGTCGTAGCCCAGGTCCTTGGCCATCGGTGCTACCGAATCTGGCAAGTCATTGAAGAAGTAGGAGCGATGATTCATATGATGCGGCGCCATCTCATACCCCCATTCAGGACCATCCATAACAACACCGTCAGCCATAGGAAAATGCTCTAACGTATCAACCATACGGGCAACACGCGACGCTAAGGTCTGCGGATCATGCAAGTGATGGCCGGGACCACCAGGACCAGAACCACCATCCGCATACATTATATAAACCTGCATGCCACGATCCTTGGTAGCACTCATGGTCTTTTCGAGCAAGGCTCGCTTTTCAGGCAACTTGTGCTCCGGCGGGGCAGGCGCTTCAACCCCAAGGCGTTTGTAAACTGCTGGGTTGGGATCATATACCGCCGCTACAGGTCCCTCAGCAGGCAACGACTGCGCATTTTGTGATAATTTGGCCTGACCAAAAACAAGAGGTCCGAAAACAACCCCATCAACACCCCCTTCGTGCCATGCATCAAGGATGCGTTCGTGATCGTACATTACCCCCTCAAGATCCCGTTGTATATCCATCCATAATTTCATATCGTTACCACCTCATTTTTAAAACATCGAAGACGGAAGACCCAATATTGGGCATATTATCTTTGATGCCGGTGAATAAATCAATGCAGTGCTAGATCAATCAAAATACCACTTTTCATCATTGCTTAACAAATCTAACCTGTTCTTTTTAACTAGATAATAGCAGGACAGGATACCTAGTCTGCAAAGCTGCGTCAAATCGCTAATCCTGATCATAATCCAATATGTATTCCATAGTTTGGAATAGATTTGAGTCCATCAGACATACCCCATTTTAAATACCCGTTTACCGAAGCAATAGTAGTTTACGATGTGCCACGAAATCTCCTACAACGATTTGATATATATATATACCTGCAGCAACATGACTACCGGATTGATCCATCCCCTTCCATATTGTCCTGTGTGATCCTGCTTCCAGGTCATCATTCACAAGTTTAGTAACCAACTGGCCGTGCAAATTATAAATTGCAATATAAACATAAGACTTGTGCGGAATTTCAAATGCTATTGTTGTTTGGGGGTTAAAGGGATTTGGATAGTTCTGAGCCAAGATAAATTTATGCGGTATCCGGTCCTCAGGCATGGCTATATCGGTCGACGTTTTTAATACGGTAAAAACAGCTGCTTCTGATAAGCCGCCTTTGATATCTAGGGCGTTAAGCGCTCGTACCTGGATAGTATGAAGTCCTGCTTCCAGATTAATGACCTTCTCTGTTGTGGTTTCATCTATCACTTGTTCGTCAATAGTAAGCTCGTATCCGCTGATCCCAGAGAAATGCCGCACTGCTGACCATGTAATTGTAACGGGACTAACAACGGTATCGCCATACGCTGGAGACAGTACCGCTGGAATCGGTGGCTGGGATTGACTAGCAAAATTCGGCATATCTTTTGGCACCTCACGGCTGCCATTAATCAGACTCGTTCCAAAACCGGTCATCAGTAAGTAGAAGTCAGATGGCAGCCCTTCTATGGACAAAAAATAATGATTAATAGGAACATCATTGGTTACTTTGAATATCGCTGTAGCTTCATCAATTTCGTCAAACATAGCGACATAAACAGCTTCGGCACCAATAGCTTTTGCTGCCACAAATTGCTGCCACAAAAAATCGCCCTTGAGCCGGGGCTTATTACTTGTCCCAGGCGCTTTATTCTTCAGATTATCCCAACTGAAACCAGGGTAAACTAATGGCATGTACAACACATCAGAGGAAGCCATTGCATTTTTATCATCAAACCAGTAATCAGCCCTGGCGTAATCACCGGCATAGTTACCAACATTCCAGGGAATCCACGCATCCATACGCCGAAAAATTTCCGGCCATCCAGCAGAGGATTCTGTGCGCCACCACCATTGCCCCGAACCAATGACATACGCTTCATATTGTCCTTTACTTTGAAAAACATCGAGGACATTATTAGCTATTTGAGCGGCAAATCGATCGGCAAAAAAACCAAAGACCCCTACTACTGGTTTGCCATTATGATGAAGATACCGGTCATCAGCCGTAATCTTCATATTATCGACAAGGAAGCGCCAATCATTGCTTATTGTTTCGGCAAGTTTATTTGTATCATACCCCGACATATCGTACATAATAAAATAACTACGCCCGGTCCTATTAGCGGCTTCCCTAGCATAGCCAGCTAGGCGGAAAGATTCATGGGAATGATTACGGTCAAGCCCATTAACAAAGCGCTGAATCGCAACCCCATCTATACCATAAGTTTCCATCCACTGAAAATGCCGTATCACCGTTTTCTTATTCGCCGAACTGAACAAATAAGCCTGGTCTCCATTTGCATGGGTCCATTCCGGCACCGGATATTTCTCTAAATCTGTGTACTCAAGCATATCCGGCCACATATCAATGGTGAGATCATTAAAGTCACCATGTACATAATGCCTCCAGCCCTGGCCACTAGCATCACCTGCAGCCCGAAACCACCCCTGATAGCCACAAAGTACCTTGCCGGATAAAGTGCTGGCATCAACGAGATTATCACCGCTATACTCCGGCCCCTCATATGGGGAAATCCAATCTTCGTTGAAAAGACGGTATATTGGGCTCGGTTCGAGATAGACAAACGCCGAAACAATGTGCATTTGCAGTGAAGCATTTGTATAGAGACGCAAATCCGCACCCAGATTCTGCGCCTTCCTGAAATCTGCGTTCTCCAAGACAAACACCGCTGTCCGTTCATCATCTGTATTTTGTACAGCGTTTTGGCGTCTAAACCTGGCATCTTGGTAATTATGTGTCGTTGAATTGTAGTGAACCCCAAGCGTACCGTAACCAACATCTTTATAGGTTACTTCTACATAGACGGTAGTAGAACGAATCTCAACGTCCGTTCTTAAATACATATATGGCGTATAGGCGCCAATGCTACCCACCGAACGATATAACGTATCACCATTGACAACGGCTAGCTCAAATACCCCATCAGCACCGGACACCATAGTTAAAGGATATGCACTTTGACTGACAGTCGCTTCAACCTGGTCAAAGCGAGAAAAACCACATAAACAAAGTAATAATACAATTGAAACTCTGTGAGCAGTTAATTTGAAGATTAATAAACGCCAAAGGGGTTCTAACGGAGCCAGACACATGCCGGCATCGCCAACTAAGTCGCTAGCCGTCGTTAAACAGATAACAGCTCTACAAGCATTGGGATTTTCTGCCATGCCTCTGCCTCTTATTGCTGTCGTTGGCCGAGGCAAAAACACAACCCGTCCGGAGCAATCACAAAAAACACCCGAAAGGAGATATCGCCGTATTGGTCTATCCGATAATCGGGATCGTCCTTGCCCAAACCATTAGCCTGTAATTCATCAAAGGCGGCTTCAATATCATCCACTTCAAAGAAACATCCGTCCTGCATCGGATCACCACCATTTTCCGCCAAACCTATCTGTATACCATCACGAGCAAGCACCACAGAGTTACAGGGTGAATGCTGCCGCGAGACGGTTTTAAATCCCATCACTGTTTCATAATAAGGGATAGACTCATCTATATTTCCAACGGGCAGATTCATAGCGTCTTCAAGATAAGGTGAGGCCGTTTTAAAAATAGCTTTCATTTTCATGCCTATCTCTTTTTATATGTTATATCTATTACGGCTAAAAACCCGTATCACGTAATTTTGAATTTCATCGGCAGTTGTATCATCGGCACCGCCGGATCCTGCATAGTTTGGTTATTGAAATAATCTGTAGTCATATGCGCTTCACTTACTAGTAATAGTCTGTGATACAATCTGATGTCTAGGTGTTTGTGTGATTAAAAGATATAAAAACACAGTCATAAAAATCGCTTTGAGCATTTTTTTAGTACGGCAAGCTAAGCGATAATTGTAATTCCTCAGGCAAACGCCCTACCAGATCTCTCCTTAACACATCCAGCATCATAGCAAACGGTCCCGTTTACGCGTTTACAATAAATAGCCAACCACTAGACCGCTACGATGTATTATAACCTATGCGTCAGATTATTTTTTAGGGAAGATCAAGCCTATTAAAGTATATTTCGCTTTTTTCTTTCTCTCAATAGGTGATTGCATACAATGCATTTTGAACAATAGATCCATTACTGTCAATAAACAGCTATTTAACAAACGAATATCATGTATGTAAAATTGCACTTACCCATAGATAAATCCACACTGCTAAAGCCTGACGTTTTCCTGCACTCTAGCTCAGCCCCATACAAGACGCTTAAAATCATCTTAAACAAGAGATCTAATTAGGGCTTTACGAATGACTCAATGCAACGTACAATCACGTATTCTAGCGCTGGACTAATAAAAACCGAAATAACAATATCGGAAATATACTGCACATATCATAGCCATGAATAAGGCCGCATGCATACCTCCCTGTACGAAGACAAGAATGAATACCTAACAGTCTACTTTGCTGCTAGCGAGCACTTTGCCAACTTCCATTACTTTTGGTTGCGGCATAATTGCCCCTGTTGTATCCACCCCAGTACCAAAGAGAGAATATTATGTCCTTCCAAAGTGGCACTAGATATACGGCCGCAACATATTACTACTGAAGGTCCTGATATAAGTGAAGAATCCAGCATCCAACTGCTCTGGGACGATGGCCATCGCAGCACTTTTACCTTAGCCTGGCTTAAGCAATACGCTTATTCTAGCAATGAAACTATTAGTCAAATTCAAGCTCAAAACCTAGAACAGATCCAAGTCCCATACGCTGCATGTGGCAACCAATTAGCCGCCACCTGTAGCACGTATTTAAAAGAAAAAGGCGCTATTCTAATCCGCTCCTGCCCACTCAGCACCGAGCACTTAGTGGCCCAATTAACCCAACAAGTTTTTGCTCTGCGTACCAGCCATTTTGGCTATATCGAAGATCTCAAAACCAACAATACCACTAATAAAAACACCGACCAACTTGGCTATACCAATGCCGGCATTGCCCTCCATACAGATCAACCCTTTATTGCCGATCCACCCCGTTTTCAGATTTTGCAATGTATCCAAAAAGCAGATTCTGGTGGAGCTAATATTTTAGCAGATGCCCAACAAGCTGCCTACTACCTACGGGCTTTGGACGCGGCGGCCTTACAGACACTGATCACAGCACCGGTAGTATTCCATCGTCAACAACAGCAATTTAACAGCAAAACGACCTATCCCATCCTTACCTTTAATGGCACAACTTTTGCGCAAGTACGTTCCAGTTATTTCACCATTGCGCCACACGCTATGGCTTTTGCCGACATGAGCCAATGGTACCGTTCATATCAGCAATTTATCCAGTTGCTTGACAAACCCTCGTACCAGTACAATTTTACCCTTGAACCGCAGGATTTTATTCTCTATGACAACTACCGGATGCTACACGGTCGAACGGCCTTTACTGGGCCTCGCTGGATGAAAGGTATTTACCTTAATTATCAATAAGCTTCTCACCCTTGATTTAGCCTGAGTAAAATGTTTTGAAGTCATTAGAAAATCGTCCGCTACGCCTTGGTATCCTGGGCTGTGGTGCTATTGCCCAAGCGGCCCACTTAGATGCCTGTTATAAAGCATCTAATGTTGAGCTATACGCCCTGTGTGATCATGCTGCAGATTTACGTAACGCCATGGCCACAATATATCATCCCTCGGCGCTGTACGCTGACTTTAACACCATGTTAGCCGATCCACAAATAGAAGCGGTCCTCATTGCAACAGCCGATCAATTCCACGCGCCGTTAGCACTGCAAGCACTGGATGCCGGTAAACACGTCTTTGTTGAAAAGCCATTGGGCGTTAATGTTGAGGAATGTTTGCAGTTACAACAGCATGTTCAAAACACCAAATACATTCTCCAGATAGGCCATAATAAACGTTTTGATCCAGGTATTGCCTTTGCCCACAATTTTATTCAGACCGAATTAGGTACTCTAATAGCAGTTAAAGCCTGGTATCACGATTCGCACTACCGTTATACGATGACCGATAATCTCCAACCCCCTATTCAACAAAGCACCCAAGCCACCCAACCTACCGGCAACCCCAAAGCCAACCGGCAGCGCTATCTCATGCTGGGCCATGGCAGCCACCTAGTGGATATGGCCCGTTTTCTGGCCGGAGAAATCACAGCTGTCCAGGCCCGTCTGGTTGAGCATGCTGGGGATTATTGTTGGTTTATTGCCGTTGCATTTGCCAATGGAGCCATTGGCCATTTGGATTTAGCCGTGGCCATAAGCGGCGACTGGGACGAAGGCTTTAGCGTTTTGGGTACTACAGGAAGCGTCAAAGCAAAGACTTATCTGCCGTGGTTCCACAAAACTAGTGAAGTAGAATGTTTCAGCGCTAAAGACCGTCAAATTCGGCGGCCTCTAGGCGAGGATGCCTATACCTATAAACTACAACTTGAAGGCTTTGCCGCGACGATTTTGCACGGCAGCCCACAACACGGTGCCAATATTACCGACGGCGTTGCCAGTGTCAAAACCATGGCCGCCATTGCCCGCTCCGTTGACACCGGAAACTGGGTAACATTAGACACGGTAAACGGTAGCGTATAATAAATTTATACAGGAGACTTGTAATGCTTAACTGTGCCACTTCTTTGTGGTCCGCTGACTTGGCTAACCTGGCCGCAGAAATCAAGCGGGTCGAAGCTTTTTCAGAACGCTTTCATCTGGATGTAGCCGATGGCCACTACGCCGATACAATGCTCTTTTTTCCTGATTTGGTAGCGGCCTTACGGCCCCATACCCAGCTGCCCTTTGAAGTCCACCTAATTACTCTAAACCCTGCAAAGTGGGTTGAACCTTTTGTTGCTGCCGGTGCTGATACTATCATTTTTTACCCCGATACCACACCTAATCCGGCTGCTCTAATTGCCGCCATCAAAGCGACTGGCACTAAAGTCGGCGTATCATTACGTCTAGAAGATTCCCTGACAGACATTGCCGACTATTGGTCCGAATTGGATATTCTTACCCTGATGGCAACCGCACACGGCATCAAAGGTGCTACCATGGATGCCTCCATTCCAGCCAAGATCCGCCAAGCCCATCAACTTATGGAGCAATATATGGTCTCTACTGAAATTGAAATCGATGGGGGCATACGACGTCACAGTGTACCGCTTATGCAAGCCGCCGGTGCTACTACCATTGTCCCAGGATCCCTAATGTTTAAAGAAGATCCGGCCACCATGCGTGCCTGGTTAGCAACGCTGTCCTGAGTACACCCTCTTTTTGCTCTTGAAGGAAAAAATATGAGACTTGCTAAACGAGTTGCCATTATTACCGGTGGAGCTGGATCTATGGGCAGTGAAATAGGCCGTGTCTTCTGCCGTGAAGGAGCCGCGGTCTGCCTTGCCGACGTTAATCTGGATGCCGCCAAAACCGTTGCGGAGCAGATCAATGCCAGTGGCGGCCAAGCCCTAGCAGTCCAACTGGACGTACGCGAAGCGGCACAATGGGATGAAGTGGTTGCCCAAACCGCAGCGACCTTTGGCCAGGTAGATACCTTATGCAATATTGCTGGCGCCAATTTTCGCGTTGGCTTTGACGAACAAACAGAAGATATGTGGCGCCAAATCATTGATACCAATCTTACTTCATATTTTATTGGCACCAAAGCCGTTATACCGGCCATGCGTCGCGCTGGCCACGGCGTTATCCTCAACGTTGGCTCATTGGGTTCATTGCGTCAAGGCGCCGGTGGTCCAGCCTATGGAGTTAGCAAAATCGGTCTCTTGGGGCTGACTCGCAGCACTGCCGCTACCTATGCTGCCGATGCCATCCGCTGTGTGCTTATCAACCCCGGCCACGTTGATACTAACTTTATCCGCGGCAACAGCGAGCACAGTCCCAATGACTGGTCTACCAGTGTAGACAATCCCACCAACTACGAAAACCGCCGTGCCGCCACCCCGTTGGGGCGTTTATGCGAACCACAAGATGTAGCCAACGTCTTTTTATTTGCCGCTTCTGACGAAGCCTCAATGATCACTGGATCGATGATCACCGTTGATGGCGGCGCTGGGATCTAATGAGTTTGATTATCTGGGTAATAACGTAGAAAATGTGAAAATCCTAAACATAGCACCTTGCGGCACGTAGCTTCATATATTTTTTTACCTATATCTTCTCTGTTAAATATCATCGTAGTACCATTTTCTTTTAGCCGGAGGCTCCTAATGCCAGGTCTAGTACCAAATGTCGATCCTGATGGGCTGCTGGAATATTCTGTTGTTTATACAGACCGTGCACTCAATCATATGTCGCAATCATTTCAGGGTGTGATGCAGGATATTTCTACGACCTTAAAAGAAGTCTACAAAGCTCAGGCCGTAGCCGTAATACCAGGCAGCGGCACCTTTGGTATGGAAGCAGTGGCACGGCAATTTGCCACAGACCAGCAATGCCTAGTGATTCGCAATGGTTGGTTTAGTTACCGTTGGACGCAAATTTTTGATATGGGCCATATCCCCGCTGCTGCTACCGTCTTACAAGCCCGGCCTATATCTCTGGAAAAACAAGCCCCTTTTGCCCCAGCTCCATTAGAAGAAGTAGTGGCAACTATTCAGGCAGAACGTCCCGCTGTGGTCTTTGCCCCGCACGTTGAAACATCTGCCGGTATCATCCTGCCGGACGCATACATTAGCGCCGTCGCCGATGCAGTACATGCCGTTGGTGGCCTATTCGTCTTGGACTGTATTGCTTCCGGTACTATCTGGATTGATATGGTAGCCTGCGGTGTTGACGTGCTTATCAGCGCCCCACAAAAAGGTTGGAGTGGTTCACCATGTAGTGCCTTGGTTATGTTAAGCACCCGGGCCTTGGAAAGACTGGCATCGACCACTAGTACTAGCTTTTCCTGCGATTTAGGCAAATGGCTGCAAATCATGGAAGCCTACGAAAACGGCGGTCACGCTTACCATGCTACCATGCCTACCGATGCGTTGACTTGCTTCCGTGATGTTATGCAGGAAGCCGCTGCTTACGGCTTCGACAAACTGCATCTTCAGCAACAAGAACTGGGACAGAAAATCCGTGCCTTATTAACCGGCAAAGGCATAAAAAGCGTTGCGGCAGAGGGCTTCCAGGCCCCCGGCGTTGTCGTAAGCTACACCGACGATGAAGCCATCCAAACCGGGAAGAAATTTGCCGCATTGGGCATTCAAATTGCGGCTGGAGTACCCCTACAATGCAACGAACCGGAGGATTTTCAAACCTTTCGACTGGGCCTATTTGGCCTAGATAAATTACAAAACATTGAACGTACGGTAAGCAATTTTGAAGCAGCTCTCAATAAACTCCTGTAGGGAGTATCAAGCACGCCACTAAAATCACAAATCCTAACTTGCAGCACACTGGTTACTGGAGATCACCATGTCAGAACATACTGTGGAAGCCGTTACTATGACCGACGAACAAAAATTTTTCTTTGATCTACACGGCTGGATCGTATTACCTGCCGTCCTCAGCACAGCTGAAATTGAACGATACAAAGCCGCGGTATACGCCGGGGCTACACAAAGCTATGGCGAGGTACTACAGGAACTATTGGACCACCCTGCCATTGTAGGAATTCTTAACGAAGTGCTGGCCGAAGATCCTTTTCTTACTGAGGAGTACTATAGCTTTCGCTGTGAAGGCTCTTTTATTACCGTACGGCCTCCGGGTTGGGAAATTACCAGCGGCACGGAATTACCTCATGTTGTGCGTCCTCCCCAACAAGCCAACGCCATGCGCTATCAAGTAGCCGGTGGCAAAATATTTTCTGGCCTGACACGGGTGGTCTGGGAATTAGAAGAGGTTAAAGCAGGCCAAGGTGGTACCACCTTCTTAACGGGTTCACACAAAGCCCATTTCAACTACGGCGGCCCAGATCCCTATAGTCCCAATATCGGTCATTCACCCTGGGAACAAAGCATGCGCGCAGCGATGGCGCAATACAGTTGCCCTGCTGGTTCGGTAATTGTCTTTACCGAAAGTCTAATCCATGCTGCCAATGACTGGACTAACCCGGACAATCCTCGCTGTGCCGTATTTAACTGTTATAATTCATTGTGGGCCCAGTGGCATCGTCTTAATCTGGCTCATGAAATTATCGAAACCATGCCACCTAAACGCCGTTCTTTATTTCGTGGGACCTGGCAAATAGGAGGCGATAACAATGCCTATACGCTTGATAACCGCGCGCTTTAAAGAGCAGTGAATCCTGATTAACCCACGCGGGCTTGGCAAATTTCACTCTAGCTGCCAAGCCCGTTTGTCATTTATCAACCACTGAGTAAAGCACTATGCTTTCGGCGGCATAATCAAAAAATCTTCCAGACGAATACCATAGCTCGAATCCAACTGTTGATAATCTATCCCCGCGCGCCCATTGAAATCCCAAACAACCTCACCGTCCTTGAGCGTTAATTCGCAAAATAAGCGCTGTGTTCCCGGTAGTTTTCCACCAAATGAATCGGTATAACCATAGTGTCCCGACCGTACATCTAATAACGCCACATCAGCTACAGCGCCAAGACTCAAATGGCCCAATTCAGGATGGCCAATTTCATTTGCCGGATTGATAGTAGAAGTGCGGATAACCTCAGATAACGGCATCCCCATTACCAAAAATTTCGACATGGTCGTCACCATATCCAACATGCCCTGATTCATACACAAAACATGTAAATCTGTTGAGATCGAATCAGGATAAAACCCCTGGGCAATTGCCGGTACCGCGTTGCGAAAACAAAAACTTCCAGCTCCATGTCCCACATCTAAAATCACCCCACGCTGACGTGCTTCATGTAGATACGGCAACACCTTACCCATTGTATCAAACCACGGTGTTGGACCACGGAACACATGCGTACTAATATCGCCGGAACGCAGTTTACGCGTAAGTAATTCATAGTATGGGCGTTCCTTTTTGAATATGCCAAAATCAATCATTACCGGTAAATCAGCTTTAGCAGCAGCAGCCAACGTCCGATCTACCGAAATCCATTCGGGTCCCATATAATGTGCCGTCTTAATACCAACCACCACATCGGCGTGTTCACGGGCCATAGCGGCAGTCTGTTCCACATCCATATCATGGGGATTCTGCTCGTGCATAATTGAGGTCATACCCGTACCTGAAATATTGACCAACGCCAAAAGTCGTGTCTGACACCGATCAATAACACGGCGCCGAAAATCTTCAAAATTACGCCAGCCTGCACTACCGGTATCAACCATGGTTGTAACACCTGAGCGAAAGCTAAATCCATCCGGCAAAATACTATTATCTCCCGCCCACTCATCATGATTATCCGGCGTTGCATAAGCATGCATATGGATATCTAATAAGCCAGGAGTTACATATAGGCCGGCCGCATCAATTACCTGTGTTGCTCGGGACCTATCAAGATCGTGTTCTACTGCAGCTATCTTGCCATCTTTAATCCCCACATCACGGCCTGCATCAATACCATTTTGGGGATCAATTAGATGGCCATCCTTGATCAAAATATCGTAGTCCATACACTTTAACTCCCTTGCAAAATGCGTTGCCAAGTATGCTGGTAACGTGCCAACGATCAACCTAGGAAAACAATTAGAAAAAGTTATTATACTGCTGAGAAATACGCTGGTTTACCATACCAGTTCAATGGACTCCTTAGATTGCTTGTATGGTTATAACCATATAATGCCGCTTTGATTGTATCTGCTGGTAACGGTTTTTGTCGTTCTACATGCCAATCTCTACCCGTGGGTCGGTAACACTCGTCTAACGGCCAAGCTTTAATCATATTTGCCGGCAGCAAGTGCAAAATCTTGGTAGAATCCAGGGTGACATTCCCTATTCTAGGAGGTATTGGAGCGGCTTCCTGACGCAAACAACCTTTGAGCAAGGTGGCATCGTAATTCCCCAACTTATTTATTACCTGACCAATTTCATATAGGGTCAATGGCAAAGGACCGCCCAAGTGAAAAATTCCTGTGTGGAAATTTTCTACAAACCATTCTACCACCGCTATCACGTCCTGAATGTACAGATTACTCCTCACCTCATCGTAGTATAACGTAGCCGGATTACCGTGTTTAAATCGATGTTCAATCCAGTCCACAGCACCAGCATGTCCATTTAATGAAGGCCCCATTGGCAGGGGAATTCTAAAAATAGCACTATGGTCATATTCACTCAAAATAGCCGTCTCCGCCTTAGCCATGGTTTTACCATATACGGTCACTGGACAAAGCCTCGCTGATTCGTTATACGCTTCAGTCGCTATGCCATCAAAAACCATATCCGTAGAAAAACGGATTAACTGAGCTTTGTACTTTTTTGCCTGAATACTGATCTGTATAGGAAATTCATAGTTGACCAAGTTTGCTAATTGAGGATTATATTCGCAAGATTTGAGCGCACAACACCCCGAAGCATCCACTACAGTTTTGAATTTGTACGTACTGAATAATTGTTCTAAAGCCGTTGTCTGCTCAGCATTAATACGACAAGTACCTGGCCCTTCTAAACCAACCGTATGGGTTGGCATAATGCCAATCACCTGATCTCCAAAATATTTGCGAAAATAATGAAAACAATTGTATCCAGGTACTCCAGGCAAACCCGTTATCAGCAGTGGCAAATGTATATTCGATATCATCTTATTCAACAAAACCTAAATATATAATGGTCATCAATTATGTGCGTTCTTAACAAACCCAAGCCCCAACTAAAATCACTTTAGCTAAGGGCATAGATATATTAACTGCACCACTAAAAAAAATTAAGCCTCAGCTGGCCTATAAACATTTTAAGCAACACAGCACCTTATTGGGAATCGCTACCGCTCTATTAAACTACCTTTATCAATGACGCTGCTTTTCTATAAATTGACAACATCATTGCGCACATTCCTTATTAGGCTTCATTCAACGACGAGTTATATCACCGTACATCATCTCCCGCGAGCTTAAGGTTATAGCGTTGACCTTGGTACTTAGAGATGTTATGCTTTAGCCACTGAGGAAACCAACAACAGCATAAAATATATACTATCGATGCTAAAACAGGATAAAAGCACCTGCTAAACAGGAAAAATATAATGAAAATTACGATTAAAGATGTCGAACGTATAACTGTTCATGTTCCTTTTACGCCGCGCTGTGAAATATGGTGTGCCCGCGAACAATATCAATGGGACATCAGCGAAATTATCCGTGTTACCACCGATGTAGCAGATTTGGTCGGTTATGGCGAAACTATGCCTCATTATACCTGGGGTCGCGTCACCGACGACGCCATTAAGCGCGTCAAAGGAGCAAATGCGGCAGATTTCCTAGGCGATGATTCATTAGGTGCGGGTCTGCAAATGGCTATTTACGATTTAGTTGGCAAGGCCCATGAAGTACCCGTCTATCGTCTCTTTAATCTACCTCGAGTACGCGAATGGTGCCCCATTTCCTGGTGGAATGTAGATATGCCTCCCGAGGCTTTTGCAGCCGAGGCTCAGGAAGCAGTTAAACGCGGCTATACCGCACACAAAATCAAGGGTCGTCCCTGGTGGGACATTCGGGCTCAGGTTGAAGCCATAGCTGCTGCTACTCCAGACTATTACCATCTTGACATCGATTGGAACCAAATGCTGGTCAATGCCAGCAGTGCCACACCCGTATTGCAGGGCCTTGACCAGTATCCCATTGTTAGCCTTTACGAATCACCTATTCCCCAGCAAGATGTGGAAGGCAACCGCCAGTTACGCGGTAAAATCACCCGTCCCATTGCGCAGCACTTTGGCAACCCTCCTTTTCCTACCGTCGTGCGCGATGAAGTCTGCGATGGCTTTGTTATTGGCGGTGGCATCAGCAGCGTATTAAAACAAGGTATCCAAGCGGCAGCCTTTGAAAAACCGTTCTTCCTGCAAATTGTCGGTACCGGTATTACCACCGCTTTATCGTTACACCTTGGCGCCGTCCTCAGCCATGCGCAATGGCCTGCCGTCAACTGCATGAATATCTACCAGCATGACCTGTTAAAAACACCACTGCATATTCAAGGGGGCTATGCCCAAACACCCAGCGCCCCAGGATTGGGTATTGAAATCGACACAGACGCATTGAAGCGTTACCGCATGGATCCCCCCTACGAACATCCACCTCTGCGCTTATTACTAGCCTTAGTTTGGCCCGATGGCCGCAAACGCTATTACGCCAATATTAACCAATGTTGGACCGATGCACGCAACGGCAATATGCCCATCCACGAAACAGGTGCGCGCCTAGAATACGTCAACGATGATGGCTCATCCGACTGGAAAGAATTGCAACAACGAGCCGCACAGGAAGGACCCGTTTTTTCGACTACTTAATATTTCGGATAGCTTAGTATGCTTGATCCTAGATTAAACTAAGCGCA
>JACLAC010006015.1_pt1 | contig 16871 bp, 10 predicted proteins | sample 8027881 | NCBI WGS metagenome assembly JACLAC01 (sample SAMN15725517, study PRJNA655200) | protist metagenome | isolation source: fluorescence activated cell sorting (FACS) single amplified genomes of... | place: Spain: Blaines Bay Microbial Observatory, Mediterranean Sea | collected 2016-01-19
AGAGGCGTCGACCGCGACGGTCTCGAGCGGAGGAGAGTCGTCACAGCTCGTGCCAGTGCTTAAAGCAAATATTAATAAAACCAGATCGAGAGGCGGCCTGGCGGCGGGAGCCGCCGCGGCCCTCGAGGGTCTGCACATCGAGGCGCAGTCGTCTTGGCGATGACAGGCCGGTGACCCTTTCCATACAGGCCCAAACCCTCACCACGCCAGCCCTTCCAGACGGCGGCATCGGAGGCGCTTGGCGAAGAGGCTTTTCCTGGGGCCTCCAGCACGCGAAAGCCAACGCGTCAATAATTTTGGTCCGGGCGAAGGAGGCAAGGAGCCGGTCCGCTGCCCGCGGGGATTTAATCGAGCAGCACCTCCTCCAATATGTCCGTATCTTTACCCGACCTGATTCGCGCGATTCGCGGCATGATCCCGACCGAGAAGTGCAATTTGCTCGAGGACCTCGTTCAGAAATTGCAAAGGCGGGAGGTGCGGCTAAATCGGCAGGAGTTCCTACACCAGGTCCGCGATATAGCCGGCGATGACGCTCCCCAACTTCGGCAAGCCCTTAAGCAGCTGGCTCTCGAGCGGAGGAGCGGCGACGGCGGTAGCGGAGGGGGCGGGGGCCTCGACTTTGGCCTCCCGCTTCCCGGTGGCGACAGCCAGAGCTCGTCGTCCAGCGGTGGCGGCCCGAACGGCCTCTCGGCTGGCGATCTCGGCAGCCTTAGCTCCGGCTCCGGCGTAGGGGGCGAGGGCGGCACCCCAGCGGAGGGTGGCAGCAGCAGCGGCACAGGCGGCGACGGCATTGGAGGAGGCGGTGCGTCCACTGACGTCGGCAGCGCGGCGGCGAATGGCGCCGTCAAGAGTGAGGACGGCGCCGTCAAGTCTGAGGACGCGAACGGCGGCGTCAAGAGTGAGGATGGCGCCTCTGGTGGCGCCCCCTCTGCTGCTGCAAGCGGTAGCAGCGGCGGCACTCCGGCCGCCTCGGCGCCGGCGGCCGCGAGCGGCGGCATAGGCACTATCCCCGGCAACCCGCTCGCGGGCGCTCCATCGTCGTCGTCCGCCACCGGCGCCGCCCCTGCCGCCGCACAGCAGCAGCGTTTGGAGGTCGCCGCGGCGGCGGTGCTCGTGCATGCGGCCGGGTGCAAGAACCCTTCATGCACCGTGCCGCACTGCAACAAGATGAAGAAGATACATACGCACTTCTTGGAGTGCAACTCGCAGCCGGATTGTGCGATCTGCAAGAAGCTCAAGCCATTAACCTTCATCCACGCAAAGCACTGTGTCGCCGCGCCCGGCGAGCACTGCGTCATCCCCTACTGCGCACGTGCCAAGAGGGAGCTCCAGATGCTGGTACACCGCCGCGGCCAGCAGCAGCAGCAAGCCGCCGCGGCCGGCGGCGGCGCGCCCGGCGGCCTTCCGAATGGCATGGGGAGCGGCACGGGCGCGGCGGCCGGCTTGCTGCAGGCGGGTGCGCTACTCCCTGGTTTAGCGGGTGGTGGAGGGAGTATGACGATGGGGGGTATGATGGGGTCACATGGTACGCAACGTGCATGCACCCTCACACACGCACCCAGCATGCCATTGCACCTCTCTTTCAGCACAGCACTCTGCAATGCCCTTCCACACTCTCTCTGACACACCGCTGTACTGCTCTGTGTGTTGTTGCAATACAGGTATGGGTGGCGGCCCCTCTATCGAGAATATGGGAACACAAGCCCAGGCCCACTACCTCCTCGTCCTCGCCCATGTGATGAAGTGCCCCTCCGCACACTGCACCGTGCCAGAGTGCGCGCCGACCAAGGCGCTCGTCACCAACCACACGAGATCGTGCCGCGCGGGCGATGCATGCACCTATCCACGCTGCGCGCTCTCTAAGCGCTTAATGCGCCACCACAGAGAGTGCCCCGACCAATCGTGCCAGATCTGCCTGCCGCTACGCCGGCGGTTAGCCGCCGCGAAGGTGTCGGTCGCCGCGGCCGCGCCTGGCGGTCAGGCGGGCCCAGGGATGGCCAACAAGCGCAAGTCGCAGAGTAAGCGCAAGAAGGATGGCGAGGATGACGATGGCGGCGACGTCAAGCGCAAGAAGGGCGCACACGGGCAGGTTGCCAACGGCGGCCTCGATAAGAAGCGGAAGGCCGGCGCGGGTGCGTCCGCGGTCATTCCAAGCCAGGAGCAGGCGCCGGCGTTAGAGGAGCAGGATCTACTCGAATCGGGCTTCTGCGTGTCCGTCCATTTTGGCTTTGGCAAGCGCCACCAGGCGGGTGATGACGGCCGTGGGGAGTGGAAGTCGGGGATTGTGATGCGGACGTACCTCTCGATGATGCAGGGACATGAGACGGGTGGGTGCATGCACAGCGCAGCAAGCAAGCACGCAAGCAAGCAAGCACACAGCAAGCAGGCAAGCAGCCACACTGACACACCCTCTCCCCTCCCCTCCCTCCCTCTGCACACACAGTCTACGACATTATGATGGCCGACGGCCACGAGGAGAAGGCCGTCGCGCACTCCCGATGCCGTATGGTCTGCAAGGTGTGCCTCTCCGACAAGCGCACCTTCCGGCCGCCGCCGATGTTTTGCGAGAAGTGCTTCACCGCAATCCATCAGAGATGGTCCTATTGGGAGGAGGGCGGCGAGGAGGGTGGCCTCAAGCTGTGCAAGAGGTGCTTCAGCGACATCAAGGCGAGCCCGCACCCGAATCGGCTCTTATGCGACTTGGCGCACCGCGGCAATTTGGACATCCACGGATTCATCGAGAAAAAGGAGAAGGACCGGCCCGAGTACGTCGACAATTGGGTGCAATGCGACGAATGCCATTCGTGGATGCACTGGACCTGTGGCCTGTACAAGGGAGAGGACACGCCGGATGATTGCCTCTTCTTCTGCGACACGTGCAGGCTCACACGCGGTAAGGTGTTGGACGAGCAGCTCGCCGTGCCCGCGTCGGACGAGCTGGGCATGGACGTCCTTTCTACGCGGTTGCAGGATGCCCTGCGCTCCGAGCTCAAGGAGAAGGGTGTGACCTGCAACCCTGTGACGGTGCGCGTCGTGTCGAATATTGAGACGAAGACGAAGTTCGATCAGCAGCCGTTTGGGGCGGTCGGCGCGAAGAAGGACGATAACGTGCTCAAGGATAAGGTGAGGGAGTTCCCGTATCGGAGCAAATGCATCCTCGCCTTCCAGCACGTCGAGGGCCACGAGGTCTGCTTCTTTGCAATGTACGTCCAGGAGTACGGCTCCGACTGCCCGGAGCCAAACACGAACCGCGTCTACATCTCGTACCTCGACTCTGTCCGCTACTTTGTGTCGAGCCCCGAGAACCAGCGGACTACCGTCTATCACTCGATGCTCATCAACTACTTGGCGTACGCAAAGGAGCTCGGCTTCACTCACGCGCATATCTGGGTGTCTCCGCCGAAGCAGGGCGATGATTACATCTTTTACGCGCACCCGGAGACGATGGTCACAAAGCGCATGGGCTTGTTGAAGCTCAAGGAGTGGTACGAGAAGATGTTGGTTGTTGCGAAGCAGCGCTCCATCGTCGCCGACTTTCAGGACATGCAGGAGGAGTACAAGGACATCGAGAGCATCGATGATATCCCGATGTTCTCTGGTGACCACTGGGCGGCGTCGATCGTCCAGAAGATGCAAATCCTCGAGCAGAAGAAGGAGGACGCCGAGAAGGGTGCCTTGGGGTTGGACGAGAAGGGCGGCGAGAAGAACAGCCACAAGAAGAAGAAGACGACGGCGATGGTCTCCCAGAGCGTCGCGGCTGCGGCGGGCCTTGAGGACGATACGCCCGATCTTGTGGATGCGGCGCTCGGCGGTAAGGATGGAGCGGGTGGTAAGGGCAAGGACGAGGAGGACGGCGGCATCTTGAAGCAGATCGAGGAGGAGATGAGATCCATGCGCAACCACTTTATTGTCGTCAAGCTGCATCCGGAGGACGTCCTCAAGCGCCAGAAGAAGGAGGGCATCACGATCGTCGACCCTGTACCGCTCATCTCCAATGAGTTTGTCGACACGCGCTCCGCCTTTCTGGAGAAGTGCCAGATGTATCATTGGCAGTTTGACGAGCTACGCAACGCGCAGCATAGCACTCTCATGCTGCTTTATTACCTGCACGGCAAGCATAAGGTCGCAAAGGAGAAGATGAAGCTACAGATGGAGAAGCAGGGTACAGAGCCGCCGCCAGAGAGGAAGGCAAACGTACAGGACCCACGCTCACGCTCATCGAAGATCGAGACGGCGATGCACGATTGGTCGACGTTACTGTCCCATGCGAACAAGGCGGCGGCGAACAACTCGTGGGAGCTGCCGCCGGATGAGCTCTTCCAGAGGATCCTCGCGCAGGTACATACATACACACACGCGCCTTGCACGGCAGCCAACCCGCACACGTTCCACACCACACCATCTCACCTTCCCGTTTGCTTGCGAACAGATCAACCGCTCAAAGCGCGACATCCTACAGGAGAAGTACAATGCGTGCTTAGACCCCAACTGCTCCGCCCAGACACGGTCGGTCTTCATCCGCGTGTTAAAGCGGATCGCCGAGTCGTTTATGACGTGCTTGCTGCAGATGCAGTCTGGGGGAGGGATGAGCCAGGGAGGAGGAGGCTCGCAGGCGCAGGGATGAGACGCCTCTGCGCCGCCTTATATGATGTTTATTCTTTTTTGTTGCAGCGCTCTGATGAGAGGCGCGCCATTTTATTCTTTTTGGGATGTGCAAGGGTGGGGGAAGGATGGGGGATAAGGTGGGGAAGGTGCGTGACGGGACAACAAAACGTGTGCAAGAGAGAGAGAGAGAGAGAGTGGGGTTATGGTGTTTGGGGCGTGCGTGCGGAGAAAGGGAAGAGAGCGACAGCGGAACGCAAATGTGAGAGAGACGAGACGAGGACGAGAGAGAGGAATCGCGCTTCGAATATGGGGATGGTGTCGATTGCGTGCGTGTGTGTGCTTTTGTGTGTCGCCGCGAGAGTGACAGAGAGAGTGAACAGAGGGGTGTTGTCGCGTGTCGAAGGAGGAATGTTGTGTGAGAATGGACGACGGCTCCGTTGTGTAGAGAGCACGGGTTTTACAGAGTGAATGGATGAAAATCAGCCTACACGTCCTGCGCTGTCAACCAGCGCCGGGATTAGGACCACTCCCTCACGCAACTCCTGGCGCGCCTTGTCAAACCATGGCATGGGCACCCGGTCAGACGCGGGCAATAGCCGCGACAGGATCGTCTCGGTGTCGTTCGCGCCGCAGATGGCCGCCACGCATGCCTTGGCGCGGCTTGGCGTATACGAGCAGCCCGCAAAATGCAGAAAGCTTGGCGAGACGCCACGAAGGGTCGGTACCGCCTCAATGATGTGCGGCCCAACCTCGCGTTGCAACCAGCCAACCAAACGGACACGCTCCGCATGATTCTGTAGCAGATGGTAAATGAGCGGCCCTTGGTCCTGCGTGCCGCCAAATTTGCCAAGGGTCGTCTCTCGGCCATAGAGCTTGAGAGCGCCCGTCACTACTGACGAAGCATTTGCACGCACCAGTAGCACGCCCGCCTGAAGCGCCTTGTCGCCGATGCGATGCACGTGCCATTTGATGCGGACGCTCGAAAGCGGCACGCCCTCCAAGCCGCTCCAGTAGCGCGCCGGAGTGCTCCGGAGCAGCTCGATGCCCGGCTGCAGCCAGACGTCCACCTCCGGCTGCAGCTTGGCGATGGCCCGCGCGCGCTCGACCACCGAGGCGTCGCGTTCCGCACTCGGCACCGTGTCGGCGTCGTGCCAAAGGAGCAATCCATGGCTACTGCGATTGCGTGCAGCGGCTTCAATCGCCACGAGCTTCTTCCAACTGCCGCGAAACTCCGCGTGGCTATTCAGCGGCAGCGTTTCGAGGTCGAAGGTGGAGACGGCGCCTCGGCTGCTCCTCACGAGTCGACTGACCGAAGCGTGGCGCGTCGCCTCTATGCAATCGTCAAAGCCACGCGCATAGTCGCTTCCAGAAAGCGGCTGGAAGACGGCACCCGAGATGAGGGTGAGCGGTAAAGGGCGCGTAGAATTGCGATCGGTGCGTCGCTGCTTGATCGTCGGCGACGTCGATGCAGCTTGTCGCCCGTATGCTGAGAATGAAGGTATTGGTGGTGGCGGAGAGCGCGCTCCTGGGATGGTCGTCGCGGCCTTGATTTGGTTGTTGATCATGGTCGAGACGTAGACGCCGCCGAGAATGGCTGTTCCGAAGAAGAGGAGGCCTCCGCCTTCGCCGGTGGGGCCTGTCGCAAGCTGGAGGGTCTCTACCTCAGCCACAATTTGATCTCGACCGACGGCATCGCTGCACTTGCCTCGGTGCTCAAGAAGGGCGCGCTGCCGGCGCTCAAAGTTCTGTCAATTTACCACAATCAAATAGGTGACGAGGGGCTGAAGGTGCTGCTGGCGGCTGCTGCCGGTGGGCGGCTCGCGAAGCTCGAGAATCTTTACATATTTAACAATGAGGTCAGCGAGGAGGGTATTGTGGCACTCGCGGAGGCGATCAAGATGCGGCACCTGCCTTCACTGTCGAAGGTGCTTGTGGACGCAGAGCACGAGAACAACCCATCGCTCGTGTTGGCGTGCGCATTGCACTTCGTCGAGATCAAATGATCCACAAGGGTGACAACGACAAGGCGGCGTGTGCGGCGGTTTGCTGGTGTGTTATGTGTTTTAAACAGACTTCTCTCGCTCCTACGTAATTATCCCTCGTCTCATCTTCGTCTCTCGCCACACTCGCACACTCACTCATCACTTCTTCAAATTCTGCGTCTTATTCTTCTTCAGCTCGGGCGACCTCTCAGAGGACGAGTCTCGTGGGCTCTTCTTACTACTTGTATCGCTCTTACCGTCGTCACTCTTCTTCTTCGCCTCCAGCTTCGTAATCTTCGAGCAGTCGTCCAAGCTCATGCTCTTGCCCTTGACGCCCAGGTCCTTCCAGGCCTGATCGATCTCCTCCTTAGTCACTTTTTCGTACCCGGTAGCAATCACCGCCTCCTTGAACTCCTTCTTGCTCAGCCCGCCGCCATCACGGTCGTACTTTTGATACCACTTCGTGACGGACATCTTCTGGAATTTGAGCTCCTCCTTCAGCGCGTGCAGATCGAACTTCTTATACTTGTCAAGGAGCGAATCGTCGTCGTCCTCCTCCTCGAACGCACCGCCTCCCTGCTTCTCCTCCACCTTCTCCTCCTCCTCCTCAACAATCGCCTGCTTGCTCGCCTGCTGTTGGACAACCGATCGCTGAGAGCCAAAATTCTTGAGGGCGGTCGTACAGGGCAGCTGCGCGAACTTCGGCAGGATCGTCTGTGCGTGCTTCAAGCAATCCAAGCATCCCGCCTCCTTTGCGGCCGCCCTCAAGCGCTTCGCCATCTTATCATCACTCTTCTCGTCCAATTCCGTCGACATCACCGCCAGCGCAACACAGCCCATATTCTGTACCAACACGCTGGTAGGCTGCTGCTGCATACACTCCGCGACCCTACCAAACGCCGTTATCAGCCAAGGCTCTAATGAGCCCTTATCTGACGTCGCCTGGATCGCCTCCTTTCGTGCTCTCGCGTCCGAACATGTATTCACCACGTCCTCCAGAGTTTTCATAATGGCCGGCTCCTCCTCCCTCGTCCTTGCTGCGGGCGATTGCGACCTGTCGCCTCCTCCCGCACCACCACCACCGCCAGCATCGTCGGGTACCTGCAGCTGCGGAGGTAGAGAGGTACCCTCTGATGTGGACCCCTCCTCTGTCGCAGCCTGATCGACACCAGTCGCCATCGACGCAATCGTCGGCTGCCTCGTGATATCTCCCAACGCACGCCGTGAGCCTCTTGCCCATCTCATTGTTACATGTGTCGCCTGCTCCCTCTCGGCAGCCACAATCTCCTGTTGACGTGCCCTCGCCGTCCTCGCATTCGTGTTCAAAAGCGCCCATTGCAGCTGCTTATTCGCGCACGCCTCCGTCTCCGCCGCCTCCGACGCATCTGACCTCTTCTTCTCCGCCTCCGCCTTTGCCGCCTCCAATGCTTTATGCTCGTCATCAAACATCTTCTGTAGCTGCGCCAACTGCTGCCGCATCTCCTCCTCCAACTTCTCATGCTCTTCGTGATACGTCTCCTCGTGCTTGAATGACATATGACGCTTCATCTTCTCAGCCAGCTCTCTCTTACGGCATTCGGCGAGCTGCACCTTCAAGTTCGCCGCCTGCTGCTGCGCGGCCTTCACCCTCGTCTCCGCCATAGTCAGCTTCCATTGACGTGCCGCCTCATCAGCATTCTCCTTCTTGTGCCTCTCCAGCGCCTCCATCGCCGCCTGCTCCGCCGCAGCTTGCTCGGCCTCCTCCTTCGCCTTTGCTACAGCCATCTTCTGGAGCTGATACCTCTTCACGTCATCACCGCCCGTTTGGATCATCGTCGCCTTGACTGTAGGCCTAAACGTGACAATCACGATGTCCTTCTCCACACGGCTATCGACCATCTGCATCGCCGTCAAAGGCGGCAGCAAGATCTCGCCTTCCGAAGGGTATTGCGACAGGCCCCATTTTCCAATGTCGGCGCCTCTCGCGACAAAACCGAGGCGGAGCTCGAATAGAAGAGGCGCCATTGAGCGGCGCGCATAGTCCATAGCGACCTCACGGTTCGCAGAGGTCGATAGGCAGCCGGTCTCGATGATGCCGCTCAAACCATCCCGCGCATTCTGCCAGAAGCTGGTTGATAAGGCGCGTCCTGGCGCACGGTACACCACCGGTACATATGTAAGCTTGCTCAGCTTGACGATCGCGGCCGATAGTACTGTAATAGTAGTCTCATACGGATTGTTCTTGCATCCTAATCCCTCTAAAATCTGCCGGAAGAATGCCGCATTGCTCGCACGCAGGATACAGTTGTACTTCTCGAAGAGCGGCCCAGTGTAAGCGCGCAACACAATAAACTCCGGCTCTGACATTGGCTGCTCGCCTTCAATGCCCAAGCCAGCCGTCAACTGCCGTCCAAGCTTACTCTGTTGATACTCGTCATACTTCATGGTATTGCGCTTATCGTGCCCGCGTATACCCTGCGGCCAATACCTCGCAGGATGCCCTAAATCTCGTAGATACGGCTCCATAACATCCACCTCATCCGGCCTCGCCACAAAGAACCATTCGACACGTGAGGAGGTATGCGTGCCGTAATTGCGTGCTTCAAAAGGCACGTCCGCATCATCACGATTGCAATGCTCTCTCTGCATCGCCTCAAAAAGACCAACATTCTTCTCGGCCTCGCCAATCAGCTTGCTGATACCGCCCCAATAAACAGCCGGATCATGCGCAAAGAAGAGCTCACCCGCCTTCGAGATGAACTCCTGGTTCAGCTCGTCCGCGGTCTTCTCCTTCTTCAACTCAGGAGGCCCTTCGTCCAACGCTTTGTCGCTCTCTGCCAAGTCTTTTGCCGCCTCGTAGATCTTTGTGGCAAGCTCGTTGAGTAGCGGAGACTCCTTCAGCATAAGGGCGACCATCTCAACCGAGCCAGAGTGGCCAATATGCTCCACATAAGCGCGCTCAAACTTGACACGATCCGCCTCTCCAATCTTGCGGCCTGTATGCTCCTCCTTGCTCTCAATATGCTCGTCAAAACGCTTCCTCGCAGCGGCGTCCACAATCTCCTGAAGCTGCAAAGACTTCAACCAGCCGCCTAAAGTCCAGCCAGGAGGGGTCACCACCTCCCAATTCACCTTCTCACGAACGGCCGCTGCCATATCCTCGACATCAGCTGCGACTTGCTCCAGAGTCTCGCCGTGCACTATAATACCAGAGGCAGCGCGCTCGCCAGCCGCAACGGCCACATTCGCAGCCGCGCCGCTCTCCGAGATTAGAATGGCCGCATCCGCAGCGGCAGCGATCGCCAAAGGAGATGCGTCCGGACCGTGCTCGTCCTCGACCTTTTGCAGCGCAGACGCGACGACGGCCGCCTCATTGACCGATCGAGAGATTGCCATCGTAACGGCTTCAGCCGAAGGCACACCATCATCCAAGGCAGCAAAGAGCACGCCGACCGAATCCTCCGCAGCCTTCTCACCTTCCTCTTCAGATTGGCCCTCCCTCTCGCAGCGCATCAGAACAATCCGCTTGACAACAGCAGCTAGCTCCGCCCGTGCGGCCTCGTCCATCGTCTCTCCCGGCTCGAGCTTTGGCAGCCGCTCCCTCGCCTCCTCCGGGTTCTCATACGCATATTTCGCAGCGGATACAATCTCGTCCGCCGACGCTCCAGTTGCCGCCTCCTCCCTCGCTACCCTCGCCGCAACGGATAGCGCCGCACGCTCCGCCGCCAGCCTCGCCGCCTCCGCCGCCGCACGTTCATCGAGTATCCTCTGTGCCTCGTCCGGATCCATCGCATCAAGCTCCTCCTGAGTTGGGCCTTCATCGACCGCAGGTGCCGGCGCCTCCTCCTCAATAGCTTCGGGCGCGGCCTCTGGTGGCATCAGTGCCTCTGGAGCAAGCTGTGCGAACATATCGTCCATTCCTGATTCGAACTCCTCCATCTTTGCCTCCTCCTCTGGATCAAGCTGAGCGCCATGCTCCTTCTCATACTCGGCCTTCTCCCGCGCGCGCTCCTTTGCCGCCTCCAACCGCACCTTCACCTCCTCAATGCTCAGCTCCTCACCCTCCACAAAGTCGTCCTCCTCACCAAGCAGCATCCTGATCAGGTCCAGATTGTCGCTGCGGCGCTTCTCAAGCCGGCTGGTCAGGTCCCGGCTCTCATTCTCCTTCTCCTCCCTGATGCGATCGCGCTCGGCCTCGGCCGCCTGCAAGGATTGGTCGAGCTGGGAGACGACCCACGCCGGCTGCGTCTCGCCCACGGCGAGCCGCAAACGCTCCGCCTCAAACGCTTGTATCCGCAACTGCTGCTCCGCGGCCTTCTTGCTCAGCGCCACCTTCTCCTCCTCGGCGGCGGTCGCGACGGCCTTCGCGTCCTGGTAGAGATCGCGCCAATCGACGCGGTACATGTTGTATTGGTTGCGGTATTGCGTGAGCACCGGCGGCTCGCGCTGCCTTGGCGGCGACGCGCGCGCCGCGTCCTGTCGCTGCTGCTGCGTCATCGGCTGAGGCGGTGCCGTCAAGGCGATGCCGGTGCGTGGGCTGCTGACCGCCGGTGCGGCCGAATTCGGACGAGTCGCAGGACGCCGTGCCGAATTTGGCCGCACGGTTGACGGCGGCCGCGCTGACATTGGTCGCGTCGATGCATTCACTTGCAGCGGCGGTCCTTCGGAACCGTCCTGAAAGCGCACGGGTGACGCATCGCCCAAGCGCACCCTCGCGCTGCCCGGTCGCGTGCCTGCTCGGCTGCTGGCCAAACTGCTCTGCCTCGGTGGGGAATTGCTCCGCTCGGCCTCTTCCAAGCGCACGCGAGCGCTGCCAGGGCGAGCAGCAGAAGTTGGCCGCATGTTGAACAGAGTTGTTCTCCCGTTTGCCAGGAGCCGTGGGCTCTCGTGCGGCGGTCGCGCACGAATTGCCGCACGGAGCAGAAGCACGAGGGCGTGGAGCGAGGCGAGGCCTCGTGGACAGTCCTTCCACGCGCCCACCTCAACACACACCCATGCGCTCCATTATGCTGCTGCTCCTCGCCCTCTACACCTCCAGCGCTGCTCACCGCGTACCTCCAATTTCACACACACGCCGAGCAATCCTCACCTCAGCGGTCGCAGCCGCTTCGGTGCCTCAACAACCCGCCGCCGCCGACGTCGCCTCCACGCTTGATCTGAAGCTCTCGGCGACTGGTGTCAAATGGGCCGAGCTGCGAGCCGCGCCGCCGACGGGAGCGACGCCGGAGAAGGGTCAAGAAATCACGATTGATTACATGATGACTCGCCGTGCGGGCGCAAAGATTTATTCTACCGTCGACTCGAAGGTGCCCTTCTCGTGGACGCTCGGCGATGGCACCGTGATCGAGGGCCTCGAGCTCGCCGTCCTCGGCGGCGGTGACCTGCCGCCGCTCAAGGTTGGCGGCGCGCGCCGCGTCGTCGTGCCGCAGGCGCTCGCGTACGGCCGGGACAGGGGCTTCTTCAACGCGGAGGGCGGCGCGCCCACTGAGATTCGGCGGCTCAACCCCGTCCCACCGGACTTTGTGTGGAGGGACGCGCAAGGCGACGCGGTCAACGCGTACCTGCGCTTCAAATACATCTACCTCGACGAGATGGCGTTGGATCAGCCAGATCTCATCCTAGACATCAGCCTCCGCGCGGCAGGGGCGCCGGCAGCAGCAGCGGCGGCTCCGCCCGCGCCGACGATTGCGCAAGCGCCACCTGCAGCGCCCGAACCGCCGCCCGCGCCCGTTGCCGCCTCGCCGCCTCCTGCGGTGCCGCCCGCGATGAGATCTGCTGCGGACGAGCAAGTTGCGCTTCAACTGGAGACGCTGCAGAAGGAGCTCAGGGCGCTGGAGGCTGCGGAGGCGAATGCCGCAAAGTATGGCAACCCCGGAGGCGGCTTCTCGAGCTCGGGCCTTGAGTCGCTCAAGAACGAGCTCGCGGCGCTCCAGGCCGCGCAGTAGAACTTTTGATGTTTGCGCGGGCATGCTAAATCATAGATTACAAAAGCTGTACAGTATACACACCAGCAGACTAGTCTCGCTTCTTCGACCTGACGACCTGAGTGGGCGCGCCGCGGCAGCACCATCGGAACAATGCGCTCCACACCGGCCAGCCGCCAACCAGCGCGACAAGGCCGAGCGCCGCAAGACCGTATACGCGCAGAGCCTCCCACTTGCGCTTTGCTCCAAGCAGCTCGCCGCGGACGAATGCGCTTGAGAAGGCGTGTACGGCGTCAAAAGTGAATGGCGGCGGCATCACGAACCGCTCGAGGATCCTTCCGCCCGCCATGACAATAATCGCAAACTCGCCGCCGCTCTCCTTCTCGCTCGTCCCCGCAGCGTTGGAGGCTGCAGGCGGCGTGTTCGAGGAGGAGGAGGACGACGATGTAGTAGTAGCAGCGCCCTGCCCACCGAGGCCGAGCTGTAGCCTCAGCCGCGCGTGCGCTGCATCATTCGGGTCCGCGTACAGCAGCCACAGGCCGTGCTCGCCCTCCAGACGCATCCGCTCCGCAATGCGCCGTAACCGCCTCACCACAAAATCGCGCGTCTTGTTGCTGCCGTCGACGCCCTTGACGAACGCGATGCCTGACGCACCCTCGACGAGGTATGTCGTTGCGCTAGAGGGCGTAAGAGCGAAGACGCTCGGCAAGGCCGCCCATCGAACCCAGCGATAGAGCTGCCGTGCGCTCACACCACCCACCCCATGAGCCAATGGATAGCCGCCGTCGACATCGGCAAAATGAGTGGGCATCTCGAGCGCGGGCACCTCGCCGGCCAGATCGGGAGACACCTCACGCAAGAGGCGCACGCGCTCGGGCGAGAGCACCGATGATGATGATGAAGATGGAGGCGAGGAGGAGGAGGAAGGCGGCGCCTCGGATGGAGGCGGAGGCGGCGAGAGAGGAGACACTGGCGGAGGAGGGAGCGGCTCGAGAGAAGCGGCGGTCCGGTCGCTCGGCGACGCCGGCAGCGCAAATGTCACCGCTCCATGCAGCGCGTGTGCGACCTGCTCGACGGCGCGGAGGCTGCTCTGGCGCGAGGCGCGCACAAGCACACGCGTGCCGTTGCCGTCGCTCTCAAGCCTCGACAGCTCCTCGGGCAAAAGCCGCTTGGCAGCGGGCGCGTCGCGGCGCGAAATCTCGATACGCAGCCGCGAGAGGAGCTCGGCGACGCTGCCGCCCGCACGCAGCGGATAGCCAAAGGCCGCGTCGCCGCGCACGAGCCGGATGGCTGGCATCTCGACCGCCTCGACGTGCAGCGATGCGGCGGCGCGCGGAAAGGTCTCGGCGTCGATCTGCGCGAGCACGCATTTATCGAGCAGGCCGTCGGCCTTCAAAGCGGATGCCACGTCGTCGAAGGCGCGCTGCATTCGCTCCGTCTTCGCGTCGTACGGCTTGTAGAGGAGGATTGCGAGCATTGAGTGCGCCGGCGCGAGCCGCTCGAGCCCGGCGTCGTTGATTTCCAAAACTTCACCCGAGTTTATCTTGCGTGATGCGATGCCGTCGCATACGTCGCAGGGTTCGGTGGGCGAGGGCAGCGCCGAGAGGAAGAGGAGCACGCGCGCGACGGCCTTCATGCTGATCGGCGATGAGCGTCGTCATGAGCACTGGCGGCATTTGAGCCCATAACCAAGCGGCCCCGTGTCGTTCATCATCTCCGCTGCATTTTCTTTCGCGTTCCATTTCGGAAAGCAAAACGCCGAAGTTTGACAAGTCCGACTTATTTCGTGGCTGCAGCGGAAGGAGATGCGCTGGCGGCTGCGCCTCGTGCTGGTGCTGCTGTCGGTGGGCATGCCAATGGGTGCGGCCGCGCAGCAGATCTTCTTCTCAGAATATGCCGAGGGCACTGCGAACTACAAGTACCTCGAGATCTACAACCCCACGTCCGCGCCGGTGGCGCTCTCCGGCTACGCCTTCCCGAGGGTGGTCAACGCGCCCACCACGCCCGGCACGCACGAGTACTGGAACACGTTCACCGCTGGCGCGACGATCGCACCTGGCGACGTGTACGTCATCTGCCACCCGTCGGCCAGCGCAGCTGTGCAGGCGCAGTGCGATCAGCACGATTCATATCTATCGAACGGCGATGACGGCTTCTGCCTTGTGCAGGGCACCGAGGCCACGCATACGGTCCTCGACTGCGTAGGCGACTTCAACGGAGATCCAGGCAGAGCCTGGGACGTGTGCGGCGTCACCGAAGCCACACGAGACCACACCCTTGTGCGCAAGCCGACGGTAAAGGAGAAGGAGGAGGCGCACCGCATGCGGCGGGAGGCGGCGCTGAAGGAGCGCGCGGCGGCACGGAAGGTGCGGCAGCTCACGCGCACCAACAGCATGAGCCACCAGCAAACGCAGCAGCAGCAGGCAGAGGAATCGTTTGTCAACCCCAAATCGTCACCTCGGGCCGACGCGGTCGCTGTGCGCGACGCGCCCGGCAAAGAGCGGCGGCGATCGTCGGTAGCGGCGGCGACCTCGGAGAACGATGAGAGATTCCTCACGCACAGGGACCCGCTGCCGCAGGAAGCTCATCGCTCGCCGGCGGAGAGCAGTTCCACAAGGGCGGTCGAGACGTCCGTGTATCTGTAAATGCATGTGCGAGGAATAGAGCGAGCGAGCGAACTTGGGATGAGCGTGTGAGCATGAGCGTGGTCGCTGCTGCTGGCGTGGAGAAATGTGTCATGTATCGCATCGTGGCTTTGGGGCGGCGGCAAGGCCGAAGGCTGTCTGTGAAAAGTGACGTGTATGTGTTTCCACGAAGCAAACCAAGCTCCACAAGGTGCAGACTCTACACTCACCGCCGCATCACCTTCGCCTGCACAAACAGATCGTAGACCGCCGCCATGCGCTGCTCCGCCTCATCCTTGACCTTATCCGCTTCACCGCCCTCCTCCTCCATCGCGGCCAGCGCCCTCTGGTGGAATTGCTTAAACTCCTCCGGCTGCATATAATGCTGCACAATCGTCTCCTTTCGGAAGAGCGGCAGCGGGCGATACGGCCGTATCTCGTCGACGTGCACGATACGTAGCGCCTCCTTCAACTTTGGGGGCAGCCGGTCGACAAACACGCCCACCGGCACATCAATCACTCGAAAGAAGGTGAAGGTATGCGACTGCTCGACCAGGCCCTCGATGAGGTCGCGGGAGAGGAGGAAGCCGCACCCGGACGCAAACGGCGGGTACGAGTCGTGCGGCCATTGATCGTACGGCATGTACGACTTTGCGGTTGGATCGCGCAGCGGCTTGGTGCGCCGCCCTTCAGAACCATCCCAGATGTAGCCAGCGTATAGACCGGACCACGGCTGCGCGTCGGGCGCGTCGTCGAGCCATTTGAGGAGCGAATCGAGGCGGATGTACGCATCGTCGTCCGCGTGCATCCAGAATTGAAAGTCGTGTGTCGAGACGGCCCAACGCCACGCGGCGACGACCTTTGGAAAGAGAGTCTCATAACTCTCTGGCACCGCCACCTGCAATAGGTCGCCGTGCTCAGCCTGCTCGGCCTCAAGCTCGGCGACCTGATCGGGCTTTGGCGCGCCAAGGAGGAACTTGTAGCGCACGCGCTTTGCGATCTCCGGGTGAGACTTGAGCACTTGGAGGTAGGTCGCACGGATCGTCTTGCGCCGGCGCTCGTAGCCGGCGGCCGAGCTGATAAACAGGAGGATGTCGCAGGCGGGCCGATCGGCCAGCGGCTCGGCGGGCGTGCTCACCGCGAGCTCCATTGCGCGTTCATTGTCGAGGCCGGACGGCGGCTTTGGTCGGCCGCCGATGACGGCTCCATTCGTGCCTTCGCCGGCCGCGCCACGGAATGCAACACCGTCGGCAAGGCCCGCAGCGAGGAGTGAGTCCGAGATCGCCGCGATTGGATCGGCCGGCATGTCGCGAGAAATTTTCGCGAGGACGGAGGTGAGCGTTGGCGCGAGTGGTGCGAGGTAGGTGGTCGAGTCCGTCATGTGTGCGGTCGCTCGCTCGGCAGTCGGCGCACGGCGACGTGGCACTTGAGGTGGCGGCTTGTTTTTGCAACCACTCTACACTCATTCGCTCTCTATCACATGCACCGCAGCTCTCTGTCGCACGCACACACACCGCATTTGGCATTTCTTCTCTCCACCACACCGAAAACACGCACATGGTACAACAACAAACAACCGCCATTCTCTCTCCACACATCGTCGTCTCTCCGCACACGCATCCAACTACTACTATGAGCCCAGGAACTCCTTGAGATTCTTCTTCATCTTCCTCTTGCTCTCCTTCTTCTTTGGCCGCTTCTTGCTCCCGCTCGCCTTCGCCTTCACCTCCTCCGCCTTCGAGACCTTGAGGGTGATC
>JACLAC010017973.1_pt1 | contig 16867 bp, 20 predicted proteins | sample 8027881 | NCBI WGS metagenome assembly JACLAC01 (sample SAMN15725517, study PRJNA655200) | protist metagenome | isolation source: fluorescence activated cell sorting (FACS) single amplified genomes of... | place: Spain: Blaines Bay Microbial Observatory, Mediterranean Sea | collected 2016-01-19
TGGTGAAGTTGCAGCAGGTCCGTTCATGTTCAAGCTTGATGGTGAGGCGGAGGATTGCGATTTATGGGTTGGACTGCGTCCAGAGTCCATTCAACTTGATGCAACTGGTGAATTGACTTTCCCGGCGAAGGTGCGTCTGGTGGAGAATTTAGGTGGAGAATGTGTTGTACATTTAGAAACAAATACAAATTCACTGACGACAGCATTTTCAGTTGCAGACCATGAAATGCTCGAATACGGCTCGTCTGTCAACATTTCAGCTAAGCCTAAGGATATCTTCGTATTCGATCGTTTATCTGGTCTCTGCCTGGGAAAAGGACGGAACTGATGGTTGATATTGTAATTGAAAATATCACGAAAAAATTTGGCGACTTCAAAGCTGTTAGCGATTTGAAAATTGTATTTGAGCATGGGCAACTTTCTTGTTTGCTTGGACCATCTGGCTGTGGGAAGACAACCTTAATGCGTATCGTTGCTGGACTTGAATCACCCACCTTAGGACGTGTGTTCTTCGGCGACAAAGACGTAACTGCCTGGCCGGCACGGAAACGAGAAGTTGGGATGGTTTTTCAATATCCAGTTATGTATCCCACATTGTCAGTTCGTGAAAATATATCCATTCCTTTGAAGCACAAACAATCTTTGAGCAGCTCCAATATTGAACAGCGTGTAGATGAAGTTCTAGAAATCCTTGATCTCAAAGACCAAGCCAGAGCTTTCATTGAAGAACTGAGTGCTGGTGATCGTCAAAAAGTGGCTGTTGGACGTGCGGTGATAAGACGTTCTGAAGTTTTGTTATTTGACGAACCAACAACCAATGTTGAAGTTCAGGCCAAACTTCAGCTCATTCGGGCCTTCAAGGAAGTTAGTCGACAGTTTAAACAAACAACTGTCTACGTGACTCACGATCAGACGGAAGCCATGACGCTAGCGGACCGCATCGCGCTGATGAAGGATGGACATATAGTCCAGTATGATTCGCCGCAAGAGATTTACCAAAATCCATCTACAGAATTTGGTGGATGGTTTATCGGAAACCCTGGTATGAATTTCATCCCAGCTAAGATTCAGAGTGGATTTTTGCAGGCCACAATTCTGGATGATTCGGTTCGAGTAGAAGGTGATCTTGGGAATAAAAGAGTTATGATTGGAGTAAGACCTGAATCAATTCAGATTTCAGAGCATAACAGTCCTGATGTCGTCGTTGCAAAACTAATTGACCAGTCAATTGGAATTGCTGGATATCGCTTAATTCGTGCTCGGATTGGTGATCAGGAAGTCAAATTGAAATCCAAAAAGCCTGTTGGTGTAGAAATTGGGGGGACTATCGGCCTTCGATTTCTTAGGGAAAAATTGTTACTTTTTGCGGACGGGAAAAGGGTAGATTTCCAAATTTGACAACCTGTAGGACTTCTCAACGATCCAACAGTTTAGTTAAATATTAATTTAGAGGTTACTATGCTTTCAAAAAAATTAATTAACGATCCGGCCAATGTAATTGAGGAGATGCTTGATGGGATGATTGCGGCACACCCCAAACATTTACGCCAGTTGCAGAATTCTCCAAGATCTATCATTGCTGCAGACGGCCCCCGTCGGGGCAAAGTAGGTTTTGTTATTGGTGGTGGTTCTGGACACGAACCCACATTTGTTGGATTTGTTGGCAAGGGTCTCGCTGACGCAGCCGTAATTGGTAATGTTTTCGCGTCACCGCCGCCGGATCCCATATACGAATGTGCCAAGGCAGTCGATGGTGGAGCCGGTGTTCTCTTCATGTACGGGAACTACGCCGGTGATGTCATGAATTTCGATATGGCAGTCGAGATGGCTGCTATGGATGATGTGGAGGTTCGGACAGTTTTGACCACTGACGATGTGGCATCAGCTCCGCTGAATGAGAAAGAGAAGCGTCGTGGAATTGCTGGTAACTTTTTTATTTTCAAGATGGCCGGTGCTGCTGCAGATAGAGGGATGTCTCTGGATGAAGTCGAAAGAATTGCAAGAAAGGCTAACGAGCACACTCTCACAATGGGTGTAGGTCTTTCAGCGTGCTCATTACCGCAGACGAGGAAGCCCAATTTCGAGCTTGGCCCAGAAGATATGGAAATAGGCCTAGGCATACACGGTGAGCCAGGTGTTCAACGGGGACCAATCAAAACAGCTGACGAAGTAACAGATGAATTGATAGACCGCATCTTTGTAGAACTCAATGCATCAAAGGGAGATCGAGTGGGGGTACTGGTAAACTCTCTGGGATCCACACCATTGATGGAGTTGTACATTATGAATCGACGTGTAAAGCAGCGACTTGAAAATGTCAGCATCAAAACCCATGCAACTTGGGTAGGGCATTATTGTACCTCACTAGAAATGGCAGGTGCATCAGTAACACTAGTTCATCTGGATAGCGAACTGACTGATCTCTTGGATCATCCTTGCGACTGCGCTATGTTCAGGAATAATTAATTCCAATTTTGGAAAACCAGTTTACAGAATTCAGATAAGTTAGAGTGAACAATGACACAGATTTTAACGGGCACCGACTTGATTAATATGCTCGAGAGGGTAGCAGATGCCCTAGAGCTTCAAAAAGCCGAACTTTCACGTCTTGACGGTGAAATCGGTGATGGTGATCACGGTGTAACTATGAGCATTGGATTCACAGCGGTTCGGGAGGCTTTGACTGAACTTGATCCTGAAACGATCAATCCAACAGTGGTCTTCAATCAAGCCGCAAAATCGTTCCTGTCAGCAGTTGGGGGGTCAGCAGGGCCATTGTATGCAACCGCTTTCATGCGAGCAGGCTCCCTCGTAAAGGGCCAGAATGTTGTTGGTGTCGAGGACATGCGTAAGATTGTCCCAGCAATGGCTCAGGGAATACGTGATAGAGGTAAAGCCGAAATTGGAGAAAAAACAATGCTCGATGCATGGGTGCCTGCAGCTGAGGCTGCGGTAGCTTCATCAGAATTGAGCATACATGGTGTACTACACTCTGCAGCGGCTGCAGCCCGAAAAGGTGCAGAATCAACAAAGCCTATGAAGGCTACTAAGGGCCGCTCGTCGCGCTTGGGCGAACGCTCTATCGGCGTTTCAGATCCAGGAGCTGTTTCGACTGCTATCATTCTTGAGGCAATGGCAGAAGCAACTCTGGAAAAATTATCTTAAATTCGAATTAGATCTGATCGCCGACACCTTTCATTCCAAGATCCGTCCTGATTGCATAAACTTTATAGTCTGCTCAAAGTCAATGACTCCGGCATCTGAGCCCAGCGCTGTCGCAACTAGTGCTGATGCGGCGGTTCCTAAACGACACGATTTTTCAAGATCAAACCCTTTGACCAATCCAGCAATAAAGCCACCGCAATAGCTGTCGCCACAGCCGGTAGTATCAGAAACCTCTACTTCGTATGCTGGCACACGAAAATGACAATCTACATTAGCAACGTAAGACCCTTTCGGTCCCCACTTGAGTACACAAGTTCCAACACCAAGATCCATGAAAAATTTTACAATATCGGATGGCTCGCTCTCACCAGATAGAATTTCAGCTTCTTCCATAGAAGGCATGAAGTAATCTACATGCGGAAGAATTGGTTTCAGCAGTTCTACCGTTTCCGTATCCGGTGCGATTAGGTCGAAGGTTACGGTTAATCCCTTTGCTTTAGCGTATTTCAACAGCTTTGCACTTTGACCACGATCCATAGCATTTAACAGACCAGTACCACCATGGTGCAAGACCTTTGCATCGCAGACTTTATCAAAGTCATCTTCCTTCACAAAAAGATGATCCGAAGCCCCACGGCAATGCAAAGCAGGTCTTTCCCCGTTAGAGCGGATTGGCAAAATTGTTGCCGAAGTTTGGGCAGCATCTGTTATCTGCATCATCGAACAGTCGATACCTAGCCGTTTATAGTAATCTAAAATGAAATCACCTTTTTCGTCTGAACCTACACTAGCAACAGACAGACAATTTAGTCCTAATTTAGCTGCATTTATGAGAGAACCTGACGCAGTACCTGCGGGATTCAATTTAATTTCTTCAATAAATTCGACATTGCCACCCACAGGAATTTCCTTTACTGGTCGACCTGATATGTCTAAGATAGTTAACCCGACAAAGCTAGCATCATAACTCATGTTGATTTTCCTGCTACTGAATTAGTCCTCGATTTTGGGGGAGAGTAGAATAACTAAAGATGATTTTACACTTACATTCTATTTTATAAGGAATCTTTCCAAATCTACTTGACGTTAATAAATGTCTAACCCTGTAGCTTTTTGTCCCCTGCATAATCGTAAATGCGCTGAATCTTTGGTGCAGAACGGCCGCCTGGCTCATAACTAGACCCAAACCAAATATCTATCAATGTCTTAGCTGCCTCTGGTCCAGTGACCAAGGAACCAAACGTGAGAATGTTGGCATTGTTGCTTTTGATGGATCGTTCGACTGAGTAAGCATCTGAAGCTACGACGGCGTAAGCGCCAGCCACTTTGTTAGCAGCAAGGTTAACTCCAATGCCAGTACCACATAACAGAACACCACGCTCAAATTGCCCTGCAGCAACTTTTTCAGCTACCTCAATAGCAACATTCGCATAGACTGGATCGTCTTTGCCAAAGTCTTCAACAAAATATCCTTGTCCTAAAAGATGAGACTTTAATATGTTCTTTAGGACGGTAGCATTAGGATCACTACCTATCGCGATCTTTTTCATTCTATAGACCTCGCCTTTGCATTACTTATTTTTCAATTACACCTTCGAGCGCATGGATGATTTTTATAAAACCTTCGACTTTCCAAGCAGCGCGACCGATGAAAAGGCCATCAACTTCGCTATGAAGTAAGTAACTGACAGCATTCTCGATATTGACACTACCACCGTAAAGCACTGGAATTTGCCCGCTGTAGTGGCTGCCAAAAAAATTTTTAAGAAGTTGCCTTACAAAACTAGTGATTTCACCCACGACTTCGACAGATGCTGGTTGCGCACCCTCACCGATAGCCCATACTGGTTCATATGCAAAAATAATTGAACTAGATTCCGATGGAGAAATACCTTTAACAGCGCTCAAAACTTGGTTTTTGATCACATTTTTTGCGTCACCTTTCGATTTCTCTACCGCACTATCACCAATACATATCAGAGGACAGAGGTTGTTGCGAATTGCAGCCAATACCTTCAAATTAACTGTCAGGTCTGTTTCTCCAAAATCTCTTCTCCTCTCCGAATGGCCTATTTCAACAATTGTCGCACCACAATCAGCAATCATTGGACAAGAGATTTCTCCTGTAAATGCACCACCCTGTTCCCAGTGGGCATTTTGGGCTCCAACAAGAATCTGAGACTCAGCCACAGTCTTGCAAACTGTTGACAAGGCAGTGAAAGGGGGAACTAAAAAAATATTGCCAGGAAATGGATTTTCCTGAAGATAGGAGCGCAACGTACGGCTGTAGACCACAGCTTCATCAAGCAACATGTTCATCTTCCAACCAGTACCTACCCAAACTTGGCTCTTCTTAGAAGCCGAAGAAAAACCGAAGTTTGTTGTTTCGATAACCATTTGTAATCATCAGAAAACAGAGGTTTAATAGTATTTTCGTAAGCGACGACTTAAGTGACTTGGCTAAAGTAACTAAGTTATACTCTGTCAATATTTATAAAACAAAAGGTTAAAAATCAATCCAACGGAATTTTAGGCTAGCTCATTGGCTAGGCCTTGAGAACACCATCGGTTTCATAATACTGGTTTAGTTTTCAAAGAGTCATTTCTGAATTGGATCACAAGTTCGACTCTCGCCACCTCCACCATTTTTTCGAATTTAATCACAACTTCTTCCTCTTCTTCCCTGAAACAACTAACGATTCCTCGGTTTTTCCTCCAGTCAAATTCACTTATTCCGTCCATACAAACTGGCTGAGTGGCACCTATCGTGACACCCACAACATCCGTCTTCTAAATGAATCCGTCTCTGGATCGTCAGATTGGATATTCAGCAAATCCCGCTCATCAACCAGTTGACATCTGCGCTGCATCGAATCAGTCTTCTGTCCTACCTGCTTCATCACGATTTGCCACCTGGACGAGCTGACCTTTTCTTCAGGATAACAGATGATTCCAGAACAGTTGTTTACCAAGGAAGACTCCAATGATGACCGTCTTTTTTATGCGAGCCCAAGGCTAGTTAAACACATTGACGAAAATGCCTGTCAAGTTCTGAGAAACTACTATGATCAGTTACTGAAAGATGGCGATGCCGTGCTCGATTTGATGTCGAGCTGGGTTTCGCACCTGCCTGATCACAAGCACTACTCTAGGGTTTCGGGTCATGGAATGAATCAAATTGAACTGCAAAACAATACGCAGCTCACTGATTTCCATATTCAGAACCTAAACACGGAGCAGCAGTTGCCATATGGTGATGAAGAATTTGACCTTTGTACGATTGCCGTATCAGTTCAATACTTAACCTCTCCGGTACCGGTCTTTAGAGAGATTTACAGAGTCTTGAAGCCGAATGGGACCTGTTGTGTGAGTTTTTCAAACAGGATGTTCCCAACCAAAGCAATCCTGGCTTGGAGAATGTTTAGCGGCGAGGATCACTGTCGACTCGTTTCCTGGTACTTTGAGAAGGCGGGAGGGTTTCGTGAAATTCAGTCTGAGCAGCTTGTCCGTGAAAACAGCAACTTTGATCCTTTGTATGTCGTAACAGCCAAGAAAATCTTGGTTTGAACCATCATCAATCAACAACAATTTCCGGTTGGTAGCCATGAATCAATCAAAAGAAAATTCCCCCAGTGGTTCGGATCTCCAAAGATCAGAAATCAATTTTTCTTTCAGAGACAACAACTACAAAGGATATCTTGTGGCGCCGAGTGCGGAACAAGGTCCACGCCCACTCGTGTTGATTTTTCACAACTTTCAAGGACTCAAGTTCTTCGAACTGGATGTTGCGGAGTACCTGGCAAAATTGGGGTATGTTGGACTAGCGGCAGATCTTTATGGGGATCTCGTGCCACCTGATCAAAGATTATGTCCAGAAGATGAGCAGCTTATGCCCGCTTTCAGGAAGCGGTGTTTTGAGGGTCTCGTTTCCCTGGATCACGATCATGAAAAATTCAGAGCTTTGCTGAAGATTTGGTTGGAAAAAGGCTTGGAGAGTCCTTTTGTTGACAAAGCGTTTGCCCCAGCTGCGATCGGCTACTGTTTTGGGGGAATGGCGGTGCTGGAGTGTATCCGAGGTGGCTTGGATGTTGGGGGAGTGGTTTCTTTCCATGGTCTGTTGCAAACCGGAGAGGATCCGAATGCAGCAAAATATGGTGCCGCAATACCACCGCTGAAATTATGTGAAAACCATTACAACACAAAAGCCGTCGTTTTGATTGAGAACGGTGCAGCTGATTATCTAGTGACAAATGAAAGCAAGGAAAGATTCTATGCTGAAATGAATGAGGCTGGAGTTGATTGGAATTTTCATGATCACTCAGGGACCCCTCACGGATTTGCGCTGCCCCCCACACTAGGGTCTCCTGGGCATTTGCATTTAAGCTCGGATCGACGTTCTACGATGAACATGTTGAGCCTATTTAAAGAAATATTTCCGGGAGTTCCACAAAATTATGTTGCCAGAAATGCCGCTGGCACCGCCATTCCTGTGTAAGGAGAGAAGCAGAGACAAATGGGAGATGGTGTAATTGCGCCGTTTGGTCCAACTGAGTCGTCTCTGCTACTTGAGATCTATCGATGTAAAGCTCTCATTGCGCTCACTCAAAATACGTTGAATCCTGCTGGCAGCTGACGGGTGCCAAAGCTTCCTGTTACTGAAAGACCTATTCCTTTGATGACCTATCAATTCTTTATCTGTGACGTCTTCACCAAACAAGCTTTTCAAGGGAATCAGCTCGCAGTCGTTCCGGAAGCCAGTGGTCTGAACGATGAACAAATGCAGCAGATCGCCCGTGAATTCAATTTCTCCGAAACGACTTTTGTCCTTCCTCCTGAACAAGGCCAGACCAAACAAGTGAGGATCTTCACGCCTACCTCGGAAGTACCGTTTGCAGGTCACCCCAATCTGGGCACTGCCTTCACGCTCTATCACAACGGATATCTTGGGGATGCCCAGCCTCCGCTGCAGGTTGTCTTTGAGGAAAAGGCTGGTTTGGTCCCAGTCACCATAACGAATCCGAATGACGGTCATCCCTTCTTTGAACTACAGGCTCCCACGCCCCTCTCGCTTGGAGCGGAGATCAGCTTGGAATCGGTCAGCCAAGCGCTGAATCTTCCAAGCTCAGCGATTCGTGCGGATAGACACAGACCACAGCTTGCCTCTGTGGGTCTGCCTTTCTTGATGGTCGAATTGAAGGATCGAGAGGCACTAGAGAAAGCGAGGCCAAATCTAGACGCTTTTCCAGTACTCCAGGCGCAGGGTGTAGCGATGACGCATCTCTATGTGCGCTCTGAGGATGAATTTGATCTGCGAACTCGGATGTTCGCTCCGTTGGATGGGGTGACCGAAGATCCTGCAACCGGAAGTGCCAATTGCGCCTTAGCTGGATTACTCGCTCACCTGGATGACGGGGTGGACAGAGATTATGGTTGGAGGATTGCCCAGGGAGTTGAAATGGGTAGACCAAGTGAACTGAGAGCCCGGGCAAGCAAGCAAAATGGTGTGGTAACCACCACTTGGATTGGTGGGAATTGCATCCAAGTAGCAGAAGGCACGCTAGATATCTGAGAGCAAATTCTCCTTTATCCCTAGACTGTGAAGTCGAGAATGATTTTCAACAGCGACACGAGTCTTCAAAAAACCTGGTAATTCCGAGCATACTACAAAGTTCAAGTGTTACCACCTCCACCAATTAAAAAAAGTTCAGGATATCCACAATTCCGAAGTATCCTCCACCGCCAATCAATAGATCTGCAACAATTACTAGGTATTACGTTCAAACATTCCCGTTAACAATTATTGTAGCTGAATCATTCTCGATCAAATTTGATCCACCAACAAACCGATATATTAGGGCTGTTATTTGGCCGGATAGGCTTCAAATAACACCAACAGTTGTCATTAGCTTGGGAGAAGTTCTAACTGAAACTGTTTATTTTCCTACAGATGGAATCAGACTGTACAGAGTCTGATTCTGTTCCGAGCCCGCTATTCTGTACTGCCGGAAGAAAGAGAGTTTGGCGAACATATTTGCATAAGCACCTCTTACGTCTCTCTGGAAAAGTTGCTGATGATTTTTTAATCCAGCATTATCTCGGTAACGCTCCACAATAACGTAGAAAACGTGATTTTCAGATGCATAACTCTTCGTAATGGTCAGGCTTTCTAAACCATTTTCTTCTTTACCCATAGGATGAGTATCCCTTATCCAATTTGACCACTCGATCAAGCCTTGCTCCACTCGTTCAACTTCTGCTACTGGAACTTTTAGAACTGCCCCCCAACCTGTGTCAGGTATCGGTTCAGAAGCAAAAGCAAAAGCAGATATCACAAGTGAAAATACTAGTGTAGTTACAAGTTTGTAAGCTTTCATGAGGTCTCCAATGTAGGGGTGTGAAAACATACTCAAGGTAAATTTAGTGTCCTGACATGGCACGCTTGGGAAGACACTTCTTAAGCTGAGGCTGGGGTTACCTGATAGACAGTGTGCTTCAAACCCATTTCAGCCTCAATTTTTTGAAATTCTGGATCGGACATCATTGCTTCCATTTTTTCTGGAGCAAACACATCCGCACTGACAATTGCAGTATGTTCATCCACTTTGCCGACAATGATATCCTTCATGAATTGAGCATCGGTTTCGGAGTCAGCATCAAAAGCCTTTTTCCAATCATCAAAAGTGCAATTACCCATTTTTATGATCACCATTGTATTGAGCATTTGTGAGTCCTTGAATTTAAAACTTTTAGGGCGAGTGTCATTTGACCAATTTGGGCTGTCGGTCTATGGCTAACAAAAAGCAGATAGGATTCTGAATAAAATTATCTCGGTGAAGGTGCAATCGATGTGGTTGCAGACATTTTCAGATCAGCACCACCAATCTGAGCAATCTTGCCAAACATAGACTCAAATGCTTCACACTGAATTCCTTGATCACGTAGAAATGCTTCCTTAGTGGCCCATCGTACAACGTGGGTAACGGATCCATCAGCATCGACTACGATATCAACTGAGTGCTGCTGAGACATGAAGCAGTCTGATGCATACCATTCGTCAACAGCTGTCTTGAATTCAGAGTGTTGCTGTGGGGTGATCTTTTGCCCGGTGACCATAAAAATAACAGGCATTCCGTCCACAAGATGATCAATTGGGATATTGACATGCGCTCCTGCAAATAACACAGGAGTATTGATGATTGCAGCGGCAAGAACGGCTAGAAACTTTTTCATTGTGATGCCTTAGAAAATTAAATTTGAAAAATTAGCTTAGACACAAACAGTTGTAACTGAAAGCTTGAGTTTGACTCACAAAAAATCGACTGGAAGGTAGCCAAAAAGCAAGAAAAATTATCAATAATGTGTGGAGTTAGTGATCTGGTAGAAGGCCTCCATGATTGAGATTGCAAGCTTAGATTGAAGGATTGCACAACTAATTTACCAGCTAAGACATTGAGTCACCGGTTAGTTAATTAAATTTAGATTGAATTTAAACTCAACCACAGCGATCGCAATTCTATATCAGACATCACTGCATAATGAGGCCAAGGCATTTTTTCTGGATTTAATGTCTTACCTTCTGGTGTTTGACCAGTTTGCATAGCTTTCTTGAATTCCCCGAAATTCCAATTGCCAGGATTGCCTTTTCTAGTGATGTTCGGACCAGGTGAACCTTCGGAGTCTGGATCTTTTCCTGCCAAGTTCCCTCCATGACATTCGTAACACCCTGTAATTCTTGTCAAATATTGACCATATTCAAGGGACTCATCAATAATCGGTGCTATTTTTCCACCAACTTCATCATGAGGAATTTGATTTGCGGGCCATGAATCATAAGCAAGAATTCCAAAAATAATTGATCCAGGAAATTTAATTTCTCGTGAGCCAAATTTATTTTCAGCGGGTGGTAATGTTTCCATGTAAGAAATGAGTGCAGCGAGATCATCATCACCATAGGCCGAATAATGGTTTGAGGGCATAATCACCATTACCCTACCATCTTTCGCTATGCCATGCCGAATAGCCTTCACCCAATCTTCATCTGTATAATTTGCGACAGGTCCAGCAGGGGTGAGATTAGGAGCCGGGACATATCCAATAGGTGCCCCGTTTATAAAATCTTTCCCTTGAAAATTTGCCCCATGACAACCGTTGCACCCACTAATGGTTGCTAAATGCTTCCCTCTCTCAAGGGCAACCGAATATTCACTAGCTTTCACTGTTGTAAATCGATCGAGTTGATATGCACTCAAATTCTGTAATCCATAAAAATGTGCACCTCCAACAGCAACGAATAAAATTACGACTATGCTAACTAGAGCAATGAAAAACTTTTTCATGCTATTTTCCTCAGTGATTAAATGAGAAAATTTCTGTTTTTAGTAGTGACTCTTTAGTCTGCAAGAGGAGTTACTTTGATACTCTCTACATTCACTCCTGAATCAGCGATTGCCTTTGCATTATCAGGGCGCTGCATAAACTCCTGCATTGCTTCCATAGAAGGAATTTCAACAATCAAAACTACATTGTTTGGATTTTCTGCTTCATGACCTACAAAGATATCCTGTTGAAATCCAACTCTTACAGGAGCGTGAGCATCGTAGGCTTTTTTCCAGTGATCCCAGTCTCTACATTCCACTTGCATCATTACTTTCATTGTTCATCTCAAACTAGAATTAGTATTTCATTTCGTCACGTTGGCAGATCATTCTTTTTTCAAAGCAATTTAGCTGAAATTCTTTTTTAATTTAAGGCCAAAAAATTGAAAATATAAGAATATGTCAATCAGGAAAATTAGTTGATCTAAACCAACCATCATTTTAACACGGAGGATCAGCGGGACCCAATTTGATTGGGTCCCAAGGTGGTTAACTAATACACGCTATTCACTAGAAGGAGACCAAATAACATCTTGTGATGGAAGCATGAACCACTGATCGTCAGCGCTTTCAACAATATTCATCATAGCCTTGAAATGAGGTTGAAACCCCTCAAGCTTTACCAGTCTACTTCTACCTATAATTCTGTCATCAATACTGTCAGAAATGTAAAAGAAGCTAAATTTGTTTGACGGCCCCGCTACTGGAACAAGCATGGTAAGAATACCATTCCCTTGGAGGAGTTTGTTATTGACAAAATCCATTACACCTCTTGCAACCTTTTCAGCCTCTACTGAACTCACCCCAGGTTTCAATTCATAAGTACGGATCCACATGAACTGCGGTTTTTTCTCATTTGAATGACTACCCCCAAAGATAGGTGTAGCAGATAACAGCGCCATGATAAGACAGGCAAAAATCAATTTTCTCAGCATTTGGTCCTCTAGATAATCAGATTTAGCGTTGCGTTGCACATTGTGAGATCACAACTCACATGAGTCGGACACTGCGGCATCAGGCCCAAGTAATTTGGGCAGAGAGCCCAAATATCAACCAGAAGGTAATTAAAACACAAGCAATCTGTTAGCAAAAAATTGAATTAGCCAGTTTAAACATATAACTTCAGGAAACTAGCCAAAAATTTTGGCAAAATTGTTATACAAGATGCACAGAATCACCAAATTGAAAAAAAATGCATAAGATAAAAATATATCATTCAGTAGATAGTGTAAAGACAAACTATGCGTTCGCAAGAAAGTAATCAGACTACTTTGGAGGATCGTCTTGATAAATTTAACGACCTACCGACGAACTCAGGATGAGTGGCGTCTCTTACAATTTATGAAACCTATTCACCCAGAACCAATCCTTCTCTACGTGGATCTGCCCCACCAACCAGTCCACCTGATGAGACAACAATCCCCTGAATTCCGCTCGTGAGTGAACGCACACTAACTTTGTGTCCCCGTTGTTCCAACTCTGCTTTCAGTTGCTCTGCAGGGGTTTCTGCTTCCAAGTTTAGGGTACCAAAATTTTTGGCTAGGTTCGGCAGATTAATCGCGTCCTGTATATCCATGTTCCATTCAAGTACCCCCAACAGAGTTTTTGCAACGTATGGAATGATCCGACTACCGCCAGGTGAGCCAACAGCCATGTGTAACTCACCTTTTGCGTTGAACACAAGTGTAGGAGACATCGAAGAGCGAGGACGCTTCCCGGGTTCAAGTCGATTGGCAATCAAGCGACCATTCTGTTCCGGTCGGAAAGAGAAATCGGTTAATTCGTTGTTGAGCAAAAATCCCCTGGTCATCAGGCGAGAGCCAAAGCCGTTTTCAATAGTGGTCGTCATACTGACAGCGTTGCCTTGAGCATCTACAATTGCAAAGTGACTCGTAGAGGGGAGTTCTAGCGACATGTCAGGACTAAGTTGATAACTCAAAGCTTTCGGCGGTGAGCCAGCAGACAGATTACCGGAGGCTTTACTCGGATCGATCAACTTGGACCGCATCTCTAAATATTCCGGATCAAGCAAACCTTCAGTTGGCATGCCTACATAGTCACTATCCGCCATGTAAAGACCTCGATCTTTAAATGCCAGTTGGTTGGCCTCTGCAAAAAGATGGGTGAAGTTCAATCCGTTTGGAGACAGGTCTCGCAAATTGAAGTGACTTAGCATCCCCAACATTTGTCCAATGGTAAGTGCTCCTGAAGAGGGTGGTCCCATTCCACAAATTTGATACTGCTTGTAGTCATGGCAAATTGGTTGTCTCTCAATAACCCAATAATTTCTTAAATCAGCGAGTGATAGTTTGCCTGGGTTACCCTTTGCTTCTTGAACAGTACGAACAATGTCCCTCGCAATTTCACCATAGTAAAATGGGTCGCTACCCTCTGCGGCAATCAGGCGCAATGTTTTGGCGAAATCTGGATTACGCAACAAAGTTCCCTCGGGAACTGGCGTATCACTGTCTAGGAAGAAGTATGATTTTGTTGCTGGGAAAGTTTTCAAACGTTTTGCATCCCTCTCCACCGATGCCGCTAGCCTTTTGGAAACCCTGAAGCCCTCTTCAGCAAGTTTAATTGTCGGTTGCATCAACTCTCGCCAAGGGAGAGAACCAAAGTTTTTATGGGTGACTTCTAGGAGTTTCAATGTTCCTGGTGTTCCAACAGAGCGACCCCCTACAACACCTTCAAAAAATTTCAGAGGGCTGCCATCCTCTTTGAGAAACAAGTCTCCCTTTGCCTTGAGTGGTGCTGTTTCCCTACCGTCAAAACTGGTAACTTCCTTCCGTTTGGCATCATAAAACAACAAGAAAGCACCACCACCAATCCCAGAACTCTGTGGTTCCACAAGATTCAGCATGAGTTGAACACCAACCATGGCGTCAATCGCATTGCCTTCCCTGCTTAGAATATCGTAGCCAACTTGGGAAGCCACTGGATTTGCAGTAGCTACCATGTACTTGAGCGCTTTCTTGGAGCTTTGGGCAAATGCCGGATTCCACAAGAAAGCAACAAAGACCAAGCTAGAGAACAGTCTATTAAAAATCATAATCCCTTCTTTCTTTACTTGGGTTCATCAAGGATAAATTCATTATTTGAAACAACTTTTGTACTGAGTACTCCGGGTCATTCTTCAATTATAATTTTTCATCTATCTTCCGCAGGTAATGAGAGATTGCTTTCAAGAATGATAGCCAATAATTTTTGTAGCTGAAGTATTCTTCGGCAAATTTGATCCACCAACGAACTGGTATGATAGAACTGATATTTAGCTGACTAGATCCCGAGTGCATTAGCAGTTACTAAGCAAGAGATAGTTGGTAGTTCCATGAGCAATAGGAATTCTTGCATGGGGGTGAGACTCTAGACTTCCATGATTTCTGGGAAAATCTCTCGAGGAACACCATCAATACAATCTGCAAAAATTTCCTCAAACTCTGCACCAGGCAAGCGCTCTGGGTCTTGGCCATAATTTTCAAAGTCTTCCAGCTTTTCCCATTTCTCCCACAGGTGGAAAGTGGTTTGACCCACACCATCTTTCGATAGTCCAACTTCTGCCGAAATGAAACCCGGCTTTGATTTGGTGATTGCAAAGCCTTTAGGACCGTTTACGAATTGAAGAAATCGTTCTTCCTTACCTATTTTCAATTTGGCTTCAAAATAAAACAGTGTTGGCATTACTAACCTTAATCATAGAAATTTTTAAAATTACCGGCCTCAGCAGAATAAAATACCAAGCCCAAAAAATTAGAAAAAGCGTCGAAAGTATCATTCAGTAGATAATGAAGTAGCAAGCAAAGTCTGGAGGCTGGACCAATGGATTCTGTTCCGGTAAGTATTCTCTTCATTAGCTGAACAGACAATATTCCTAAAATTAAACCTAATTGCCTGATTTGAACTAAGCAGATCCAAATCTGTTGACTCAAATCGAAGCATGGCCCAAACAGATTCATAAACTGAGTAGCGCAATGAAGCCAACACACACGTTTTATGGTTGTATTCCTGCCCTAATGACTCCCTGCGACGAATCTGGCATCCCCAATTTTGATGCGCTAGTCCGCAAAGGCCAAGAGCTGATGGAAGAAGGAATGAGTTCAGTAGTGTACTGTGGATCAATGGGCGACTGGCCGTTACTTTCTGAGGAGCATCGTCGCCACGGAGTGAATGCCCTGATCGATGCTGGTCTTCCAGTTATTGTGGGAACCGGTGCTCAAAATACTCAGAACGCAGTTGCTCATGCTGTCCATGCAAAGGCAAGTGGAGCAAGAGGGTTGATGATCATTCCCAGAGTACTCTCCAGGGGCACCTCACCCACAGCGCAAAGAGCACATCTGGCTGCGGTTTTGGAAGCTGGGGTGGACCTTCCCTCTGTGATTTACAACAGCCTATACTATGGATTTGAAACGAAAGCAGAGTTGTTTTTTGATTTACGGAAAGATTACCCGCATCTTGTTGGATTCAAGGAGTTTGGAGGTGCTAAGGCGCTGAGTTACGCTGCAGAACACATCACCAGTGGGGAGGAAGCGTTAGAGCTACTGGTTGGGGTCGATACCCAAGTTTGCCACGGAGTACTTCGATGTGGTGCCATTGGGTTGATTACTGGGGTTGGCAACGTTCTGCCACAACCTGTGCTGAAGTTGTTTGCACTCTGCCAAATGGCTCTCAGCGGAGATTGCCAAGCAAAAAACTATGCGTATGAGCTCGAAGACGCCCTAAAAACGCTATCCACCTTTGATGAAGGCCCGGACCTTGTGCTCTATTACAAATACCTGTTGTTTCTCAAGGGCGATGCTGACTATCAACACCATCTCAATGCCTTTGATGAACTGAGCCCAAGCCAGAAAGATTTTGCAGCAAGCCAGCTGGCTTTGTTTGAACGATGGTGGGATAGATGGCCAGGAAAACAACATCCTGTGGGATAGTTTCCAAATTCTGACCGATGTTCTCAACCAACGAGTTGAGCTCGTTCATTCCTCCAGGTTGTCAATCACAATCGGGTCAATCGGATCTGCCGGGTGGAAGCCAAAAATACGGGAATAGAAATACAACTCAAGCTCCAGGCAGCGCTTGATGTTCTCTGCGATGCGGAAGCCATGCTGCTCTTTTTCAAAGGGCACATATGCCACGGGAACCCCTTTCGTCCGCAGTGCTTCGACCATCATCTCTGCCTGGTTGGGGGGCACCACTTGATCCTCCAACCCATGAAAGAAGATGCAGGGGCTTGAAAGTTGATCTAGATGATTGATCGGTGAACGAGCCTGGTAGACCTCTTTCTCTTCGGGGTAGTCGCCGATTAGCCGGTCCAGGTAGCGCGATTCGAATTT
>JACLAC010023174.1_pt1 | contig 16867 bp, 20 predicted proteins | sample 8027881 | NCBI WGS metagenome assembly JACLAC01 (sample SAMN15725517, study PRJNA655200) | protist metagenome | isolation source: fluorescence activated cell sorting (FACS) single amplified genomes of... | place: Spain: Blaines Bay Microbial Observatory, Mediterranean Sea | collected 2016-01-19
TCTACTTCCTGGGGAGTAATCTGGCGAAGAAAGGGCAACGATTCCGTCACAAATTTGGACACCGATGTGGTCTGGCACGATATCGTGGATATTCTGCGAGAAAGCTGATCCACCATGATTTGATTCTGCGCTCCGTTCCGCATGACGTCAAAGACTTTGGGCCTTGAAAATTGTCGAAATTTATTGGGTGCTGGATTTATATTTGTGCTGGCTACGGTTCGTCCAGCAATGGATGAGGCGCATTCATAGGGGAAAACGCTGCTGTTGGCACCACTCGTACCCCTGCTGTTACCTCCCGAGAATGTATCGTAACCGAGCATGTCCGCGACATCCGAAAACGAGGCGTAGGCTTTGCTCAGGTCGGAAATGTCGGAGAAAAAGTCGGGACTATGAAATTCTAGAAATCTCAGGGAACCTTCAACTCCGAGATCGCTTCGCTGTAGTATGGTTTCTGGGTCAAATGCCAAACGGGAATCTCCGTTCTCGTCCACGACACGTTTTGCGTAAAGTAATTTTCCCAGAGAATGAAATGTAGATAGTTTGGTATCGCGATTGTTTTGTCCCTTGATACCTATGGTAGGATGTTTTGATCCTCCAGTTGCGTACAATTGAAGTGTCATGATGGCGTGGCGTATATCTCCGTTGCTTTGGTGATGAATTTCTTCGAAAAAGTCTGGGCTGCATCGGTACTTTTCTTGTTTCGCAATCGCTGTCAAAATCTTTTTCATTTTAGGTTTGGTGACGGAATGAATCTGCATAAGAGTCGTTTGATCGTTGTCGTACAAAATTTCTGGAGGAATGAGGCGTTCCAAATCTTCGGGTCGGTGCTTTCCCTCGGAGACGTCACTGAATATGAGTATTGTTGGAACACGAGAACGTTGTAAGTGACTCGTCATGATGTCTCGAAATCTCTGTTGTGCAGATGGTCCGTGCAAATTTGGTAACTCTTCGAGTAGAATGATCGCGTTACTATCGGTGTTAGCACTGTCTCCAGATGACGATAGGTCCAAGGATGAAATGCCGGAACCGCTTTGCTGCAAAAACTCGTGAAAGGAATTCAGTGCGGATGTCTGTTCCACCGAAAAGAGTCCTCTGGAATGCATGTCTTGCGAGGATCGTGATAGAAAGGACTCATTCCATGACAAAATCGATGCCCTCAATTCGTTGGCGATGATTCGAATCGCTGTACTCTTCCCGATTCCGGGACTTCCCACCAAGACCAATAGCTTTTGCTGGTTCTGAGAATCTGAATTCGACGAAAGGGAGTTTTGGACCCACGATTTGATTTCTTTGACCTTTTTGGGTGCAACACTTAAATCGGCACTGGATTTGGGTGCAAACTTTTCTACCCACATGATGGTATCGCTCGAAGACTTCTGTGTGCGGCCATCCGATGATCGGGCCCGCTTCCTTCCCGTTGTCGTGGAATCAATCTTTTGATCCCACCAGATTTTCTTCTGCTTTTTACTCGCATCGTTCGTTGCGTCACCATTAGCACTGGAAACACTACCCTGCGAAAGAGTCGTTGGCCACGAAAGCCGCTGCGGTGGACGGCGCTTTTTGCGGGACGAAGGTTGACTCATTCTGATAGCCGGCCCCTTCGAAATGGAAAATGGTTTTGTACCCTTTGTCGACCTTCTCTCCGGTCCCTAGGATGACTGTGGAATCGCAATTTATTACAATGTAGCGATACACTTGTAGATATCCAAAACCTACTGGAGCTGGACTCCACCAAATGGTCAGTCTTTTTTCGAGAGAGGAACTCGATCCATTTCCATTCTTGATTTTCTGACTTTTCAAACCGGAAAAAGCCGTTAGAAAAAGTGTGGTGTATAATTCATATGATGAGTACCTCAAATGCATACATACAACTACTATTTTGGGCGCCAAAAATTGGTGCCATCAAAAACGGCTCTCGAACGCCAACTACTACTAGAGATTCATCTTTCGTTAAACGATATTTACTTTATTGTCCCTACCTCATTGGACCACTGCTTCCTTTCTTTCATTGCCATAATTGAAGGAAGACAAGTACTACTCGCTCGAAAAGCTCTTGATTCTAAAATTTTAGGGATATGCAAGTAGCGTTTCTCTTCTCGGCTCTGTCAACAGTTCGATCCTCCTGCAAATCCCACGTGCCCCTCGGTTCGTCTTCGGTCATCTTTCCTTCCCTCGGACTGCAACGCTCACGAAACAATCCAAGATTCGGCTTGAATAACCATCTTCTCTACAGTACAAACAGCAACGAAAACAGCAACATGTCCGACTTTAAACGTGTCAAACTCGACGATTCCGTCTCGCAAAAGGTGATTGGAACACATTCCGGAAGTTTCCAGGCCGACGAGGCCATGGGATGTTTCCTGTTGCGCCAGGTTCCCGAATACCGACTGTCTAAGATTGTGCGATCCCGTGATCCCAAGGTTCTAGAGACTTGCGATATTGTGATTGACGTCGGTGGAATTTACGATCACGAGAAGAAGCTTTACGATCACCACCAACGTGGATACGATGAGCGATTCGATTCCGGCAAGGAGGGGTCTACCGATGGCCGATGCACCAAGCTCTCGGCTTCGGGATTGGTCTACCGCCACTACGGAAAGCAGGCCATTCAGGCATACTACCCAAATCTTTCCAGTGAGCACCTCGATTTGGTGTACCTCAAGCTCTACAACTCGCTTTTGGAGGCATTGGATGCGATCGACACCGGCGTCGAAATGTCCACGACCGAGTTGGTTTACAACGACTCGACGGGTCTTGCAAGCCGCGTGGGACGCCTCAATCCGCGCTGGAACGAGGTTGACGAGAACGGAAATTCTCCCGATCCCGACGAACGATTTCTGCAAGCTTCGGACCTCTGCGGACAGGACTTTTTAACCATCCTGACAAAGATTATCGAGAGCGACCTCCCCGCCCGCGAAGTTGTCGAAAAGGCGGTTCTAGAACGCTTCAACACGGACGCATCTGGAGAAATAATATGCTTTCCCTCGGGGGGACTTCCCTGGAAGGGACACCTGTACGAGTTGGAGAAGCAACACAATTTGGAAAAACTGGTCAAGTTCGTTTTGTACACGGATCAGAGCGGCATGTGGCGTGTGCAGGCCGTCACCGTCGAGGGAACACTCTTTGAGAATCGCTTGGGCCTTCCCGAAGAGTGGCGGGGAGTCCGAGACGAAGATCTCGAGAAGCTTTCGGGCATCAAGGGCACTCGATTTGTTCATGCCGCGGGATTCATTGGTGGAAATACCTACTACGAAGGTGCCCTCGAAATGGCAAAGGTGGCGCTTCAACAACAATCGAAATAATCTATAGAAACTGCACTAGTTCTAGCACACTATGGTAGCTAATATTTGCATTCTATCAAACCAAAATCGTAGAAAGAAACGAAAAGTGCAAGTCTTCTGCCGAGTCGAGGAAAAAGGACTTTCTCTGCGCCATGCATCGATAAATTACTCGTAGATTCTGCACGAACGACTATCGACGTGAAAGATCTTGCTCGTGAGAAATCTTTCAGCCTCATAAAGAACCCTCACTCGTCGTGTTCCGGTATTGGTTCCCATTGATTTGATTCTTCTGCTTTTCAGCACTTGTTGTTTCTATCGTCATGCGGATCGCTCTTGCTGCATTTCTAGCATTCGGCAAAGGATCACAAGGTTTCCTCTCACAAAGTACAACTACTGCCAATCGTGCCTTTACATCTTCCGCTCTCAGAATGTCCAAACGCGTACTGGTTCCAATCGCGGACGGGTCCGAAGAAATCGAGACTACCTGTATTACGGATACTCTGACTCGTTTCGGAGCTGATGTGACAACAGCATCGGTCATGCCCGATGGTCAACTCATTTGCAAAATGAGTCGGGGAATTAAGGTACGTAAGATTTTGCTTGTGATTGTGGTGGTTTCGTGAACAATATTCTTACTCACTTCTTCTTCGAAATCCAGATTGTGGCTGACATGTCCATCGACGACGCCGCCAAGGAAGAATTTGATTTGGTGGTCTGCCCTGGAGGCATGCCAGGAGCAGAGCACATGAGAGATTCCAAGACTTTGGTCTCCATTCTGGAAAAGCAAAAGGCTGCCGGCAAAAAGTACGCCGCCGTCTGTGCCGCTCCCGCCGTAGTTTTGGCCTCCAATGGATTGCTCGAAGATCCCGGAGCCACCTGCTATCCGGCACCACAGTTTCGGGAAAAACTGGCCGATCCCACGGACGACACAGTCGCCGTAACGGGCACCGTGACGACTTCTCAAGGCCCCGGGACATCTCTGGCCTTTGCCCTGGAACTGGGAGAGCAGCTCTTTGGAAAAGAGACCCGCGACAAGATACAGAAAGAAATGCTGCTCTAAGGAGTAAAGACTTGTTTTTCTCTTTAAAGATATTTGGAATTCGATTGTAGAGTTTTCACTAGTTTTACATGTTAGGTTGTACATTTTACATGTTAGGTTGTACAAATTGTTTCGATAGGCAAACTGATGAGATTGATAAGTAGAGAGAAAGAAGTTGGAGCAAATACAACTTTTGTGAGACCTGACCTTCTATCACAAACATAAATGTTGCAAATTATGCCAAGAGAAAACGATGTTCATACTCTTCCTATCAAAAACACCGGGTTCGTCATTCCACATGCTTGAGAGACCATTCCACAGACAGCTGGTTTTCATGAACATTTTGCACATGCCAGAAGTCTGACTGGGTCCCTTCTACGCTTGTGTAGTGTTTGTCGGGGTGCTTCACTTTATAATCATTATCGTTCCAGGACGCAACAAAATACAAGCCAAAACTCACCTTAGTATGAAAATCCAACCGACTTGCCCGTTGAAATCCTGTTGGGTCTCGATTCGCCACAAATCTTATCCAAAATAGTTTCGGCCACATTGATCCCATCCACAGCAGCAGATACGATTCCACCAGCATATCCAGCTCCTTCACCAGAGGGATACAGGTTTTCGGTGCCAATTGCCAAGAGTGTCTGTGGATCTCGTGCTACCCGAAGCGGACTCGATGTTCTTGTTTCGACCGCATGAAGCAGGCCATCTTCGTGAAAATACCCCGGCATTTGCTTTTGAAAATGATTCGTGAGGGCGTCTCGCAAAGCATTTGTGATTGGCTTGGGATAGATCTCGTGGCATGGTGCTGACTTGACTCCGAGTCGATACGAGGAAGACGGAATGGTGGGCGAAATCTTGCCTTCGCAAAAGTCTGTCACTCGTTGGACCGGAACTGTCAGGTTGCCCCCGCCGAGCACAGATGCTCTGCGTTCCATGTCGCGTTGAAATTCAAGCCCAGCTAGTACACCGTGTTTCTCTTTGTATTCTTCTAGAACCTCATCATCCGGAGAGACTGTTACGACGAGCGCAGAATTGGCCCAAAGCGAATCTCTTCTGCTGAAACTCATCCCGTTCACGCATACTTCATTAGGATCGGTGGAGGCCGGGACAATTTGACCACCCTTGAAACAGAAAGTAGAACGTAGGTGAGAAATTGTCAACTGCCATTGAAACCAACATCCGCTATTGAGTAGTTCGTCCACTTACCGGACACATGCAGAAACTGTACACGCCGCGAAGGTTTCCATCAGTACCATCTACTGCCTTATCCGTAGCAAGTCGATACGATGGAACGGGCATCTTAGCAACGTGGGTAGGCTTTGATCCGAAAAATGCTTCGTTTGCTGTGTCTGTCGGTACTTTTCCGGTCTTGACACTGGGTCCCCATTCGTCGCCATATTGGATTTGATTGATTACCGTTTGAGGGTGCTCGATTCGGAAGCCACATGCAAATCCCTTTGGTTCCAATTTGACATCGGCACGATACAAACTCTCGTAAACATCTCTCGCACTATGCCCAGTTGCCAAAACAACCTCATCTCCTGCGTAATATTGTTCGTTACCATTGGCATCTTCGGCATACACTCCGCAGACTTTTCCATCCTCCATTTTCAAATTTGTCATTTTGGTTTCAAAAAGAATTTCACCTCCCAGGTCGGCAAGCTTGAAACGCATATTTCGCAACAGCCTGACTAGATTATCGGTTCCCAAATGAGGGGCTCCTTTCCATCTATTGAGCAATATTCGGCAGAACAAGCAGAGAATTAAAAGTTGTGAGTTGTTTTTCTCGAACATATACTGAGTGACGACATACAATTAAGAGGTTCAACTTACAGAATATTTGAAGGAGCACCAAATTCAACAAGGGTCTCTAGTACCAATCGAACAGTTTCGCTGTTTCTTCCAATACGAGTTGTAAGCTTTCCGTCACTCCAAGTTCCAGCACCACCCTCGCCAAAAGCAAAGTTGCTTTCTTCGTTGAGATGTCGTCGGTGCATCAGTCTTCCAATATCTTGGCCGCGGGTTTCTACTGGTTTTCCCCGATCCATTAATATAGGACGAATCTTGCCATTGCTGTTGAGTGCTATCTGTAGTGCACAAAATAGTCCAGCAGGTCCCATTCCAACCACAACGACGTTCTTTTTCGGTTCCGAACTTTCCGTTTCTTCGGAGTCATCAACCTTCAAATCAGTATTTTCCTGTCCTTCAGAAGAGTCTATAGTACTTTCAACGTTTCTCAGTTTTTCCAACTGTCCAGATTTGACCTTCCAACCGAGAGAATGACGCAAGGACCCTTCGATCGGGATATCAACAACATAGGAATATCGAGGATACTCAAGCTTTTTCCGGGCATCCAAAGAACGTCGAACTATTTTTGTGTCAGTTGGAAGCGATTCTAGCCGACACTTCGCAAGTATTATCTTCTCCAAAGCTTTTGGAATTTGCTCTTCGGTTTCTCTCGCTTTCTGTTTTCCTTTCTCTGAGACGTCTTCGTCTTTTGCCAGCGCATCGGGATGAACAGAGAGTCCGTAGACTCTCCAAATTTCAATACCATCGTGGACGTAATCGTCCTTATTCGTTTTCTTGTCGACAGAAATTCGCTTCTTGCGCCGTCTCCTTCTCGAATGTTTCGCCGATGATTTTGATGGAGTGGCAGCGAGCGTCGACGAAGGCCTCCAGAACGATTGGCATCCATTGCGAACGCAATTCTGCGGGAGAGTACTAAAGGATACAACAACAGTGGTTCTGATTGTCAACACTGCTATGAGCAGAAGTTGTAACAGAAGCATCCAGCATGAATATCGATTCCTCATATTGTTAAGAAGGACCCCAGTAATAGTGGAAGGCCTGAATTTATGAGGCGACCTGAATTACCCATCACCGAATGATTTCGAGACCAGGATTTCTCTCGCTCGAACTTTTTGATTGATGGACAGAAACATTCGTCGTAGTAAACGTGTGAGTCCCGGATGAGAGCAAAATTCTACGACTCGTGATTCATTGGATTGACGTGTTCTTTCGTTGGTATCCGAAACCAACTGTATTTTGAGAAAGGAAGCAACATGATCGAATAAGGGCAACCATGTCGCTGACACATTCTTGCCAACACGAAGACACGCAACGATATATGGAAAAGAGAAAATAGTTTCGAGTTGTAAGACAGAAAACAACCGATTTGTATTTTTCATCATTGTTCCCAAAATGGCTCGCTTATCAACGATAGCGATTGCCGCTTTGGCATTCCAGGCTCCTGTATCGAACGCTTTCATTCCGCAACAAGCAAGAAATCCGCTCTTGATTCGAACGATCCATCCCGATAGCACAGGAAAATTGTTCATGTCTAATCAGTTCGATGTAACAAAACAAGTCTTTGATCCACTTTCGCTTCGATCCGTCCGTGGGGATGCGCTCGTGAGATACGACGCCACCAATCAATCCGAGCCGCTGCGCATCGTTCTCTACGCCGTGTCTGCTTTGACTTTGCTCTCGGCTCCCTTTCTTGTTGAAGCGATTGGATACGATGCAATGAACACACCGACGACGATCGGTACAATCGCACTATCGGTTGCCTCTGGGGGATTGTTTGTTCGAGAATGCACTCGGAGGACAAGGCAACTCACTCGAATCGAAAAAGAACTCAATACGGAAAATTTGCCGATTCGACTGCCGACGAATCCTTTCTCCGACTCACCCTTTTCGAAAGCAGTACCACTGAAAGTAGTTCAAAACATCAAATCGCCTCCTCGCATCATTGCGCTATGTGGAAACAAATCCAAATTGAGCGAGGCCTTGAGCTCCTTGGCGATCTATCGCAATCGACTTTCCCAAGCCTCAGTGTATGTTGTTGCCGTTCCCACCGACGGATCGAAACCAAAGGACTGGCAGGTTTTGGATAGCAGCTTTTACAAAACATGGTTAGCTGATTCCTACCAACCGCAAGCATGGCTTGACTACTTTCGGGGCTTGACCGACGATGAAACTAGTAATAACTTCGATTTTCGATGGTTTGGGTTGACTTCAAATAGAAAATCCTTTGGATCCGGTGATGGCGAAATTCAGATTATTCAACTAATGGGACAGTAAGTTGATATCGTTATGATTGCTGAGATATTATCGAATGTTTTTGTTGGAGGTTCGAAGTGACCTGATTGTGATTCTCACAACTGTTGCTGCTCTTGGTGATGTACTCAACTAAAGATTTCTGAGACCGATTGATTTCTTGGATGCAACGGATAAGGATGCCGACACAACTTCAGAAGAAGAAGAAGTTTTGGCACAAGTCAAAACGTTTTATGCTGCGTTAACCACTGGCGATCAAGAAGGGATTGATACAGTTTTTTCTCCGTCAAACTCGAAAGAAGTCTCAGAAGTTATCGATATGGGTGGACGAATTGATCCTTGGAAGGATTGCCTTGCGGAAGGAGCACGACCGAGTGAAATGCAAATTTCTGGTGCCGATGTGACAATAGTTTCGGATACTGAAGCTTACACAACGTGCATTGAGTTCCCCGCCAATACGGGTATGGATTCAGCGAGTCTTTTGGCTGTACAGCGATTCATCCGCGCCGACAAAAGCGAACCGTGGAAGCTGGATCTCCACCAGACTATTCCATGGAATCTCGAGGCGAAGGCCCAAGGTACCTTGCAATGTGATTGCCGAGGATGTGTGGCATTGACTCGCCGCAAAGAACGCCGCTACTTGGTACAATCATTGGTTGACAACAGATAAAATGGAACGCAACGGTATCATCTCGTTTTCTAGTTTTGGATTTTCTCAAAAACCGTTTTCTCTAGTCTATATTAATCATAGGGCTTGAATTTTGAAAGTAGTCCATGCTCGCTCTTATTCACTACTGCTTTGGTTGTTTCTTCTTCATTATGTGTATTGTGATTTGATGCTTGAATTTGGCAAAGGTAGGATCTATCTCATTTGCTTTTATCGGAGGGTCTGCAATCTCATCCATATGCTCCCGAAACATATCGAGGAGGTCTGCAGAAGCCGGCATTCTATACAAACAAAAACAAGCAAGAAAATGAATAAACACGAAAGAAAATCAGGAAATCGAAGATACAGCTTCGTCTTAAACAAGTGCCATAATCGTCCTTGCTTACCTCATTCGAGTCCCAAAGACTACAATAGTATTGGGTCCCAGGAACCTCAGAAGTGTCGATAGCAATATGTCAAAATGAGAAGGAGCTCCAGGGTAGTGTTGATAGGCAACATCACCAATGATTATCATATCAGGTTGACCTGGTTCATTCGTTTGTTCCTGGTTTTTCTTGCCCTTCTTTTTACGTTGCGACTTGGCCGGGCTCTTGGTCCATTTGCGAAAACATTCCAACACGGCATCTTCATCTTTTTCATTCCCCCAACTAAGCGGCATGGCCATGATTCGTCCTCGTTTGCCTGCTTTGGTCAACCGGTATGGATTCTGTCCTCCGTTGCTCACCACTGATGGTGTCGAATTGAGTTCGACGTTCCCCTCCGTTACTTTTTCCACCACCACATCCAAGTCGGTCAGAATAGACAGCTGCGTCCCTAACACGGCAGCTGCCACAATACCAGTGAGGCCAACGCCACATCCCAGTTCCAGTATCGATAGATCTTTGATGTTTGGAACTGCCTGTAACAGTCTTAGTGGGATCTTGGATTTGTCCTTTTTGGTGGACTGAAATCCAGCCAATTCGACAAAGAAACTAGAGAGGATAACTCCAATATCCCATAGAGCACCGCCCGGCCAGGTCTCGTCTTGTGCCGTTTGTTCCACAATAATAGACGCCGGTTTGCCATATTGTAGAAAGGTAAACTCAAAGGGTTTCGTGGCATCGCGAACCAGAAAGTTGCGGGGCCGATTTGTCTCAGATGATCGCTCTTGCTCTCCAGAAGAGGATGGGACGTTGTTCTTTTTGCCTTTGGGCGTCATATCGGCTTCTTTGTTTGGTTTTGGAGATGCCTTTATCTGTAATGTTCACAATTTGTCACGAAAGATGGAAAATGAAAAGGGTAGGAGTTAGGTTTTCATCTGCCCAATTTGATGGTGCACGGCTGGAAAGTGATCACATTAGGGTTGGAATTAACCTTCACCCTACAGGTCTCAAAAAATGAACAAAATTGTACTAGTAGAAAGAATGATACAGTAATCGTGGCGATGTTGATTTCATTCTTGTTTACATTCTTCTCTAGAGGAACTAGTAGAGAGAGTATCATGTCATATCACTCGCTAGCATTGGTAGTAGAGAGTTTGTTCACTTGTCATGGAAAACTCTGCATTCCCGTTTGTCTTCTTTGCCGGTCGTCGTTGTCCTCGCGCAAGCAAGCAAGGAGCAGAAGGCAGGTGTCCGTACTAGTGACAAAGAACAATGACAATCGCACGGAAGACATTCGAAACCTTCTCCTTTTTGATGAAGGTGCGCATACTGCCAGTGCAACGCTGTTGGTTCAAACTGTATTATCGATTTACTGCAGTATCGACAAGATGATACTCGAAAGTTATAAAAATTGCTGAGGAACGTACACTATAAAGTAGGAAATTCGGAAGGCGTCGATAATAATAGTTTCAAAAATTGTAGATAACTTTATAGTTATCTGGTCCCATCTTGAATGCTTCAGAGCGATATCGTTCGCTCGTAGCATAGTGATTAGCTAGCTTGTCAAAGTATATCAAGAAGCTGAAAGGTGCGATGCTGTTCGTGTCATAATATTCATCTCCTTTCGTTTGTTCAAATCCCACTCCCCGTTTCGTGAAATGCTTAAAGTGAGCCGAAAGTCCCCAACGGTTCACTGATTGTCACTTTCCTTATGCGTGAGTTGCGACCTTTGCCGGTTGTTCTGTTGGTGTTGGTGAAGTAACCGGAGAGGCAGCTCGTTGGACATGAACGGGGTGGATGTATTGTCCAGTTTTGGGATGAATGTACATGGAGTCTTCTTCCACAGCTGATCGCCAATCCCATCCTTCGGAAGAGAACTCTATTGTGTTGCGTTGGGCTGACCTGGCAATCTCCGAAAGAGAACACCAAAGGTTGCGCTTCATGTATTCGGGATATTGGTTGCGAGATGGTATTCTCATCACCAAGACCTTGGAGTGGAATCGAATGCTCTTTCTTGGAGGCGAACAATAAACCTCTCGGTATTCATTGCTGGCTTTTTTCATTTGTAGTTTGTTGGAGGGTGGAGAAAATGAGGAAGGTACGAAGGAAGAACATTCGAGATCGTCCGGCATGACGATCTTGAGAATTTTTTGAGAAGGAGAACAGGGGGAGGTCGGAATTGGTTCCGACTGCGACAGTGGTGACAATTCCAGTTCTGTTCGAGGTTCATCATAGCCTTTGGCGCTCTCCAAGCTCGTAATCCTCAGCGCAGCATCAATGCAATCCTGTGTATTATATCGCTGCGTGTTCTTGGTTCGGAGAATGGAGGGAATTCGAGTAATGTGCTTCTGGTGATCGTAGAAACGAAAGCTCCGCGCAGTTACGCTTCTTGGAGAAAGGTGCTGTGAGTCTAGCTTGGTTTGTTTTTCGATTGTCATTGTGAAGTATTGTGTGTTTGTCTGAACTGTAGGTTGGGTTGTCCCAATATGAGACTTGGGCGATATCCGTTTTTGAGCTATCAAAATCGAGAAAAAGATGAGATCGGAAAACAGCGATGGATGCAGGTTAGTCGTCAAAAGAGAAAAAAATGATTTAAATACAGTCCTACTTCGGTCTTGGCAAGGTTGGAGGGGAGGGGCGCCTGCCAGCTTGAATGCGCCATAGGGGTCGTACATAAATGTCTGGCCTTATGTTCAATTTAGTAACATAGAAACCACTCCACCAATGAGATATTGAAAAATATATAGGTGTGATGACAGACGTTTACGATCGAAAAGAAAAATGGAAATCTTTTGTTTGTGTCATTTCCACGATTGCCTGCATGCGTAAAAGTGCGCCCAGACTTGCACGAGGGTTTGAAAAAATTTATTTATGTAAGTGAATTTCAGACCCGTCTGTACGTCCCACGTCTGGAAGATTTGGTCCTCCCTGCCACCGAAATTCCGCCAAAGAATTTTGGAAAAATCCCGCTGTTGAGAAAAAGGAACAAGCTTGAATGGACCATCAGCTCTCTTCCTATCCGGAAAACTTCTAATTTCTTGTTTCTCTCTCGATCAAACTCAAAAAAGAAAGGGAAACGACATAAATGGGAACCAATAAGTCAAAGGTTAGTGAACCTATCGAAGACATCCAAGAAGATTCGGGTGCTGACAATTCGTCTACGGAAGAAAAGATGAAAATTTCAAAGAAAACCCGAGTTCCAGAAAAGGAAGAAAAACCTGTGGTCGACGAATCCTCCTCGGAGGAGGACGATAGTGGTGATGAAGGCTCTTCCGACGATGGTTCTTCTAGCGACGATGACAGTGGCAGCGATGATGAAGAGGGAATGGCAAAGAAAACGGGAAAACTATTTTCCGACGAAAATGCCGCCTGGTTGAAACCAAAGAAAACGCTAATTGGATCCGATGACGAAGAAGACGACGACGATGAATTAGTCGATGGCTTTGGAGGTGATAGTGACGAGGAAATGGAAGTGGAGAAGCAATCGCGCCTATTGGACGCAAGACGAGTCGAAGAGGAGGAGGAAGCCGAGGCAGAATACCAACGCACCATTTCCACGAACACCTCAATCTATCACCTGCCCACAAAAGAGGAACTAGAAAAGGATGTCGATCGAGTTGTTCCTCCCTCGGAACTCAAGTCTCATATTGAAGCTATTCTTGAAGTTTTGGGAGACTTTAAGGCGCGACGGGAACCAGAACGCTCCAGAAAGGAATATGTCGATCAACTTGGCTTGTTTATCGCAGAACTCTATGGTTACCTCCCAGAACTAGTTGAGTACTTTCTTACGATGTTCAGCCCTTCCGAATGCCTCGAGTTTGTAGATTACTCTGACAAAGTACGACCAATGGTTATTCGAACAAACACATTAAAGACAAGAAGAAAGGACCTCGCTCTGGCACTCATGAAGAGAGGAGTCTCTCTGGACCCGCTCGCGAATTGGTCTAAGGTGGGATTGAAAATCATGGAAAGTCCGGTCCCTATTGGCGCTACACCCGAATATCTCAGTGGCCATTACATGCTTCAAAGTGCTGCTTCCATGTGCCCGGTCTTAGCCTTGTCCCCTCAACCAAAAGAACGCGTGCTAGATATGTCGGCAGCACCCGGGGGTAAAACATCGTACATCGCTCAGCTAATGCGCAATACCGGAGTTATCTTTGCAAACGATCTTCGAGCCGATCGTCAAAAGGCAACCGTCGCAAATATGCATCGATTGGGTGTCAAGAACGTTATCGCATGTATTCACGATGGAAGGAAACTTTCCAAACTATTTCAACACTACAAATTCGACAGAATCTTATTGGACGCACCATGTTCGGGGTTGGGAGTCATCAGCCGAGATCCAAGCGTCAAGGTTCAAAGAACAATTGCCGATGTTAAGAAAACAGCTCACCTCCAAAAGGAACTCCTGCTCGCTGCGATTGATGTTCTCAACCACAAGAGCAAGACTGGTGGATACATGGTGTACTCGACGTGTAGCATCAGTGTAGCAGAGAACGAAGAAGTTGTTCAATATGCTCTCGAGAAGAGAGATATTAGGATTGTTGAAACAGAACTTGATTTCGGTACGTTTCGGGTTCGGCGCTGTTTGTCTTTTTCCAAATGCTTCAATTGTATCTCACAATCAGCTCTTGTGTTTTATTCTATCATTCAGGTACTCCGGCGTTTACGAGATACCAACAGAAGAGGTTCCATCCATCTATTTCAAAAACTCGTCGTTTCTATCCTCATGTGCACAACATGGACGGATTTTATGTTGCCAAAATTCAGAAACTGAGCGACAAGAAGAAGGGTCAATCAGAAGAAAAGAAGAGTGAAGCTGATAAGAAAGAGGACGAAACCCCGGTTGTATCCAAAGATGACGGTAAGAAACAGAAACAGACCGGCGGAAACAAGAAGAAAGGAAAACGCAAGGGTGGAAAAGAGAAGGGGGCGGAAGAAAATACTGCTAGAATCACAAAGAGGATGAAGGTGTCCGTGCCGCCAAAGAAAGAGAACAAAAAGAAAAAGAAGGAAAAGAAACAGAATGCTAAGATGACCAAACCGAGAAGGCAAAAGGTTGTCGAATAAGGTGGCAAACGGGAATATTATGAATCTTCGACACTCTGATGGAAATAATATCAGTTTTTAATTTCTTATAATAGAATAACGTACTTCTAAATAACAAAAGTCTTCAAACGCATAATGTAGCAAATATCTCGAATAATCATTTCGGATTTTTTGCAAAGATTGCATCACTTTGAACTTAGACATCAACGGATTGGCTTTGGGCAGGGTAAATTTCGGCATAAATTCTGGGGCCCATGAGGATGGTACCGGTGGCAGTGCATCCAATGAGATAGACCCAGACAGCCGACCATCCAAACGCGTCTTGAAGTGGACCAACCGCCAAAAGTCCAGCAGAGGCGGTAAACGATCCGCATCCGTTGATAAGACCAGTGACAGTACCAAGAGACTTGCTGCTTCCACGAACCGAAGGGTGAGAAGCCAAATCGGCGGCGACGGCGGACGTAATGATGTTGTTGGGTCTGCAGTTGTTGTAAGTACAAAAATCAAAATGGTTAGATTCCAAGTCAAGAAATCTATTTCACAAATAGCTTGAGATAAAATACAGTAAAATACGCACCCTCCAACAAGAATACCCATGCATGCAAGCATGAAGAGAAGGACTCCAGGATTCAAGTTCTCGGATTCGGAGAACTTGGCAAAGATGGCCAAGAAAACAATCAAAAGTCCCATGAAAACACCAATGACAAGTGCTCGGCGTCCTCCGAAAATATCCGAAACATATCCAACAATAATACCTCCGGGCATCATACCGACGGAGTAAAGAGAGGCAATGAGGTTGGCAGTGATATCATCGAAATGAAGCGACAAGAAGTATGGAAGCCAGAAAAACAAGCAGTAGTTGACAAGCTTGAAGAAACCAAATGCAAAGGCGTAGTTGGCAACCATAGGGATTTTAAAGGCATCAACGAAGGAAATGGCTTGGGGTCCTTGGTCTTCCTCGATGGCTTCTCCTCTCTCGGCCAATTCCTTTTTCTTGGCTTCGTATTTGGCTTGACGGATCTTGACCTCGGGGGTGATGATTCCCTTATCGTAAGGATCGGCAACAAGCTGAACGGTAATAAAGGCAAAAAGGATGTTCAAAATGGCAGGAACAAAAATAGCCCACCAGTAGGCATAACCAGAGTTCAAAATGTACGCGGTGACCAGAGCAGCGGAAACATCACCAAGGTATTGATGGCAGGTCCAGAAACCAAAGATTGTACCGCGGTTCTTGACAGATTCGGCATCACAGAACCAGTTTCCCATAACGGCAGTTCCAACGGGACCTCCGGTGGCTTGGAAGAGTCCAAAGAGGAACAAGATGGAGAGTAGAGCAAAGTTGGCAAGGCTGACGCTGACGGAAACCAAATTCAAAAGGATGACACCGGTCATGACGACCAAGCAGGCACCACTACCCCAAAGACCAATGGCAAGAATGGTGGTAGGGTTGAAGGTATCACCGAGCTTTCCGTTGATGACGTTTCCAGCCGCATAAGTGAACATGAAAGTGGTGTCCATAGCAGAGAGAATGGTAGAAGAGTATCCAGCAGAGTATTGGAGCTGCTTCTTGACAGTGGAGTAACTCTTTCGGGTCAAGTGAGCCATGAAGTATCCACCGAAGGTAACGAAAAAGGCAAAACTGTTGCGAAATTACGAAACGGAAATAAAAAGCAGGCATGAGAATGAGCCGACATCGTCGAACGAAAAAATCATTTTCTTTTTCGACAAAGCCATTTCCGTGGGTTTTTCGGGACCGTTTCGACAACGTTGTTTGGTCTGATGGTGCAGTTGCTTGGTCACATTCCTGTCTCATCACAAACACAGCTTCAACAGTGTATGTAAAGAGCACATACCGACGGCGAATCTGATCGGCATAGCGAATCTGATCGGCGAATACGAAACACTTACGGCTGGTAGGCCTTCAACCTTCGGAGCATTTCAAGGTCGTCATCGCCTTGGACGAGGGGCTTGGTTTCGGACATGGTCGAAGTAGTTCTTGGTTTTGCAATTTCACAGCAAAAAAGTTAATGAGATTCCAAGTTTTTTTAACTCAAAAGAGAAGTAGTAGGCAACTGATGGTCAGAATGCTTTTTTGGAATGATGGTTTTCGGTTTGATGGGTGGTTCGAGAGGAAAACTGCCATAATGCAGGCATTTTCATGCACGATTCCAACAGATTTTTCGATCTTCTCCATCGGAGGAGAAGGGACAGATGGATCTGTGGTCATTGCTTCAAAGCAGTACTGAAATTGCGCGTTCAGTGTAGATTCGATCGACCAATCGTTGATGAATCTGCTCGTCCGTGCGTCACACTCAAAAGCGACGGGATTCTTTTGCGTTCTATCTGTTCTCTGAAGAGCGATTCAATATGTGAGCCAATCAAAATTGTTTCCCGTTACTGGGACCGC
>JACLAC010013711.1_pt1 | contig 16861 bp, 7 predicted proteins | sample 8027881 | NCBI WGS metagenome assembly JACLAC01 (sample SAMN15725517, study PRJNA655200) | protist metagenome | isolation source: fluorescence activated cell sorting (FACS) single amplified genomes of... | place: Spain: Blaines Bay Microbial Observatory, Mediterranean Sea | collected 2016-01-19
TTGTTTCCGCCTTTTTTTTACCTGACGAACTACTCTCTCTCGCTGTGTGCACACACCAGGCGTGATCAACCCAAAAGAGGTCGACGAGCTCCTCTTTACCGACGACGTGCAGGAGGCCTTCGATTACATCGTCAGATCGCTCGAGGCGGGCCCGCTCCTCTGGTCGACCCAGTCGCAGCCGGCAGAGGAGCCGCTCTCGACGATGACCTCGTAAATCCACGAAAAATCTACAGGGTGTGCGAATAAAATACAACTGCTACAAGTAAAGAGTGTGTGTGGAGGGCGTGAAGCGGCCGCGGCAGTAGCGAACTGAACCTGTCGTGGCGGAGAACTACAATGATGTAAAGGGGTGAGATGTGTGTGGTGTGTGTGTGGCGAGAGTTTTAGAGTTTTTCTGTCTGTGTTGCCTACACCACAGCCAACGCAACACTCGCCTTCGTCGCATTTGCATCGTTCAGCGCCTGCACGCGCTCGAGGAAGGATGCAATCCTCGCATTCGTTGCGCTTGAGAGCGCCGGCAGTGGCGACGCCTCCTTGGGCGCCGCGTTGAACGCAGCCTTTTTCCCATTGCCCGCGCGTCCATTCGTCGCCACCGGATCGATGCTCGCCACGCCGTCGGTGCCTTCCACAGGCACCACCTGCCACGGCCGGTCGAGGACACGGAAGCCGACGGCCGGGAACACCTTCTCGGTGGAGATCAAGTGCATCTCGTCCGTGTCGACCGTCAGCCGCTGCAGGTAGGGGCGCGTGGTGCCCCTCGCGTGCGTGCTCCCCTTTGGTATGTCCAATGGCTCCGACAGGTCGACATTGTTGAAGACGTAGAGCTGATCGCCCACGAGCCGAACGGGATGCAGCCGGGTCCGCGCGCAAAAGGCGGTGCTGCGCAGCAGGAGCTGCGGGCGCGTCCATTCGATGCCGTCGGTGCTGGTGCTCGCGTAGACGCCGGCCGCTGCCGGGAAGACGGCAGGAAAGAGCGCGAGCAGCTTGTCGCCGTATACCTGCACTTGGAAAAAGTAAATGTTCGAGTCGGCGCGGCCCGCCTTGACGCCGGGCAGGTGCACCACCTTGAACGGCGACCACGAGCTGAGATCGGCCGGCGCGGAGGTCATCTGCACGTGGCGCGCGCCGCCGGTCGCCGCCAGGTTTGCGCGTCCATACAGCAGGAAGCGGCCATTAAAGTAGACGGCCGAGAATTGGCCATCAAACTCGCAATAGCCGCTGAACTTGGTCCGTCGCTCGACGCAGCCCTTGTGCCAGCCCTCGAATTGCAGCGACCGGTCGGTCCATCGCGCCTCAATCGCAGCAGGATCCGATACGCTTTGTGTCGAAGCGGCAGCGTGGAAGACGCCGCGTGCCGTCGCGCCGCGGCCAACGGTGTAGTTGCGGTACTGGCCGCCAAAGACGTGCAACGTGCCATTCACGCAGACGGTAGCCGCATTGTGCCCGAGGTTCCAAGATGGCGGCAAAATGCGCGCGGCCAACCCGGCGCGTTCACCATTGTGCCATGGGCGCGCGATGGTCACCCATGCCATTTCTTTCAGATTTGGCTGCAGGCGTGAGACGAGCAAGCTGAGGCCGCCGCATTTTACAATGTCGAGGTACCGCTCGCCATACTCGAAGCGCGAGGACGCGGCGGCGGTCGAATTGTCGGTCGGAACCTTGCGGCAGCGCGCCGGCTCGGCGTTTGCGAAAGGTAATAGTGCGGCGGCGGCGAGCGCGCGCGAGCGACGGGCGCGTCGATGGCGCATGCTGGATTCGGTTTTTTGCCACGCGTCTACGCGGTTACCGAACTTCGCTTCGCGTACATAGCACACAAACTTTTCTCACCTGCAGCACGGGCATGCCGGCGGCCGCAGCTTGCCCTGCCCGCCCGCGGCAGCCTCCGAGTTGTCGCTCAGGCACCAGATCCAATAGACGCACCCCTGCTGAGACGAGAGCCGCAGCTGGGCCAGGCGCGTCCCACTCCGCTTCACCTGCATGGCTCGATGAGCAGAGCTGCTGCTGCCATACAGTGCCCGTACCTCCTCCAACGCGAGGCTGTATGCGGTGCCGGGTAGTGAGCTCTCGATCTCGGCCGGGTCGTGCACACTGCTGCAGACCAAGAGCTGCGCCGGGGCGGTGGTGTAACTGCGGATCTTCTCGACCACAGCCGCTCTTCTCGCGGGCGGCGTGTGTGCCAGCAGCCCCTGATCCAAGACGCGATGGAATGAGCCCTTGAGAGCGCCGCTGTGCAGGCCGAAGGATGCGTCCATCAAATTGCATACCCACACGGTAAGTGGTGAGCCTGTTGCCGTGTACACTGGCACAGGACGCGTCAGATGTTCCAGTTTGGTTGCGTCTTGGTACCAAGGCGGCTCGTATCGAAACGTCTCTACCGAATAATCAAGGGACCCGGCCTTGAAGAGCGCCTGCGCATCATCCTCGCTCGCAACGAGCGCCACGACGGACGCGCCCTTGTGACACCGCAATCGCTGACAGAGGCCGAGCACAACTTCACCGTCCAACGTCATTGGCAACAGCACCCGTATGCCCTCTGGAATGCGCCTCGCGGCCGAGTTCCCGCCTCCTCCAGGATCTTGGATCTCCTCCTCGAGCCACGAGTCCAGCATGCTCGACGAGGGCTGGCCGAGAAGGAAGCTCGCTGTGGTGATGTCCACACTGGCGTCTTGCGTTTGGTCGCTGCACGTCTCCACTGCCGGCCGTTGCAGCTTGGTGGAGCCCTCTCCCTGTAAATGTTGGGCGGAGAGTGGGCGTTTGCGGCTCTCGGGTGCAAGCGTCGACATTGTGGCCGCTGCTTCGCTCGTTCGTCCGCTTCTTCTTGAGATTTCTAGCGCGATCGGAGGCGGACGAGCCAGAGGTACGGGAGAGGTTGCACATGACGGCGCCTTGCGCGAAGCGTGCGTCTTGGAAAGGGCGTCGCGCGCTCAGTCAATGCCGCACGAGCCTGTAGAGCTCCGCCAGCGACGCGAGCGCTTAGCTCGAGAGCTGGCCAGCTCTTCTTCCTCGCGCGAGTCTATTAAAGGAGAGACTTCCACGCAGCACGCCGATCGCAAGAAGCCGCTGCTCGTCGCCGGTCTTTGCTGCGCTGCGTGGTGGATCACTTATTTCCAATTCTTCTCATCGCGCCAATCGATTGACCCAAAGCAGCGCGAGTTGGCGCTCTTTCGTGGTGATTTATTCGCGGCGGTCGATTTCGCTGCTGCTCAGCTGCAAGAGCACCGCCGAGCGAGGGTGGACGACCGCAAGCTAATACTGTTGGCGTGCGAGACGCTCGAGGGCTCGGCCGTCACCCTCTCGCGGTGGATTTTGCAGGCGGCCGCGTCACCAAATGGGCAAACGCGGCACGGTCCGGCCGACGGATTGCTGCGGCGGTGTGGAGAGCGGCTCAGCCCGTCGATGAGCGAGCTGATCAGGCGCGCGCGCGGACGTGGTGTCGTGCTGCGCTCGGAGGCTGTGGCGGCGCTCGCCCAGTGCGCACATCAGCAGCAGCTTTGGCACACGCTCGCGAAAGAACGACGCGCGTCGGTCAACACGGCGAACGCCTTTGGCTGGACGCCATTGCATTACGCCGCCGCGTTCGGTTCACCGCTCCTATTGCACGAGCTCATCGACCTCGGCGCAGACGCGGGTGCCAAGACGAGGCCCGAAGGCCGGACGCCGCTTGATGTGGCAATCGCTCACGGCGCAAAGGGCGCGGCCGCGGTGCTTGGCGGCAGCGTGGCGGGAGACCATTGGCGGGCCTCCGCAAACGAGCAGCCGCAGCAAGAACAGCGAGACGCGGAGGAGAAGGAGGAGAAGGAGGATGCGAGCTGGGCCGACCGTTATCAGTGCCGTAGCAGCCGCAGCAGCCGCAGCACGATACCCTCATGCGACCTCCCCATCCTTGGCTCCGACAATCTCACCAACATTGACGCTCTCCGACACTTTGTGCTTGGCGGCTCTCCCGCTCTCATACGCGGCGCTGCCTCCCTTCCATCGCGATGGGCCGAGCAGCCAGCATCCTATTGGTCGGTAAAGGAGGTGACAGCGCGTCTTGGGCATGTGCGCCTACCATTAGAGGCCTTCCCTTATGCCGCGTCTTCTTCTTCTTCCTCGAGCGAGGATCAACAACCCTCGCAGATGGCGACCATCTCAGACTTGCTCTCGCCAGCCGACGCCTTGAATGCCTCGATTTTTGCGTGCCCTCCCGACGAGGGAGACCACCACCGGCCGCCCTCCGCGTTCACCTCGCTGCGATCGAGCGCGACAGCAGCCATCGACACGAGAGCGCTTCTCGCCGAGTGGGCGGCACCAGCGTACCTTGAGCAGACGCGGCTTCTCCGGCCCGAGTCGATTCAGTTCTATCTTGGTGGAGTTGGCTCGGGCACGCAGCCGCATTGGCACGCCGGCTCGTGGAATGCGCTGCTCCGTGGGCGGAAGAAGTGGCTGCTTTGGCCGCCGGAGCGAGCGAGCTACGCACACAGTCATGTTGCGACCTCCGCGGAAGCCGCCGTCGCGGCTGGCGGCGAGCCGCTGGTGTGCGAGCAGATGGCGGGCGAGGTCATCCTCGTGCCGCCCCTCTGGGGGCATGCTACGATCAACCAAGCACCGGCGCTTGGATTCGCGACCGAGCTCTCGGCCGCCGACCGCGCATTTGACGCCGTAGGATAGCAGTAAGCCTTAGTTTAGGGAGAATTTCACTATCACGTATTGTCACAACTTCATCACTCTCTCACTCGCTCGCCGCTACACTCGCCGTAAAGATCTTCTCCATCGTACTCGCGAGCAGGCTCGTATCCGTGCACACGTAACCCTTCCCCACATCAAGCCCCTTCGAGATTCTATCAGCCTCCTCCTCGTTGGACGCGATAAGCACCGCATACGCACGCACAGACGGCGTGCCTGTTAGAATCGCATTCCACTCCTCCGGCTTCTTGCCGTATCTTTCGAGGTCCGCGTCAGAGACTACAAAGACGAATCTCTCGTCCGCGACACGGCTCGCGCACTCCTGTATGGCAAGGCTCGTCGCCTCATACGTCTGATCTCCCGGGTAGCAGAACTGCGTGTGCGCCTCCATCCTCTGAAGTAGCTTCAAACGCTTTGCCGCACCCTGAGGCGGCTCCCCCCATTGTACTAACTTCTCCGCCTCTGGGCCGGTCCCGCTATGACCGACCATACTGTACTCGTATTCAGCGTCCAGACCATCCAGCGCCTGCATGAAGAAGAGCGCCGTCTCGAGCAGTCTGGTCTTCCTGCCATCAAGACGATTAAACGTATACATACTGCCGGAGATATCCATCACAAAGCGGATAGAGACGCGCCGCTGGCTGCCGTGAGCAGACGGCGGCGGTGCGCCACGGTGCTTATAAATTGCGGTCGCTCCCGCAACACCATCGGCAAGGCGCTGCTCATCAAGCTCACCTATCGGCCGCCCTTTAAGCCACACTCTCTCCTCTGCCCTTGTCTGATGCTCTCTGAGCACACGGCGCATACGAACGACCTGCGCAGCTATCGCCGAGTCATACGCATCATACTGCTTTGCATCATGTGGAGCGAGGCCCAACTCCTCCAATCGTGCCGCATATGCCTCATCCGCCATACGCTTTGCCGCCTGGAGCTGCTCCATAGACAAGCCCTGCTTCTCCGCCTCTGTCAGCATATGTACCTCCTGCCCAACATCCAAGCGATAAGGCCCGCCTCGACCACCAAGACCGGCCGTACCCGTACCGCCAGATCCGCCCGCAAACATATTCCCACCCATGTGCTGCTTGCCATCCCATTCACCATGCTTTGGCCCGCCTTCCTTCATCTCCGGTGGCTTGTGGTCCTCACCAAGCTGGTCCCTTCCCATACGTTTCGACTTCTTCTCGAACTTCAGACCCATGTCGCCATGAGCCTTGCCAGACCGCACTGCTGTAGCGAGGCCCTTTAGTCCGTGAGCCGCAAGAACGTCCGCAATCGTCGCCGCCGTCGATTTGTCCTCGGCATCAAAGTCGAAGACATCTCGTAACGCGCCTTGCAGCCCGTCGTTAGGAAAGGCCTGTAACCGCCTAGCGATTAGAACGAGCTCACGTACAGAGTAGGGATACGATAGCTGACCTTCCTCATGCATGAGCCTCAACTGGCCGAATAATGAGAGTAATGTCACAAGCTGCTTCTCCTCGAGCTTTGGCGCAACTCTACGCAATAGCTGCGCCTGTGACGCCGTATCGACATTCCTCACAGCATGCGCCGCGAAGACGTCGCCACATTCCCTAAAGAAGTCATTCCCTTGAAAGGGCCATCCGGGAGGGTTCGCGAGCACGAGCATTCGAAACTCGGGGTGTATTCGGATCACGCTACTATCGTCGTCGTCCTTGGCCTCGGCTCTGGCGGTGACGAGCCGCCTACCGTCGCCAAGAGTGAGCTCGCCGTCCTCCGCGAGAGCCTTGAGCACACAGACGACCTCTAATGGCGCCTTGTCCGCCTCGTCGACGACAAGAACGCGGCCTAAACGCGCGGCGCGCACGAGGGCGCTATCCTCGTGACGGATCGCGCCACCCTCTAACACCGGCCTCAGCGTAAGCGATGAGACGGTCGTGTCGCGATGTAACTGCACGTACTCCCTCTCCGCCTTCAATAGAGAGAGTAGCTTGTCAGCGAGCTTATTCTTACCGACGCCTTGCTCGCCAAGTAATAACAGATGCTGTCCGAGCGACCAGTCAACAAGGAGCTGGTGTAAGAGGCGCACATGACCAGCGATGGGAACGAACGAAGGGTTAGGGATCAGTTGAGGCGCGCCGCCGATTCGTAACGGCACGCTCACATCGCCAATCGTCAACTGACCGCCTGAGATGACGATCGCGTCTGAAGGCGCCGCGTTACTGCCTGCAGGCCCTTTAACAGCCTTACGCGCGTCGTCAGTCACCTCTCCAAGCTTCGCCCTCTCCTTTTCTCTCTTCTGCTCTTCAAGCCGCTCCGCCCCCGCATCAACCTGCTGCTCGAGCATCGGATTGTTATACATGCGTAAACTGATAGCCTGGCCCTCTAGCTCCTTCAGCTTGCGCGCACGCTTGGCCTTCTCCTCCGCCTCCTCCTGCGCCTTCGCCTCAGCGACAAGCCTTGCAGCCTGCCCACTTCCAAGTGGACCGCTTCCGCTCTGGCCCTCCGCCTCCTCCGTCTCTCCACTCGTTGACACGATTGCACTTACAGCGGCGTCTCCCATCCCTTCCTTACTCGCAGCCTCTCGAAGGAGCGCCTGCGCCGTCGTGCGCGCCGCCGGAGGCATCGCGAGCATCGCCGCCGCACTCGCGCGTCGCAGCGCACCGATCGCATCGCTTGGTCGTGCGGAGAGGTGTCGCGCCGCTCGAAGCAGCTGACGGTTGCTCGGTTGTGCGACCTTGAGAGATGGCTCGCTGACTGCGGCCGTTCGAATCGCACGCTCGTATCCTAATAACGCCTTGATCGCACCTTGCGCCTCTTTTGGGAAGTTGTGGCTCGCTACAAGCTGCTGCTGCTCTTGAGGTGTGAGCTCGGGCAGCGGAAGGAAGGAGAAGAGAGCAAGTAGCTCATCGGAGAGCCACGCGTTTGTTGGAGTCGGCGGCTCCGCGCATGCCAGCACACGGAATCCACGCTTGACCTTACGAAGGCCTTTTGCGGTGAGATCACCCTCCGTCATGCTCTCGCTCAGAAGAGCCTCCCAATGCTCCTCTGAGACGAGGCGCGTGCCGTCCGGTAGCGTAAGGACGCTCCGCTCGCTAAGAAGTGAGGCGAGAGCGCCTGAGAGCGTGCCGCGTGCGAGGCGATGTGCGCCATCGAGGACGGCGAGCTCCCCTTTGCACGCGGCGAGAAGCAGGGGTGAGTCGACCCAAATGGTCCCTCCCAACGCATCGGTCGCACGGCGCTGGAGTAATTCTTGTGAGGCCATGTCCTGATGGCAAAAGGTCACATACGGCGCGTATCCAAGGAGCGACGCGAAGCGCCTAACGATGGTCGTCTTGCCAGTGCCGTGGGAGGCGAGTAGGCAGACATCCCGTCCAAGTGCGTGCATCCACATCAGCTCGCCTAACGCGTGCAATTGAGAATCCACCAGAGGCTTGCCTGGACCACACCATGGGCGCCAGGTAGAGGGGACGCCACCGCCGCGCGTTCCAACGCCAGCAGCGCCGCTCATTACGGCTTTGCCTCCCTTTGTCGCTGCCTTACTCGCCAACATTTTGGTCTTCGCCTTTGCCACGGCCGCCTTTGCGAGGACCTTTAAGTCGCTCTTCTCCATTATTCCACGAAAGTCGACACCATGAGTCGTTAGTAGCTGTTTGAGCTTTGCGACTCCGAGCGAATCGATCTCGTCCTCCTCATCATCAGCCGCTGCTGCGCCGCCATCGCCATTGCTGCTATCGCCATTGCCGCTGAGAGACGCCGCCGCCGCAGCCGTGCTCTCACCATCCGGCGCCCAGAGTGTAGCATTCCCACAGCGAACCGCAAAAGTGGCCGCCGCCACATCATCACCATTCTTCGTAGTGGACAGGGTGAGAGACGCGACGCCGCCTCCACTACCATCTTGCTGCACCTCGATGCGACTAACGCCGTATCCGAGTGCGCCATCAGACGGCTCCGCAAGCAGTCGGGTGAGCTCCTTCTCCACGTTGATCACATCCGCAGCGGGTAGGGCTAAGTGATCATACGGAAAGGCGCGATGCAACGCGACGTGAGGTGAGAGGCGTGGTAATGATGCTAAGCTCTCGGCCGCGTCATACAGCGCGCACTCGCCAATGAATGGTAAACGGCGCCGACCGCCTGCACGCTCCCACTCGTTTGCCTGGCGCTCACCGACGGCAGAGCGCGTGCGCAGCGCCTGGCACGCGGCGACAAGGCTGCTTGCGGCTCCGGGAGAGAGGCGAGGGAAGGCGGTGCGTAGGAGGGAGAGCAAATCGTCGGCAGCGTCAGAGGCGAGCCGGCGGCACGCAAAGCGCGATCGGAGTGGAGGATCGAGCGGATTGCCAGAGTAAGCGGGCTGTGGGAGGCCGATCGCAATGACGACAAAATCGGGAGAGCAACGAAGTATGCCGCTGCTTGTGGAGGGCTCCTCGTTTGCATCTTCACCGCCCTCACCAGCCCATGGCGCAGCCAGGAATGTGCCATCGTCCATCGCCATCTCACGGTTCTCAAGCAGATTGTTGAGGAGTGGCAGCACATTGCGCTCCGCCTTCTCAACGCCCTCGAGCAGCAAGACCCTTCCATGGATGGCCGCGCGCAATGGTGGCGCCGGCTCGTGCACGACAGACCCATTGCGCATCTCGCGACGCTGCTTGAGATCGGATTCGGTCGTGTCGCGCGTGATGGCAACGCCTTCACATTCGCGGCCGAGGAGAGCGCACAGCCAGTGGACGAGCCGACGCGCACGCGGGCCTGGATCGCACAGCAGGAGCATGTCCTGGCCGATCCGAAGCTGCATCATCATCCAGCGTAAGGTGTTGAGCGCCGACTGCGAGCCGAGGCCTGGCGGGGTTTGCAGGTGCGGTGGACCAGCCCATGGGACGAGATGTAACGCGGACGGCGAGGCGCATTCCACAGCAACGCCGCCGAGCGCGAGCCTGTCGCCTTGCTCCATTTCGGAGATATCGACCGGTTTGACGGTGCCTCCCGACTCGAAATATTCACGGCATGCTTCGATTGACCAGCTGAGCATCTCATCGTCGATTTCAACGTCGTCCGCTAGGCAGTCATCGCGTAGAGCGACCAGCTCTTCGCGCGTCGGCATATATGCGTGTGGTTGGCGAGGACGCAGGTGACTGAGCCACAAGCGGGTGACTGAGCCACAAGCGCAGGTGACTGAGCCACAAGCGCGACTCTCCACGCAGCAGTCCAAACTTGCCAAAGTGCCCGCGACGACGCTCTCGTCTGCAAAGGTCGGCGTTCAGACACGGGTTGTGGGTTGACCCGTTGAGATCGGATCAAGGTGTTTTCGAGAAACATAATAAACCAGTTCATCCAGATCGCTCTCTCGCACATGCATGTGTCTCAAAATACAAAGATCAGTGATCAGAAGGCGGCCGCCGCGGCCGGGCTCCCCTTCGACAGCCGCGAGAGCGGCGCACCCCTTGGCGCACCATTGCGGCCGGCACTCGAACCGGGCTTCCTCGGCGACATTGGCGGCACCGTCGGCGCGGGCGGCGGCGCGAGCGCGTTACCCAACGGATGGGGCATCTTCATGTCCGCATCGTGCCCATGGAGCTGCTCGCCATCATCGCCGCTGTTATGAGCATCGCTGTTGGACGAGGTGGAGTTGTTATCCGCGGCCGAGCGCGCACGCCCGGGCGAGCCCGTCGTGCTCGGCCTCCCATCTGTGCCACCGCCTCCTTCCAACGCCTCCGCCTCCCTCTGCAGCCGAAACTCGGCAAAGGCCATCTCCTCCCTCTGCCTCATCAGCTTATTGATCGCGTAAATCTGCGCGCGCGTAACCTCGCGCTCCTCCTCCTTGACGCGCGACTCCTCACGAATCTTCTCGCGCCGTGCAAACCGTATCTGCTCCTCTCTCTGCTGCTGCTGATAATATGTGCCGCCTTTGCCCTTCTTCTTCAGCTCCTCCGACAGATCAAGCATCGACTCCGACTCTCGCGGCTTGCTCAGGCGCCTCAACAGCGCCGCCTCCTTCTCGTCGACAGCACCACTACTACCGGCCATGGCGCTATGGCTCTGCAAGTGAGAGCCGCTGCTCGTCTTCTCCTCGAGGCTACTCGACACGCCACCCCATGTCCGGCTGAGCGCATTGCCCAACCGGCTGCTCATATTGCTGCTGCTGTTCAGCGCGTCGTCCAAACGCTTCTCCGCCTGCAACGACGAGTCGTCGCGTGATCGGCTACGACGCTGCGCGGGCGTCGAGGACGATGACGACGACGCACCACCACCGCCCATTGGTAGGGATTTGGAGAGCTCCACCCTATCCGTCGACGCACTCGCCACGCTGCTGCCGCTCTTCTCCTTCTTCTTGCTCGAACGGAGCGACGAGCTGCCCGATTTCGTCTTCTCGGTCAACAGCGCGTCCTGCACGCGGTGCGCAAGCTCCAGAGGGTCGGCCTCCTCATCGTCCGCCCTTGCAGACGCCGAGCCCTCCCACTGCGGCATAGGCACGATCGGCTCGCCCCTCGCCAATTTGAACGCCGCAAACGCCTCCGCATCCTTCGCGGCCATCAGCTTATTGATCGCATAGACCTGCGCGCGCCACAACTCCCTATCCTCCTCCTTCTTCGACATCTCGGCTCTATGGTCCGCCTTCTTACGCCGCTCCGCCTCCACCAACGCATCCGCGGCCTTCCTCTCCTTTCGCGCCTCCCTCTCCTTCTCCCTCAGCCGCGCCTTTGCCGCCTCCTCAACCGTCTTCTCACGATTCGCGCGCTCCTTCCTCTGCTGCTCCTCCTCCTCCGCGTGCCGCCTATCAATCTCCGCGCGCTCCTCCTGCCGCCCATCCACAAACGCTCGATACGCGGCCTCGTCGCGCTCCGCCAGCAGCTTGTTAATCGCCAATACCTCCGCCCTCCTCTGCTCGCGCTTCTCGGCCGCCTCCTTGCATTCACGCTCCTTCTCACGTGCGCCCTCCTTCTTCGCCTCCTCCTTCATGCGCTCCTCGTCGTCCTCGAGCTTTCTTCGCTCGCGCTGCTCGCGCAGCCGCCGCACCGCACGCAGGCGCTGCGCCTCGCACGCCGCCACGTCCTCAATCGTCGTCCGCGAGCGCGAGTCGGCGGAGCCGGACAGCGCCGCGCGGAGGCTGAGCGCGAGCGACTGGCCGAGCTCCGGACCATCGGATGCCGGCGCCGTGCCCGACGGTCCGGCGCCATAACTGCTGCTGCTCGTGGTCCCTGAAGGGCCAGTCTGCTTGAGCGCGGCGGGCGGGCTCATCTGCCCCGGCGCGACTCCGTTTGGCGGCTGCCCTCCGGGATAGCTGCTCGCATAGCTGGGAATGCCGCTGCCGCCGCCACCACCCGAACCCCACGCCTGCGTGTGCACGAGCGGCTTCGCCGTCGGCTTCGACACGGGCGGCGGCCGAGAGGTGAAGGTCGACGTGGGGGCCGACGAGAGATTCACCTCGTCCGAAGAGCCGGCGCTGACGACGAGGAGCGGGCGCGACGCCGGATTCGGGCGAATATCGTGGATCGAACGGCTCGTGAAGGACGGCCGCCGCTGCGGTACCGCCGGCAGCGGCTTGGGAGCGGAGGGCTCGATGCCTCTAATATGTAATCCCATCGACGAGCCGCACAACGAGAGGCCCGGGCCATTGCTGCCACCCAGACCGCTCCCGTTTATTTGTAACGTCGCCGCGAGGCCCTTGACGACCGGCATGATTTTATGCCGGCCAGCAGAGCCGCGGCGAGGCGGGCGTTCGGGACGCTGAAGCCCTCTTTGACCTGCTGGTTGACTCAAAGTTGGGCCTTCAACGGATTTGCCACGCGAAGCCTTCACGAGCCGCCATCAACGGCTGCGAAGGTTACTCGGCACATCAAAGAGGAGCCTCGCCGCCGGCTAGATGGTGCGCCTTCTCGTCTCGCAGCACCCCCAGGCGAAACACTCGGAGATCTGCACCGGCGTCTCCTGGTCGGGCGCCAACGAGCTCGTCTCGGTCGCCGACGACAAGAAGGTTTGGTCGTGGAACGTGGAGGGTGAGCCGCAGGCGCTGCTGCTCGAGACGGACACCTACTGCACGGAGATCCGGTGGTTCCCGTCGCTGCACGGCGGGAAGGGCTCCGAGATCTTCGTCGTCGGCTGCACCGACGGCTCGTTCAAGCTCGTCGGCAAGTCGGGCCGGATCGAGAAGGTCGTGAATGGCGCCCACAATGGCGCGGTGACGACGCTGCGCTGGTCGAATGACGGTCAGTCGCTCGCGACGAGCGGCGAGGACGGTCAGGTCAAGTCGTGGAGCCGGAACGGCATGTTCCGCGCGCACCTCGCCCAGGCGGAGGGCGCCGTCTACACCTTGTGCTGGTCGGCCGAGTCGGAGCAGATCCTCTTCTCGAGCGGGAAGCATCTGGTGCGCACATATAATAAACGCGCACGCCCTTCGCTCTCTCTCTCTCTCCCTCCTTCTCACGCGCGTCCCTCTCCTCCTCCTTTTTTTTCTCCACAGGTGATCCGCCCGCTGACGCCGTCGTCCAAGCAGACGATGTGGAAGGCACACGACGCGCCCGTCCTCTCGGCCGAGTGGAACGCCGTCAACAACCTCATCGTCTCCGGCGGCGAGGACTGCAAGTACCGCGTATGGGACTGCTACGGCCGGCAGCTCTACTCGTCGTCCGCGAATGAGTACTCGATCACCTCGGTCGCGTGGGCGCCCAACGGCCGCTATTTCGCCGTCGGCTCGTTCAATATGCTACGTATGTGCGACAAGACTGGCTGGTCGCACTCAAGGGAGGCGCCGGAGGTGGGCTCGCTGATGAGCCTCGCGTGGACGGCGGACTCGACGCAGGTTGCCGCGGGTACGGGGAGCGGCGCGGTGCTCTTTGGCCAGCTCGTCCATAGGGAGCTCTCCTGCGGCCACTTGGAGATTATGCAGGAGGAGCCGCATTCGTTAACAGTGATGAACGTCACCGACGACGCGCGCGAGGACCTTCAGTTTAAGGATAGGGTGACGGAGATGTCGCTCTCTGCCGAGCACCTCGTCGTCATCACCGCGACGCAGGCGTGCATCTACTCGACCCAGAATTGGAACACGCCGCATATTGTCGAGCTGCGCGGCACCGCGTCCCTCATCCTGCAATGCCAGCGCCACTTCCTCATGGTCGATACCATTAACGGGTTACAGGTCCTCAACTACGACGGCCGTGTCCTCTCGCAGCCCAAATTCCAGGCGATGCGCCCCGACGCGCTCTCGACGCAGAATGTCGGCTACGCGCCCGATCTCATCGCCGTCATCGGCCACGCCGATCCGAAGGTCGTCATCCTTCTTGACCCGTTGACCGGCAAGCAGTTGGGCACTGTGCAGCATACGATCGATATCGAGCAGGTCGCCCTCTCGCAGCGCGGCGACCTCTCCAAGCGCCGGCTCGTCATCGTCGACAAGAACAGGGACCTCTACTTGACACCCGTACAGGGCGCACAGGAGCTCTACAAGTTGGGCATCATGGTCGACAGCGTCGCGTGGAACCAAGAGAACGACTCGCTCGCGGCGGTCGCCGATGGTAACTTGCTTGTTTGGTTCTACCCGGAGGTCGTCTACATGGACCGTGAGCTCCTCCCGTCGACCTTGTCGAAGCAGGCGGGCGCCGACTGGGGCAAGACGGCCGAGATTGTCGAGTTCCGCAACACGCGGGTACAGGTGCGCCGCTCAGATGGCGCGACGGTCTGCGCATGGGTCTCGCCGTACCCTTCCATCTTGGAGCGATTCTGCTCCTCTGCCGAGTGGGAGCCCGCGCTACGCCTCTGCCGCTACGTCAAATCGAACGAGCTGTGGGCGTGCCTTGCGGCGATGGCGATTGCGGGGAAGGAGTTGCATACCGCCGAGGTCGCGTACGCCGCGATCGAGCAGGTCGACAAATTACTCTACATGTGCCACATCAAGGAGCTGCCTACCATTGAGGCGAGGGAGGCGGAGCTGCTACTGTTCAGGCGTAGAATGCCCGAGGCGATACAGGTCCTTGTGCAGGGCGGCTGGGTCTACCGTGCGATCAAGATGTGCATCCGGCTCTACCAGTGGGAGAAGGCGTTTGACCTCGCGAGACAGCACCAGCAGCACGTCGACACGGTGTTAATGTACCGGCACAAGTATCTGATTGCGCACGGGGCGGAGGAGACGCTGCCGAAGCTCGCGACGGCCGCGCAGCAGATGGGGCAGCTCAATGAGGAGCAGATCCGCGCGAAGATCGACGCGGAGAAGCAGCGTGAGCGCGAGCGTGGAGGCGCAGCCGCGAGCGGGTAGAGAGGGGTGGAGGCGAATGTGACGAATGGACAGACGAGGGGAGGAGTGAGAGAGGCTTTGAGGACATTTTGGCGAGTTGTGAGGCCCGCCTGCAGTATTGAGTGCTTGGAAGAGCGTGCGTGAATGAATGTGGAAGGAATGGTATGTGTCGTGGACTTGAAAAGGCAGTGCTCGCCACGACGCGCGTGGCTAAGTGTCGTTCGTTCGAGGCGTCGCGTGGCCGTCCATCTTATCGTGACGCGACCACACCGTCCACTCGCTGTCAATAAAATGTCTACGCGCCCTTGCCCGTCGTGCCGCTGCTCCGTGCCGACGAATTCGTGGCAACAGCATACCTCCGGAAAGCGCCACCAGTCGTACCGATTTTACGGCGAGGCAAACACCGTGGTCGGCGACATCCTCATACGAAACGAGCAGACGGGCCAAGTTGAGCACCGGCTGCGACCACACCATGTCGAAAATCGGATAGTCGAGATCTCACGCCGTGCGCGCGATCTCATCCTCCCTACGGAGCTCGTCAAGCATTCGGGCGTCAGCTTACACGATGCCGCGTGCCGTAGCTTCGGGCCGGAGAAGCTCTGCGCCGCGCTCATACAGCTGGAGAAGGTCGATCGTGCCCTCGGGCCAGAGCTCGATCGTCTCCGCGGGCTACAGGTCGGTCGTCTTGACCCGCCAGAATCGTTTCTGGCCAGGCACGATCCTTATCACATTGACAAGGCGACTCGCGGTATCGATATCCCTCACGCATCCGTGCAGGACATTGCCGTCGTGGCAGCCTCCCTCAACGAAACAAAGTCATTCGGTGGCGAGGAGGAGACCCGTCGGTTCATCTCACATCTCCACTTGAAGGTGGACGTGAGGATGTCAAATCCCGGGGAGCGCATCCATCCGGCACTCGAGGCATCCTTCTCGGCCGCTCTAAGCACGCTCGCCGCCCAGCTGGTTCACTTACGAGGCGCTGATGATTTTGGCGTGCATGGAGGCGCTAGCGCAGCCATCAGCATTGGATCGGTCTTGCAGCAGCGGCGCCACATCGCAATGCTCGTCGACAATCTCTCCAAATCGCTGCGTACCGCAACGTGCCTCAGGAGAATAATACTCAAAACGGCCCCCTCTATTATAAGCCCCTTTTATACTCAACACGGCACGCTCCGGGACGAGGACAAGGCACGAATGACCGACGCGGCATTGGCCAACTGGCGCGAGCGGGAGCTTGTTGTCCTGCTTGGCACTCACGCGCGATCGGAGAGCTACTTCAAGCTGCTGCCGGCGACGCTCCTATGGCACGTTCTTGGCTTCGTCTCCGAGTGGAGCCGCACTCAGGTGGTTTTCGAGGAGTCTCACGAGCCCGGCATGGCGGCCGTGGCCCAGGCCCTTGGGCTGGGCGCCCAGGCACCCTTACCCGCGCCACCCATCAATCCTGGCGTGCCACAGGGAGGACCGGGCGCGGATCTCGATTTTGTTGCGATGCTGGTAGACGGTTGAACGGTGTTATTTCGAAAACCTCTGTATCATCGCCTTCCCCACAAGCACACAACCGAACGATCACCACACGATCGTACACACGTATAGTATCTCATCTTCAACGCTCATCGACGCATGTACTGTACAGGCATCACATCGTTCCAATCGCTCACGCTCTCACTCTCGCATCTTCACCCTTCACCGGCGCGCAGGGGCGGGCGTCCCCGACAGCGCTTGTGCAGCCAATTGTTGGGCGCTGACCAGTCTTGGCGCCGGTGCGCCCGCGCGGTCTCGGTCTTGCTCCGGCTTGATCCTCGCAAGATGCGTCAGCTCGAGCGTCTTCACCTCCTCGTCAGAAGTGCCCTCTGGCATCGGCAGCTTCAACCGCACCTTGAAGTCGGTATCGCTTGGCACGTGGAAGCGCACGCGCTTTCCTATCGCGCTCACGTACGCGGAGATCGAAGAGTGCGCGCCGCCAATCTCAGGACGCCACACGACACGGCATTCAAAGAGCTTGTGGTTTGGCGGGAGGTT
>JACLAC010017392.1_pt1 | contig 16851 bp, 6 predicted proteins | sample 8027881 | NCBI WGS metagenome assembly JACLAC01 (sample SAMN15725517, study PRJNA655200) | protist metagenome | isolation source: fluorescence activated cell sorting (FACS) single amplified genomes of... | place: Spain: Blaines Bay Microbial Observatory, Mediterranean Sea | collected 2016-01-19
CCTGGATCTTCCGAGCCTCTTCCTGCTCCAGCTTATGGTCCTCTATCTTCTTCAGTTTGGAATGAAGGAAGTCGTGAGGCAGCCGGCGGCCCGTCGGCAGGTCGTGCCCCTTGGGGAGTGCCTTCCGAAACGTGCCCTCAGCGTCGTCCCATACGTGATGCTGGACGGCTGGATCTTGGGCCATTGCAGTCTCTGGGGACGCCGCGATCACCTGGGGATATGATTGATTGTCACGGTTTTCTACAAGGACTAGCAAGGAGAGTTGATTACTAGAAAAAGAACATAATGATGGTAATTCAAGATGGAATCTCTTTTGACACTTCTCAGAAGTCAATCACGAATGGGGATCATAGTATTAGTTGTGCTATCATCTGGTTTCTAAATTCTTACGGCTGCAAACGGCTTGTCCGTCTGGTTTCTCGCGTCTGGCCTTCTTGTTGACAGTGACCTCCCAGCCGACACCCCTCGGGCGGAACTCGGTGAGGCTGATCTGTAAAAAAACGTCCGTCATGTCGATGAATGAAATCAGCGAACGAATTTGATGCAGCTAGCCCTTCCTTCGTGTGAACAAATCTTAGTCTACTTATGTTGTAGTTCGTTGGAAAAACCCCCCATCTTGACATTGTTTGATAGCAACACATTGTCACCAGCCTTACCTGGAGCGATCTGACCCCCGACTTTTGGCGCGAAGTGACTCACGGCTCATAGAGCGACTTAGTTCGCGATGAAGAGACGTCATAAATCGTGACCGGGACCTGTCCGAAACAGAAAAGTGCGTGAAAAGTTCACAAGTGAATAAGAAGATTCACAATTGCCGCTCGTTTCGCAAAACGGAAAAGTAAAAATGTCATGTTCAACGCTATAAACTACGTTTACCGATAGAAAATGGATTCGTTTTCCCGTCAACAACGCTTTTCTCACAATGCTTGCATCTCCGCGGATGATTTTCCCGTGCCCACAACGTGCTTTCGCAGCGCCTTTTCCTCGCGTGGAGAAAAGATCAGGGAAGCTTGCGAGGAGTCGTACATTGTGAGATTCGACCCCTTCTGTTTGCTGCTACGTCCCGCCTCGCGATCCACGTGGTTTTCCACCAGTTTCTGCATGTCAATCTCCTCCTCAGTTGAGGACGGCGGCATTTTCCGTCGCAAACTATCCACAAACGCAGCCGACCGGACGTGAGGGCTATCCGGGGAGGCAGATGACGACCTCCTTTTCTTGGCAGCACTAGACTTCGAAGCTGTGGAGGCAGGGGTCTGAAACTGGGCGGCGAAACGCTCGAACAGGATGGGGCTCCCGGACTCCCCAATCTTCAGATTGGGATTCACATACCCCTTAGGCCTGTGCAGGCCTTGACTTGAAAGGGCTCTTGGGCTTGGACTCCTCGACGATGACACTGGACTTGGACTTTGTTTTTTCTCGTCTTCACCTGTAAACAGATCCTGCTTCTGAGCGATTCGCGCTCTTGCGCGAGCTTCAGCGTGATTCTTGTCCAGCTGTTGACTCTCCTGTGTCGCGCTCTCCTTCGCCCTTGCGGACAAATCGGCGTCTCCATCATCGGCGCCTTCCTGTGCGGGGTCGTTTGCTTCCTTGACAGACTCTTGCGCTGGTACTCCCGCTCCTCGCATGGCGGATCCCGCCGGATCCTCGCCGGAAGTAGCGTTCTTGTTTTCGGAGAGTCCCTTCGTTTTCGAGGAGTGCGTTGGGCGCTCCCAGATTGGCCGCTGGTCGCCTGCCGCAGTCAGCGGATTCTGTGCCAGCTTCCGAGACTTCTCTGACATTCTGGGTCTCACATCCTCCTGATGTGTCTCTGACCAGTGTCTTTGGCCTTGCGCCACCGCCGTGGTTGCCCGACTTCGCCGCCCTTTTTTCCTCGAGGATTCTCGACTCAAACGCGGAGAATCCTCCAATTTCAAATTGTTTCCCCCCTCCTCATCCAATTTCGTAGACCGATTTTGTAGGCTGCCGCTCCGAGTCCTTGTCCTTTGCTGTGTCGTCGATGTTCTGGCGGCGTTGTTCACCACCGATGTCCGCAATGGGTTCCGCTGAGCGCTGGACCAGGGCTGCTGCGGGGTCTGCTTCTTTCGCTGCAAGTGCGTTTTGAGACCTTCCTCGTAAATCTGCTGCAGCGATTTTCTACTGCCCGGTTCATCATTCTGGAGATCCCCTGCAAGGGAGGCCCTGAATCTCCTCTCGAGCTCCTCCCTCTTGGCGAGCTCCCGAATTTCGTCCTTGGCAGTCTTAGCCGAGTACAGCCGATGAAAAACCGCCAAGTTCTCTCGAGGGGACCCTTTCGATCCGCCCCGGATCCTACGGGAATCTTGCATGTCTTGAAGATGTTGTTGAATTAGTGCGACTTTTTCCTCCAAACTGAGGGATTTCCCGGCCGCGCCAGGCGACCCCAGCCTCGCATCTTTTCCAGCCTCAGCACTCTTTCTCCTTTTGAGTTTGGCGCGTTCACGCGTTTTCCGCTTCGACTTTTTCGTCTGTGCGTCCGCGTCGCTTCCCTCTGTCGAAGAGTTTTCGCTGTCGTCACTCGACCCGGATTCAGACGACGACTCACTTTGCGACGCGCTGGACGACTCTTCCGTAGGTTCCTTGGACGTCCGTTTGCGCTCTGCTTTAACTCCCTTTTTTGTGGAGTTGCAACCTCCACTCCCTTTTCGGTCCCTATCTGTCGATTTCCGACTCTTTTTGTTTGCCTTTTCCGCTTTCTGGCGTAGGGATTTGCTGCGTCTCCCAGGCGCAGCGGTTGCTTCTTCTTTACTGCTAGCTTTCACCCTCTGGGACATCGTCGGTCCCTTGCTGCGAGAATTCCAGAACGCTCCCGCCTGCTCGCCCATTAGCCCAGAGACTGGCTGTGATCGCTTTTGCCAATACTCATCACTGTGCTCTTTGTAATGCTTTGTGGGACTCTTGTAGTTCTTGTGTTTTAGGATTTCTTCGTTGCGCTCCCTCGCAGCCACCCACTCCAACACGTCCACACCGTCGATTGAGCCCATGTCCCCGAGCTCCAACAGCTCTTCTCGCAAAGCATCCATGTGCTCGGCGCTCAGCAACTCGGCGGTTTTGCTTGACCTCCGCGGCTTTTCTCCAAACAAATTTTCAAGTTTTAGTTGTTGTTCCTCCTCCCCTTCAGTCTCGAGTTCTTTTGCGCCTTGCACTTTGCTCTTTTCGGAAACGTCATCTTCCTTGCGGTTTTTTTTCTTCTTCTTTTTGCTCTTCTCACTCCGTTTCTTCTGTCCTCTTCGTTTTTCCTCAGTCGGTTCGGGATCACTTTCGCGAGCGCCTGCGCCAGGACCGTAATAGTAGTCTTGCACGTTGGATTGCAGCCTATGGAAAACATGACCCCCTGTCTTCTCGGCTTCTTGGGGTCCGCTGTCGTCTCCCGTCTCGGAGTCACTTTCGGAATCACTTTCAGACTCAGAGTCTTTGTCATCCGACGAATTCTCGGCGTTGTTGGCATTGGCGTTGTCAACCTCCTTCTTGCTTTTCGAAGTTTTCTGTGCCGCTGCGCCGCTCTTCTTTTTGGGGGAAACAACTAAATCCTTTCTCGGCGAGGAAGGTGCGAGGGCTGCAGGATGTTGCCTTGAGGGGGAACGCACCCTGGAGGGAGACTTCTTGGAGGAGATTGGCTGACCCCCAACTACCGTGGCGGGCTTCCCGACCGTCGGTGGTTTCTGTTGGCGATTTCCCAGCGGCGCCGACGACAGCTTTTTCTGCAGCTCACGGCGCACAGCTTTGGCCACCCGGTCCTTCAATGGCACGCATGCTTCCCGCTCCTTCAACAGCTTCAGTTGACGCAACTTTTCTAGCCTCTGGCCTCGCATCGAGTCCCATTCTGCCGATGCGTCCAACATGCGATGCAAATGCGCTGGAGTTTGTCGTTGGGGTGATTCGGATTGCCGCAAGACCATCTGAAATTGTTTCGGCTCCCAGTCTTTTGGGTCCATGTGCAACAGAGCATCAGCGGCATTTTTAGGCCGATCCGAGAACTCCACATCTGTGCCGGTGTCGGTGAGAACCGTGCCGATCGCCGTCGTTGCAGACGTGCCGCTCAGCTCTGCTGTCTCCGAGTCTCCCGTCGCGAGCTCACCCGGTGGACCCGACGAATTTGTGTAAGTCCGGGAGGTTATTTCTTCAGCTGAGCTCCCTTGCGAACTGTCCAGCTGGTTCACACTGCCTTCCATCAGCTTACCTGCAGTACTACTGGTCACAGCGACCGGAGCGTTGCTCTGACGCGACTTCTGACCCGTGACAGTGACAGCTCTCCCCTTAGTGTTTCCTTGCCTCTGCGGCGCGCTGTCTGCAGTCTTCCTCGAATTGAGGAGCTTTTTGGAGTCGCCGACAGGTTGGCATTCCAGCCCTTCCTTTTTCACGTCTTTTGGTTTGCTGTCGTCTTTCTCCTGACCACCGCCTCTGCCTTGCTGACGCCTCATCTTCTGTCGCGCTTCGTCGTACCCCACGAGGTGTGCGGTTTTGTGCTTGTCGTATCGATCACCTGTGCAAGCCTCCTGTGCATTGTCTCCCGCCAAACGAGAGAACACATTCGAGGCAGATTTAGGAGGCTTATATCGGTTCGCTTTGGCCTTCAAGACTAAGCTCCCCTCTGCCGGCATCGTCACATCAGAATCTACTACTGCTGGGACAGCATCATGACATTGATTGTTGGCGACAGCGGCCACAGGCTGCTCCGGGCCTGGACTATTAGTATGAGTCAGGTCCCAGTCGCCACCTTCTTCGCGCAAAACGACTGGCGACTGACGGTATTGCTTCACATCGGTGAAGAGCTTTCCTATCTCCTCTGTGCTGGCAATGATCTTCTCCTCCGGGATTTTACTTTCATTAATTTCGATAACTGCCTCGGGAGGATCGCCTTTTTTGGGGGAGTTGGAGTTCCTTCTAGAACTTTTTTCTGAACGCTTTTTTGAACCCACGGGGGCGCCGTGCATTGCTTCGACGACAATGTCTCCCGAGATGCGTTCCAGGGTGTCAGGCGAGAAATCTGGAAAAGACGCTGGCAGTTCCGGTACCTCCGGGGTCGGAGGAATGATTTCCTTTGACACCGGCAAGACTGCCACATTCGAAGTCGGCTGCGTTGCTGCAGATGTGACTGTTGCTGGGGCTGTTTCCGGGGCCCGGTCAGTTGGCCCACCAGATGACGGTGTGACGAATTCCTCGGGAGGGGCTGAAGTCGCAATCGGTGTCTTCATTACCTCTGCATTGTCATCCCCAGATGGAGTTTCTGCCTTAGGCTTTTCTGCGTTGCCAATGGCATTGCCACTGGCTTTAAGTTTGTCCGTATCTAGTTCGCTGTCCAGAGGCAAGTCTAGCAGCTTGGGCGCCTCACCCAGCTTCGGCATCAGACTTGCGTCCAATTTGATGTCGGCAAACCGGTTGAGCCCGATGTCGCCTGGCCGACCGGAGGTTGCCGGCAGAACAGAGGGCATCGTGATGGGCACCATCTGCGGCATGCTGAGAAGAATTCGCTGAGTCTTACATGATGTTCCACCCTCGCGCACTGATCCAGTCGTGCCGGTCTTCTGACTCGCAGTCATTGACTGATTGTTCTCGCGTGAGCCTTTTTTGTTGCCAGAGGCTGAAGATTTGGGTTTTGCAGTCACCGAATCGGAATCCGTCAGACATTCCTCTTTCAACATCATTTCTCGGACAACCCGATCCGCCTTTTTCCTGTCGGACGGACTCTGGCTTCCATTCTTGATCTTCCGCGAAAGTGACTCGCAGTGATTACTATCATGCTGCTGATCTGTTGAGCCCCCAGTTTTGTTGATCCCTTGGCTGCCGCGCGTTCCTGTCGCTCGCCGAGTGGATGGAACAAACTTCGCTCGAGGACTTAACATGTTGTCGTTGAACGCATTTCGTTCACGTCCAACCTTCATGTCAGCTGGGCGTAGATTTTTGAATTCAGAGCCCCCCTTTGCTGACTCCACCACCAACAGCGAGGGCTCCTGCATCCAAAGCTTCCCTGACCCCTTAGGGGACGCATCCGTTGCAGCCTTCCTTGCCGGAGACATCCTCCCAGAGTCCGAGACTTGAGGAGCGTCAGATGCTACCTTGAAAAAATCCGCACTTCCACTTTGGGAAACAATCCGAGCTGAATGACCTCCGGCGGTACTACTACAATCAGTGTTACTCCAGTAGTACTTTGAACCTCCCTCTTGTACAACTACTCCTGATGATGGCACCAAGTGGACCGTGCCTCCGCAGACTTCCCGAGAACTGAGAGTTGAACCTAGTAAGAGAGAGGTTTTGGCGGGCACTTCACCCCGTACATGGGACTCACTCCCGTACTTGATCCGTCGGGCTGACACTCCTTGACAACTCCTATGTCCAACCTCCAGAAGTTTCGCAGGAGGAGGACCGAGCAAGCAATCGGATGTGCGATCGAGTGTGTCACTGTGAAGTTCAACTTCGTTGGTGGTGGCTGCTGATGTTTTTTCAGGTGACTTATTATTATCCGACGTGTCCAACTCCAGTAACGCCTGCAATGCTTGGTGGGATATGGAGGCCTGCTCGGAAGTTTCCCTCGCCCCAACCGCCCTATCTTGATCTTGGGTATTGTTCAGGCCTTTTACCTTCTCACTCTCTTCACCAGTCTTCTCTTCACAAGTCTTCTCTTCCTCTGAATCAACCGGCCATGTCACCTTGGGAACTACGCGCTTGGCATCGTTTGATTTTTTACGTCGCGCCCTGCGCCTGAAATTTTTCTCCTGAAAGAAACTCCCCCCTTCTCCTGAGTATGTCGTTCCCTTGCTGCTGTCGTCTCCAACAACGTTACTACTATCGTCTCGCGTGTGCGAATCACTATCACTCTCCTCTTCACTATCTTGCGCGCTCTTCTTTTGCTCGCCCTGTTTCGTTTGTGATCCGGATCTTTTTCGATTCTGACGGGTTTCTTCCGATTTTTTTTGGGCCACTGCACTGCTTAGAGTAGATGAAAATCTCAACCCAGGTTTCCGTTTTTTTGCCGACGATGAAGTCTTTTTTTGGGCAGGTTTTTTTGCCAACGATGAACACTCTCCCTCGCTGTCGCTGCCTCGGGACCCCCGCACCAGCGATCCCCACTGAAGAGCTCCTTCGTAGGCCCTTAAATTCTCCGCCTGCAGTCTCGCCAGTTCAGCGTCCTCTGAGTTCGTGTCCGCCGGGTTGATGGGGGTTTCCCGCTCCTCGCAGGTCTCAGATGGAACGCTCTTGCTCAACGGTTGTAGAAATTTGGAATCTGATCCAGAAAATTTGTTCTCACTTTTCACAGCAATTTTCTTTGAAGTTGTGTCGGTTATGATCACTGTAGATTTGTTCTCGTCCAACTGAATTACATCACCATCATCCTCCTGTGCGGCCGCATGCCAGGTCCCGATGGTGTTTTCGATGTACTTTCTCTGAAGGCTTTTTCTGCTTCCCTTGCGAACCACAACTTTGCCAGTTGAAGGGTCCTGTCCCGTGCTGTCCTTGACCTGGAATACGGTGGAAATCCGACTATTGTTGTTGTTTAGACACGCTTTCTTAGAACTTATTCCAGTACTACTTCGCGCCGCTGCCTTCGTGAGCACTTTTCGGATGGACCCCGTCGTGGCTCGTCGTTGCAGACCCGTTTGTTCCTTTCCAGAAGAACTCTGACTGACTCTGACGGCTGTCTGCACAGCCCTCTGGTCGCCCCCCTGTAGCACTGCAGCACCTTGTTCACCGATTGCGGCGATCGTCAGTGTAGTATGGAACGGCAGATCCTCGATGGATCGTGAACTGAAGTTCGCTTCGTTTCGTTTCGCTTTGAATTTCGTGGCCGCCGCGCTCTTTGAAGTACTTAGCTTGCGTGCTGGTGCTGCTTTTCCGGAACTTACACTCTGGCGGGGACTATTGCCCACGGGTGACCGCACACGCTCTGCTGGCTGAAACGAGAAGGATGAGCGCGTCACTCCTGTTTCCGCTCCTCGAGGGCTGCCAGCTTTCGCACTGCTCGACTTATTACTACTAGGGCGCGCACTACCAACCCGCGGGACTATGGATGCTGCACCAACCGATGATCCGGGGTTCCCGATTCCGTCCAAATAAGGGTTTGAATACGGGTCGATATCCTCCAGTCTTGGTGCGTTCTCCGTCTTCGACCCCACAGCCGAGACTTTGCGTTTGGGACTTGGCCTCTCCGTTTGGGAACTTCGCTTGGTTGTACCTGGTGCGGATTTTCTCTTTGTGGGCACCAAAACTGTGCCTGATGAACGTCTCGGCGATGAGGGTGAGGCTGGTCCAGTTTTGTTTCCACTTCTTCCGAGTGAATCCTTCGTAGCAGCTGCCGACCGATTGACTCCTCCGCCGCCGGCCGCTTGCGAACCGCGTGCTTGCTTCTTCGCAGTAGGCCCCCCGTTTCTTCCAGCAGTCGCTCCACTGGCTCTCCCTGTGTTACTGTAACTGTTACTACTGCCGACTGTTCTCCGAGAAGCCGTTCCTCCGGTAACAGAAGACGCGGACGCCCTTCTGGAAATATTATTATTGCTGGTTCCGGTGGACGCGCGCCTTTTTGCAGCACTAGGTCCACCACCTGAGGTTGTAACTGTTACAGCTGGCCTCTGAGTCTTCGGGTCTTCTGCTATGCGCGCTTGCGGTGCGAACCTCAGCCGCTCAATTGATCGCGCCGTCTGCCAGTTCCAGAAGCGCTCTTGCGTGAATAGACGTGACGCATAATCGTAATCGGTGTCATTGCTATTCGTATTGGTGAAACTCTCATCCCCACTCTGACTCACACTTACGCTGCTCAGATGACACCCATCTCGCAAGCGGGTCAACGCCTGTTCGCCGGTGACGAAGACTTTGGCACTGAAATTGCGCGCGTCAAAGTAGCTCTTTCTAGCGGCAGTGAAGGAGACTTTGGTGTTGTCGACGACGATAGTAGTATCATTCTGTTTTTCATCATTCTGCCGGTCAAAATTTCTCCCAGAGGATCTGACGCAAAACCTTTTGCTCCGCTGTCCTTCCCTGCGGCCTTTGTAACCGTTTATCCCACCAAGACGCTGTTTTCCCCTCCCCCCACGTTGATTCACAGGATTAACTTCTTCGTTACAATTTGAATTGGTGTAGCAAGGATTTTCATAGCAGCATTCTTCCGAGACGTTACTGTAACTTTCCTCAACAGTGCGGTCCTTCAAAGATGAGTGATTTTTCTCCTGATTCGCCTTCTTCAGGTTCTTCTTCTTCAACAATACCAGCCGTTCCCTCGCTAACTGTGCCTGTTCCCTCGCTAACTCCGCCTCAGACTGCGCAGTCAGCACAGACTGTTTGGACTGAGTCTGTTCCCCGTGCACAGATTCAGAGTACCAATCATCGGGCGAACTTGCAGAATTCGTGGCTATCACCAGATTCACTGGGACGGAGAAGTCAGATTCAACGGTGTAGTCGTCAAATGCTGATCTGCTGAAACCACTGTGAATTTGATGAGGAGACAGTGACAGTGATGGTGAGCAGACAGTTGTCACTGGTTGACGCAATTTATAATTATTCTTCTGAGATCGGCAGTTGGTACTGCTCCGAACCGGACCACCTGCACTCAGTCTGGAGGCTTTCTTCTCGTTGAGGAGCTCCAGTTGAACACAACTGCCACCAATTTGGTTGTCCGCTGCTTGATTCTGAAGCTCTCTGGACTTCGTATGACTTTTTCGTGCCGTACTCGCTGGCGTCACTCGTTTAACGCCTAGTGTTGGATGAAATTATTGTACAAGAACGATGTTGATATTCTGCGATTACCCGACAACACATGCAGTAATACACCTAATGCAATTACGTTCAATTGTTCTTGGACACTAGATTCTTGTGCTCATGTGATTCTGAAGACTGTCTGGAAATTCGAGTTGTACAATACAGAATCCCATCCGAAATACACATCATTTTATGAATTCGAAGAATGCGGAGACACCCATGAAAGTCCGAAAACCACGAAACCTGTGAATTTTCAAGACACCAAACAGACAAATTAACGGCATCCCTCCTAAGGATTCCCCTATCTATAAGACTTATCCGCCATGGACATCACGCCTACGAAACCAAAACACCACATTGCTCTCGTAAAAATACTACTCAGGATGACTAAACAATCTCTCAGCGCCTGGTCTATCGGCGACTTCGCTCTCATCGTCATCTCCTCGATCGCCATTTCAATTTGTACTGAGCCCAAACAACTGAACTCATACGAGATAACTGTACACAAACAGTGACATAACAAACGCGAACAACATTCGAATCACTGAACAACAGTACATATGATACCTCTGAACCCTTTCTTGCTCAAGCATCATGATGGGAGAGTAGCAGTAGCAGTGCGAACATACCTGAGAAGTCTCTCTGACCAGCAGCCACCACCCCAGGTTGAGGCCGGCGGCTCAGGTCGAAGGCTCCGGCGCCGTCTTCCCGTGCACTTGCAGCCAGTTTCAGAGTCTCCACAATAGCATCCGCTTCCTGAGAAGTCAAGGGTGTGGTGTCATCTATCTTCCGGGGCTTTGATGATCCTCGGAATGCCACATGATCATTTGGATTTCGATAGGAAGCAGAACCAGAAGAAGAACCATCTGCACTAGCTGCCGTGTCAGCTGCTGTTTCAGCAGGCGGCACCCACGGTTTGAAGGTGGAGCAACTCGCCTTCTGCACTCGGCGAGAGACACTATCTGCACTTGCACCGCGCTTTATCGTTCGCTTTGCCCCCCTTGCAGCCGACAAATTGTCCTCCAAGCTGGAGTCGGACCATTCGCGCCACTCGAAACGCTTCAAAGATGATTTGTAGTTCAGCTTTTCTACATCTGGAGACTTCTCCGCACCCTCCCTGTCATCCTCATTGGCGCAGAAGTTATTCAATCTGACGTCGGCAGGACGTGTGCCGTGCTGCTGCAGCTCTGCTGTTGTTTTCTTGAACGACTCGTTAGCTTCCTTGCCCATGTTTTTCTCTTTCTTGTGAAACTCTTCTTGTTTGAGTACGTATGTGGGTGCTGCGTAATAGTAATACTAACTGCCGGTGACTGCGCGTGCCTAGGACTACAGTGGATGCGAAGGACGAATTGAATCGTTAGAGGACAGCTGGCTCTGATGCCGAGGGACTGTTTGGCGCGCGGCTCGAGGCTCCGTTGACGTATGGTCACTTTAAGTTTATATCTGCGGCCTCGATGTCAATCGATTCAAATCTGATGACCGCGCTTCGCCGCCTTGCCAACAGCCCGAAAGACATGGCTGTCACCCTGGGCTGGGGTCTTCAGAACTGTTAGTATTGCTGCTCAGGAAGAAATTTGCGGCACTGATGCGATACATCCGAAGGACATGATTTGTGCCTCGACAACATCGAAGCGTAAGTTTCGCAATACTGATTGTCCAGTTTCCAAAAGAGTAAATAGCCTCCATTCGACACCATAAGTTCAAGAGGGCTCACGACAATGCCAATATCGAATTCAGAATCGAGTCCAACATACAAGTCTATAGATATTGGTTTTGTGATGCATGGATCGCCTTTTTGGCGGACATCCTTCGTATGTCGCGGCTGCAAGAAATGACAGACTCGCTCGGACGAGTAAACGCGTGATCAATAGCCACATTTGTAGATTTCGCGCGAAAATTCAAACGACAACATCGAAACGGGAAAGGAATGACATGATCGGATACGAACGCGACAAGAACTGACGAAAGCCTGATGTTTGTCTCGCCATCACAGAGGGTCGTACAAAGTTGGACAGCTACTGCCCTTTCTCATCATAAGTATGATATAATTTTCTGTGCAAGAAAAGCGACAAATCAATATGTCCCGATGCTGTTACAGTGCTACTCATGTTTTTGCAAAAATCTGGCAAAAGTGTTTATTATCCATATGTGCCAAAAAGTTTCTATGTGGTACAGTTTTTCCATGAAATTTACAACTTCGTGGTCTGCGTCGCGCTCTCCATGTCAGTGGGGCCTGCTGCTTGCAAGCCTTGCAAGCCTGGTGTCACTTATTGCCAGTCAGCAATTCCCGCAATGATGGATGCTCCCCACCAGACTAGTTCTTCACGCTGACAAAGAAGACGAGCTGCAAAGAACGGACGAAGATTTCATCTCATGACTCCATGCCATTCCTGCTGCGTCTTGAATCAGCCCATCATGGGACCTCCAGTCTTGGGGTCAAAGCCAGCTTCCTTAAACTTCGCATCCCTCTGTTTTTCCAGCTCAGCCAATTTCTGTGCCAGCTCGCCAGAGTCCTTCTCCCATCTGGTTTAATTAGGAAAAAGTAATGATTATCAAATTCGTACTAATCATGTCAACAATACGTGGCGGAATGCTGATCCGTAGTACTCCAACACGACATTCCTTCCTAAACGTGGAAACCATTACTCGAAATCATCCAGTCCTACCACAAATTCTACCAATGCAAAATTCCATCCAGAACATCATTAATAATTTCTCTACTACCAATAGGAATTAATAAGTTCTCACTTCTGGATCTTTTTCTTGGATTGGTCAACATACTTCGTCCTATCCACTCGCATGAAAGCCCTTCCCACTTGCTTGAACAAGACGGTTTTGTCGTCGGTGTCGTTCTCCACAAAATTGAGCTCCACCTTCTTCATTTGACTGTCCCGTTGTTGCTGGATGAATCGGGGTTGCAAGGCGGCCATCTGGAGGAGGGTGTGTGCATAGTTATTACTGATGGGTTGGGAGAAACTTTGTTCGGGTCGAAGAATTATAATGATATGAATGTGAATCTGATAGCCTGATAGTCTGACAGTGTTATTACCAAGACTGAAACTTTTTTGTTCAACTTCCGGAGTGTAGGGTGGCCTCACCTGTCCGTTGACCGCATACGCCGCCTTCATTTTCTCTTGGATCTCCTCTCTCGATATCTTGGGCCTCATTGCCTTCACGGCCAGCTCTCTTAGCTTTCGCATCCTGGGAAGAAAGTTGAAATCATGTTTGAAGAAGAGGATTCTGCGTCCCGCTGCGCGCGGGTCGCGTCATTGGCCCGCGTGCCGCGGCCGGGCCGCGCCGGCCGCCCCGCCTGGGGCGCGCCCGCGCGCCAATGGAAATCCTTCAGAAAAAACCAGCGCTGACGGCTCTCCACCAATCACGGACGTCGCGGCGTGAAGGCAGTTCACGTCCTCTTGCAACACATCTGGTTACGCTGCGATACGCTCCCCGCGGATTTTGAACCATTTTCCAGAGAACCGCTGGCATTCGAGAACCGTTGACTCCTCATGAACGACAAGGGCACCAATGACAGCCCGGCACATCCCCGAGAGGTCAGAGGATTCGAGGAAGTTGACGCTGATGATGAAATCCTCCGCAGACCTCTTGCGCTCGGGATCCGACCACATGACGACTTCCTGACAGAGATGACACGTTTACAAAAAGCGCAAAACCAACTTTCAGTCTAAATGCGTTTGCGATCATGTTTGTCAACATTCTAACACTTAGTGAGCGAGTTGCTCTAAACTCATGTGGATGATGCAAGTCCCGTGCAACACAATTCCTGCACCACGCACTTGCAAACGTCGCCCCAGACGTCATCCTCAGCGGCCACCAAGTGTCTGGGTGTTGACCACGCATCTGCCTTCCCTGTCGAACACATGGCCCCGGAGCGCCGCATTGTGGCGCACGATCATGGCGATGGCGCCGGCATTGGCGGGAAAGTTGAACGCGAGGCCGCGTTCTTCGCGAAACCAGCCACCGGCAGCGGAGAGAGCCACGTGGCGGGACACCATGACAAGCCGGCCAGTCAAAAGTTCCCCCCGGCCCACGCGGCCGGCCCGCGCCGGCCGCCCCGGCGCCGCAAAGGTTTTGCCGCCGCTCCTTCATTTCCTTTTCGCGCGCTCCTTCGTTTCCTTTTTTGTGGCCAGAAGCTGAATTTTGTCCGCTTTTTGCCCGGCATTCCCGCCTCCAGAGATCCGTCGCTCCACCAGTCCAACAATTCTTTGCCCGGTTGGGCGGTCTGCTCGTCCATGTTCTCGAAGACCAACTCCACAGCATCGCCATCCCTTCCCTGGGCAGCAACACTGTCCACAGCGTTTTTCACGTTTGTTCCAACATCGCGGAGCAGACTTGCGACCCTCAATCCCGTAACCTCACAGGGATGCAGAGTCCCCCTTGCGTTTCTGAATTTCGGGCCCCACCTTGACGCCTTCCTCTTCCAGCGCTGGCGCCGTCACTGATGATGTCGGCCAAGACCGGACATAAGACTATTAGTATTACTATATCATTGGCATTGCCATCGCATTAAGTCATTGCCATCCAGTCATTGCCATTGTCATTAACAACGTTAAGTATATCCTTATTCTGCATCTATAGAAGACATTTCTCGTCCAACCAGTACTCATCCATTTCCGGCATCTCCTACCATTTTGCTGACTGATAGTGTCCTTACTCATCCATCTCCGGCCATTTTGCGAGTGCTTCGTCTGCTCGAGCAATAACTCTGCTATACAACTTCAGTGCCAAATTGGCCTTAGCTTCCCTGAAGTAATGCTTAGGTCCGTTCGGGTTTAGCGTAATCGCCTTCGTCGCGTCGGCTCTGCTGGTGTCCCACTTCGACAGCAAATTCCGAACGTGTGCTCGGTTTGAGAACAGGATGGCGCTGGTTTGAGAAAGAATTTTGAAGAGTTATGACAATGTGGAATTGAATTTGATAGCGACCATGTAGGGAACAATTTTCTACTGTAACTGTGAATGATAAATCAGACAAATAAAAGGAAATTATTCGAATCCTATACTAGCATGTCGAAAAAGAACGTTCCTTACAGGAATTCCTTGCTCTCTGTCGAGAATGGCACTGAGTCCAGTCCGTATCGTTCGTCAAGCGCATTAACCTGCAGATCTTGCAGTATCGATCCATAGCGTTTCTCCACATTCTCAAGCGCGTCCTTCCGGGCACTGACCTTCTGCAAGGCACATGCTTTTTTTAGCTCTATGTTGACTTCGTCCTTGACTTTTTTTGCCAGGCCCATAGCTTGTTCGACAACTTGAGCGTACTCCGCCGGGCTGGGCATACCCTTTCCTGCGCCCTTCTTCAGCACGCCTCCCTTCTTTAGATTCTGCTGATTTGAAGGATCTGAATTTGAGGGGCCGCCGGAAGGAGGACCCCCGCCAGAAGACGCCATCGCCGCCGTTTTTTCAGCTCCCGCCTCCACCATGAGATACTATAGTTTTTGGCTCCACTACTATACAAGTACTTGTAGGAATCTACGAAGCCCTAAAATGACAATTTCTCTGCTCACTGAACCTAAGAGCCTCCCACCCGGTCCCCTGCACTGTGAAAAGATTGTTATGTATGAGAAGTTCACAATTTGAATATGAATGCTGAATGCCTCGACTAACGACAAATTCAAATTTGACAGTGTCACAAAGTTAAACAAACATGATTGCGGTCGCACACTGATGAAACGAGATGGGAGGAAAGAAACGCTCCTAGAACATCAGATTCCGAATCACAATGACATTCTTCCAATGTAGTAGTAGTAGAATTGATGCGTGTACTCCGAAGTTGGAGTGTGCACGCGAAGAAAAATCTTTTCGAGTTTCTGTATGGGGTTTCTCATGGTTTTTGTGCAACTTCATTGCCGTGTTTTTGCCTCTTCTTGCTCCCGTCTGCTCGCGGGATTCTCCGCCCGGTGAATCTGATAGACCGAGCTTGTCGTAGTTGTGACACACGATGCCATCAACTTTGCTGAATGTGACGTGTCACCATGCGCCAAGACCACACGGAAATTCCATTCACAAATCGAATATAAATTTCATTCACACAACACTGTTTGTGAAAAGCAAATGTGCCAGTAGCAGTAATGTCAATAAAACCAAAGTCAACATTTCACACCCACGCTCTGGAGCTGGACACCGACTGCGCACGATCACTGTGTCGCAAAATTCAGTTGAGTCTGACAACGACCCCAAGAACACAAAGACTTCTGACGGATGACAATGACAATGTTACTGCTGAGCCAAAGCCCTTGACGCGAACATGTTTCCCAACGCGATGCAATGGAATGTGTCCTTCGGACATAACGTGTCTTTTGGATGGCCATGTGCCATAATGTCCTGAAAGGGATTCATCATGCTCGACAGCTTGTTTCATGTTTGTTGTCAGTTTACCACAAAACTCACAACACTTGACTTCCCTGCACACTTCCCGCACCCGCATCTGACGCAATCTTGGACAACACTGGGACTGTTACCCGGTGTAATTAGGGGTACCGGATCAAGCGCATGGACACCCCAACCCACTCCGTGCACAGGAATGTGATGCTTCAAGTTCATAGCCTTGACCTTCTGCGCAGTGGCCTTCATCTTTTTCGCTGGTACTGGCGCTTCTTTTTTCGCAGGTACTGGCGCTTCTTTCTTCGGCGGTTCGACATCTGTCCCTCGCTGCTCTCGCTTCCCCTGTTGGACTAAATTTGAAACAGCTTCCTCTTCAGCGCTGCTGACTAATTCGCGCATATCCAGTGCTGAGATCCCTGCGGCCACATTGGACTCCAATCGCGGACTAGCCTTCGGAGTTATACCCCTCTGCAACTGCAGCGTTTCAACCGGAACCTCTGCAACAGCGCTCCCACCAACGGCTTGGTTTTGCGCCTGGATGGGAGCCACTTGGGATCGAACAATCGGGGCCACTTGGAGCGCCGACGGCGACGCCGGAGATGCCACCCCGCTACTGCTAGTACTGCCGGTGTGAAAATCAAACTCGCGATCTGGAAAATGATGGTCCCCGCGAAAAGCTGCCCACTTGTGATCTGGAAGATGATCGTCCCCGTGCAAAGGACGACTACTACTAGGCGATTCTGGCGGACTCTGAAACGTCTGGCTAGCTTTATCCCCCGCAATGGAAGCTTCTTGGGATGTAGAAGCATT
>JACLAC010008229.1_pt1 | contig 16843 bp, 21 predicted proteins | sample 8027881 | NCBI WGS metagenome assembly JACLAC01 (sample SAMN15725517, study PRJNA655200) | protist metagenome | isolation source: fluorescence activated cell sorting (FACS) single amplified genomes of... | place: Spain: Blaines Bay Microbial Observatory, Mediterranean Sea | collected 2016-01-19
CTGCTAGAGCTGCAAGACCTGCTTGTGAATATGACCCGATGGTTACGACTTTCATTGACTTCCTTTCTCATTTTTGATTGGAGAAACTGCCGTTCTGTTTTTGAATGGCTGCTGAGAACTGAACACAGCCAAAAAATATCATCTCCTGCCCCCAATGTATACTTTTTTGATCAGTATGAAGTTGGGTATGCAGGACAAAGCAAGGTGGTCGAATTCAAGTGCAAGGAAAAGGTCAGCAAGATGCCTCTGAACATCTACAGAATGGGCTTGGCCTTGGGTGTAAGCAGAACCTGGAGGGATACTCTGTTGGAGCAATTGCTTGGCTCAAGAGAAGAGCCAGAACCTTTTCTTCTGACTACAGAAGAGCCAATAGCAAAGCCATCGATTAAGTCACGCTTACTGTCTAATCTGGTGGCTTAATATGTTGGGTGGTGTAGGGAAGCGCCATTGGAGCAACTGGAGCAACGCTTCCCTAGAGAGGAGAACAATACGCGCCAGCCATGGCAGGTTTTGGCAGCGTAAAGTCTTACATCTGTGCTGCGGAGTTTCGCAGTGCGGCACAGATGCAGGCACTAGTCAGCTTGGGGTGATTGCAGATAACCTTATCGCTTTGGCCTTTAGATTACTTCAGCAGATGAAAAATTCTGATTCAAATGATTTTAAAATTCATAAATAAAAACAGGGGTATTTAGAAAAATAAGTCTAAAGAACAGACAAAAGGTACTTTAAATCAATTCCTGCGTGGGTATTTCTGACCACGAACTATATCTGAGTTTCAAACCAGCCTAGGTTCGCACGTAGGTACTTTGGGGCAATTTTCCTGTGGGTATTTCTGACCTTGAACCCAGTTTTTATCAAAGGATTCCCGATTTGACTTTCATTCACAACGAGTAATCCGAGAACCCTTATTTTTGAAAGCGGAACCTGCCAAATCCCAAGCAATACGGCCTAGCTTGCGCCAACGCTGATTCGGATTTTTCAAGTTGGGCGGTTCTTCTGCCGCCTGCATGGGTGAGGCGTCTTTGCTGAGTTGCGCCTCGCCTACCGCACCTTTCATTTTCATTCACAGCTATGAACAGCCTATGAACTACCGAACCCCAAAAGAACTGGCTTATGAGTATGACGTCAGCGAGACAACAGTTATTCGCTGGTGTCGAACTGGCTACTTGCCAAGTATCAAAGTTGGTGGCCACTGGCGAATTGACCCAGACGTTGACCTTGAATCGTTATCCAGTCCAGTGAATGAACAAGTACGGGAAGAAATGAAGGCGAGAGGCAGGTGAGTTGTTTGGTTCTAATTAATCCCAAAGACTATGTGTAATTGTGAGCATATTATTCATTTTAAACTCAATCTTGTAGGTTCTAATCATTTCGGAAATCGATGGAAATATTTCTTTTCCATCTATCCAATGATGATGTATGCCATCGGCATTTCTATACAATTCATACTGATGGAAAACGATTTTTCCGGTTTTCTCGGGTGTTTTGCCTTCCATCCAAACAAAACCATCTTCAACGTATTCCGGACTTTCAGCTATAGTGTATTGAATTAATTCAAGTTGGCCCTGTCTGTAACTTTTTTCTTCCATATAGTCTTTATGAAAATCAAAAAAATCTCTGAGAGCTTGAGCAGCATTCTCATTGGGCGCAGTCCAGGTAATCGAAACTAGTTTTGTCCCATCTAATTTGCCTGCCATTTTTCCTCTGTAAACTCAAAAATAAGTCTCTAATGCCGCTAAACGAGACTACAATACTCTGTGGCATCGAGTAGACTGGCTTTTGTCAATCCCAAAGACTCTGAATAACTTTCATTTGGTTCATCAAGTGAAACTCGATGTTATATGTCGTTGCTATCTCAAATAGCTCAGGCCCAAAATCTTTCCCGTCAATAAAATGGTGATGAAGACCGTCAGGAGTCCTGTAAATTTCGAAAAGAGTGAAAATAGTCCTGCCTGTAGTTGGTGGAAATTTACCTTCACTCCACAAACCACTTAGTTCGTATTCAGGGCTCTCTGAAATTGTGTACTGAATTAGTTCAAGAGGTCCATTCTGATAACTCTTTTCTTTCATATACGTGTAATGAAATTCAAAGAAGTCTCTTAGGGCTTGTACACCTTCCTCGGTGGGCACCTTCCATACAAGGCATACGGTGGATGTCCCATCTAATGCATTTGCCATTTTGTCCTGCTTCAAATTTTAGAAATCATTATCCAGCCCCATTGAACAGGGCCTCAGTGTTCTAGTGAGTCGAACAATTTAATGGAGTATCATTCAGCAGGTAGTCAAGAGGCAAGCACAGTTTTTGTAATTGCTGATTGTTCCAGAGGTCAGTCTTGAATCGTTATCCAATCCAGTGAATGAACAACTACGGGAAGAAATGAAGGCGAAAGGCTGGTGATTTTGGCCGATTCTATGAGTTCGCTAAATTACTTTTCCATCTTTATAATTTACAGCAGTCATCAGTGAGAAGAACACTTCATCATCAATTACCCTTGAGAACCGATGAAGGCAAACAAAATCATCATTTTCATAAATTACTCTGCAGGAGCCATACATACCCATCTTACCTATGCCTGCGAGTACGGCCTTACTGACATCACGATTGATTTTGACACCTTGATTAATAGACTCGTAATCAGTGTGGACAATCTCATCATATAATGAAAAGTCTCCCTTTATTCCCAGTCTCCAAGCTTTATCAAATGCTTCACCTCTAGTCATTCTCCCTCCTTATGCTGCTGTCCGTAATTTGATTTCTGCGATCGAATAGCCCCCCACAACTGCTTGCCTATTCGTTTTTTGCTTCTTTCTTTCCGGTAGAGATCAGATACAAAAATATCTTGTTTGTCAGCATTGCCAGCCGTAGGCTACATTCTAGTAGAATGTTCATCCTAAAATCCAATGTTCATTTGTGTAAAAGTTGAAGGAGTATAATTATGTTTCCTACAAAAGCCTATGCCGCATTGCAAGAAAGAGAGAACCTTCAGTCTTATATGATAGAACGTAGGGCAGTTGGTAAAGATGATGTTCAAATAGAAATTGATTACTGTGGTGTTTGTCACACAGATTTGCATTTTGTCAACAATGACTGGGGATGGAGTGGTTTTCCAGTTGTACCAGGCCACGAAATTATAGGTCACGTAAAAAGTATTGGGGAAGATGTTAAGAAATACAAAATTGGGGACCGAGTGGCTGTTGGTGTCATAGTAGATAGTTGCGGTAATTGTCAATCATGCGAAAACGATTTGCAGCAATATTGTATGTCTGGAATGGGACCAGGAGGCGTTGTAATGACATATGGTTCACCTACAGAAGATCCAGGTGGAGTAACATTTGGAGGATACTCAAAACAAATTATCTGCAAAGAATCGTTTACGCTTAAAGTACCTGAAAATCTTGAATTATCACGCGCAGCTCCACTCGTATGTGCAGGAATTACTACCTATTCACCACTCAAAACCTGGAAAGTTGGATCTGGACAAAAGGTAGGAATAATCGGGCTTGGAGGATTGGGCCACATGGGGGTTAAATTTGCTAAGGCTTTAGGCGCTAACGTATCCGTCATAACAACAAGCGCAAACAAAATTAATGATGCTAAAAAAATTGGAGCAGATGAAGTTATAATATCAAACAATTCTGAGGATTTAATTAAATATGCCGGGCAATTTGATTTTCTGCTTGACACAATACCCATTTCGCATTCTGTAGATCCATTTTTGGGCTTACTCAAAATTGACGGAACTATTTGTCTGGTTGGTTCACCAGATCCAATTGAATCTGTAAGTACTTTAGGTCTATGGATCGGTAGGAAAAGAATATCTGGATCCGCAATCGGAGGAATCCGTGAAACTCAAGAAATGCTGGATTTTTGCGGGAAAAACAATGTCGTAGCAGATGTTGAAGTTATACCAATTAACCAAATAAATGATGCTTTCAAACGCATGCAAAGTAACGACATAAAATATAGATTTGTAATTGACATGAGTACACTGTGAAACTATGAAGTTTATTCTAAACTTTAGTGGATCATCTGTTTAAAAACTATTTCTTAGATTTACCAAATAAATATTACTATTCTAACCCCATTCTTAAGCAGTTTAGTGCTACTGTTGTAAAAAAAACTAAAGAAAATGAAATTTCCATAACAATGAAAAATTAAATCAGAAACATCAATCACCAGTAATCTTCCCAGTTCCAGTCCTGACCTTCGCTGGGGTCGTAATCCAAAAGTTCTCTGACGACTTCTTGTCTAAATATTTTTCCTTCCCTGACATGAAAGGTGGACATAATTGCAATGTATCTTAGGTCTGTCTCATTAAATTTTGAAAACCATCGGGTAACAACAATCTCCTCATTTTCATAAAGAATTTTGCAAGGCCCAGGAGTGACCATACTCGACATTGTTTTCATCAAAACTTTTTCTGATTCAAAATTTGCCTCTAGCCCCATCCTATGATCCAAGCATAGGTATTCAGGGCGTATCATTTCCTCAATCAATGAGTAGTCACCGCGAAAACCGAGCCGCCAAGCAGTGTCTATTTGTTTTCCTTTCATCATTGCCTCCCCTTATGCCGTTATCCTTGCTTTGATTTCTGCGATCGAATAGCCCCTACCTGCTTACTCGTAATCTTCCCAGTTCCAGTCCTGACCTTCGCTGGGATCGTAGTCCAAAACTTCTCTAATAATTTCATGTCGATATATCTTCCTTTCTATGAGCTTTGCTGTAGCCATTGTGGCTATAAATCTTGGTTGTGATTCATAATATTTGGAAAACACGCTGATAACGTAGACTTCATCGTTTTCATACAAAAGCTTCCATGGTCCAAGAGTCAAAAAAGGAGATATGGTTTCCATCAAAGATTTTTCTGCTTCAAAATCTACCTCCATTCCCATTCTGTAATCAAAGCAACGATAATCAGGATGAAGCATCGGTTCGATTAGAGAGTAATCTTTTTTTAGGTACCCAAGTCTCCATGCTTTTTCAAAATCTACTGCTTTAGCCATTTTTACACCTCATGCTGGAATCCTTATTTTGATTTCATTAACCATGAACCCAATCAGCCGTGAATCCCTTAGTTTCTGGGCTTCAGCGTCGAATAGAACACTTTCGAGAACGTCTGGCCGGTTACGAATCCGTTGGTGAATATGGCTCAACAGGTAGCCCATTGTCTTGGGATTGGCGTTGTTTTGCCGCAAGAAGAAAGCAAATGAACCTTTTGAAACTCCGGCCTGAAGCGAAAGATAATCAACATACGGCATTTTCTGTTTTGCTTTCACCCGTTGGGTTGAATTATCAACAGCAGGCTTTGCCTGCAAGTTAAGTTGTTGGGATTTTTTGCTAACTAATAAAACAATTCGTCTATCCTGCCGAAATCCGTCAGCAGTTCGCTTGGCTTTGCCGGTCAATCTCTTTATCAATCCGGCCTGTTCCAGCTGCTGTAAGCGATTCTGAACGTTCCGTAATGACATTTGCCAGACCTTGGCCAGATAGGTATCGGTAAGTTTTAACCGGAGAGAGCGACGAAAGAAGAAAACTTTGACTAGCGCATGAGCGTCAAGTTTTTGCGTCTTCTTCAATCCCAAGCTGTCAATGTGACTTCGTAAATGAATCGAGCGATTGGACCAGACCTGGTCCTTGTGGATTGCTTTGGTGGGTTTTTTCGGCTCCATGCCTTCTCGTTCGTTGTGTGTTACGAAGAGAAAGCCGCATGAAATCTACACTTTCTTGTAAAATTTCGGATAAATCGCACCGAAATCTTGCGAGTATGGTGTAAATATTTCATGCTTACTAGCGAACACCCAGTTCACTGGATACGCCGGCCTTTCAGAATTTCTGTCGCCAAACTTCGATTCTGTCTGTGCCGGTTGCTTCCTCTCCTGAATATCGCTTCCCCAGCTCTCGCTAGTTCCGCTTCAGTTCAGAATCCCGTCTAAATTTTTCTTCGTCTAACTAATTCGTGCCTCTCAGCAGCTTCGCTATTGCTCGAGTTGTATCGCTTCACCTGGTACATGAAGTTGGCAATGTATTTGGGTTGAGGAGCATTGCCACCAGGCAACTGAAAGGCTCTCATTCTGCGCCTCTCAGCGATCTGGTTCAGTGCCAGCAATCTTCAGTGCTGCGGAAATCTGCTTTTCCAGTGAGGAGGAAAGCCAATCTCCACCGTGAACAACTGCGGTATAAAATAATGCTCCAATGATAGCAGCTGCGGACAGCAGTCGTAGTCCTACAAATCGGCTACCACGTTTCTTTTTAGCAGCTGGTGGTGGTTCTTCCGGAACCTTGAATTCCTCAGCTGGTGGCCTGCTGTAGATCTTTTCCTTGTTTGCTGATTCAGTTGTCTCAGTCTTTGTGTACTCCAGCAATCTGAGTCGATCATTCTCATGACGTAAATTCTGAACATCCTTCTGAACGACCATTAGCATCTGCTGATAATTTTGCCGTTCTGTTGCGGCCTCGTCCTCTCTCTTCTGTCGATCTGCTCGTTCACTGGTCAGCATTTCCCTCAAGTGGTCGATCTCACTGGACATCCGTTGGACCAGTTCCTTGTAGGGTTCTGAGCGTTCTGAGGAAGATTCTGACAGCTCTGCGGAACGTTTTGCTTGTTCTGCAGGTCGTCCCGATGGTCCTGAAGGACGTTCTGGGTCGTTTTCTAGATCTAGAGCGGGATGAATTACGTTCTGAAGGATTTGGAGTTGGGCGTCGTCAATCATTCTTGACTTGCCCTGCTGGAAGGGTTCTACCCCTGTCTGAGTCAGCAAGGAGTATAGTCTCGTCTTGCCAACCCGCAGTTCTCTTGCTGCTGCAGTGATGGTTCTCATGTCGACCTCCATGTCGTTCTATAGTACGACCCAGGTCGTCCGCTGGGTCTTTACAGAGAACAGAGGTGCATAATCCACACAAACTGACGGGCTAAATCAAAAAAAGGCGTGATGACGATTCTGAGCATCCAGGAATGTAGATATTTGCAAAGTTTCGGAGGATAGATGGAAGACCCTGCAGTAACACTGGGAATGCGGGGGAGGGTGTTTGCTTTAATTCCTCATATTTTCAAATGTATTTGATCCTGATGTGGATCTGCAGCTGTGCTGGGTCAGTCGTTGCAGCTCAATCCATCTTCAGCGTCATCGGGTACTGGTTTTGGCGGGTACGGTGGGCATCTAAACCAACTTCCAATTTTACCTTGATAATTATACAAATCGACAAGAATGTACCTTCTGGTAGAATAAGTAGATCTGTTGATCTATAAGGCAATAGTGCCAATTTGAACGTCCATGGAGATTCATCATGAGGAAGCTAACGATCATTCTATTTCTATTGTTTCCAATTTCCGTAGCTTTTGGGGGAGGGCACTCCAAGGGCCACCCCATTCTGACTCCCTTGGAGCCTATGGCTATGGAGGGAAAATACACTGAAATGTTGATGAATGAAGCAAATTTCCAAAAAGGCTCTGGATTTGATGCAAAAACGTTCCAGTTGATTAGCTTGGCTGCATCTGCAGGGATGAAATGTGAGTATTGCATACTGGCTCACACAGCACTGGCAAAAGCGGCTGGCGCTACTGATGAGGAAATCAAGAGTGTTGCCATGATGGCTGGACTCATTGCCATCAACAGTACGATGCTTTACGCGAACCAATACGATATCGAAGAATTGAAAAAGATGTTTTCCAAGTAGCCAGTTCTTTTCTTCAGTATAGTCGCATCACCATGAGCAATAGTTCCGTGATGCGAATCCCTTCCCTGCTCAATCACACAACGCCTCACACGGCACTCTATCCTTGTCCCTGTCCAGGCTCTGAATGTTGCACTGGGTGAGGTAAGCCCGTGCTTCCGCACAGGTCTTCATCTGAGTGCAGTAGCGTTTCGCCTGACAGTCCACCTTGGCAGGTACGCTACTCACTGACTCTGGATTGGACATTGTCCCTGCACATTCCTCTGCCATCATCGGCAGTTCTGCAGCAGTGCCAACTACCTTGGCAATAATTCTCAGATCCTTCCGCAGTTTGGGCAGTTCTTGACCACTCCATCGAGTCCAGGGTCAGAGCACTTGGCACGGGTTGTTCAAAATATTTGGTTCAACTTAGAGAAATCGTTTTTCAAGGAATTCAATCGAGCTTATAGAATGGCAAATTCCATCAAATTTCTGATCATTGCCAGTTTTTGTGCATCCTGCGGAACTGTCAGTTCAGTTGATTCATTTGGAGTTTTCGGCCCTAACGGCCAGGAAGCATATTCGATGCAGTGTAGTGGGATGGGAGCAACCTTGGATGATTGCTTTCAGAGGGCAGAAGAACTGTGCGAGGGGGACGACTATGAAATTCTTGATAGCTGGCTGCGGGATCCAATCCACCCACCTCCCAGTGTAATGACAAGCCCTGCAGAGACAGCTGCTAAGGCTCGAACCAGTCACATCATGATTGAATGCAAAGAAGTCTGATAGAGTAGAGGTGCTGTGCTTGCTGACTACCCCAGCATCCCAGTCTCCATTGATGACGACTTCCAGATCTGGGGCGTGGTGCGCCATGTCGTTCACAAGGTCTAAAGTCGGCGGTGGGATATAAATGCGACCTGGAGTCCCAATATCAAGAGGTGGGGGCCAGTTTGCTCCCCCCGGGGGTAGGGGGTGGGGGGCGAAAATAAGGGATTCCTTATTGGATCAGTTCGAGCAGCCTAGGTGATGTCCGTTGCTCTTGTTCACGCCAAAGCATTTGCCATCTGGTTCTCCTCTCCTGATTTGATTGTGGGCTAGAACATCTTGTGATTCTTGGCAATGTCGAGGGCCTTGGCCTGCTCGACGCCCAGGTAGTGACTGGTGGCTGCGACACTGCTATGTCCAAGTAGCTGCCGGACAGCCTCCACGTTCTTGGTTGCATCGTATATTGCGCTGGCCTTGGTCTTGCGCAAGCTATGGGTGCTGTAGTCATCGGCAGCCACCCCCAACAATTCCATCCATCCCTTGACCAAGCGCTGATACTGGATCTGGCTGATCGGCTGCTGTCCCAGCTCAACTCCATTGTAACGGGTGGTTCGGCTACTGAAGAGAAAATCCTCCCCACGCTTGCCGCTGGCCGTGATCCAGTCCTGGATAGCTCCACGGGTGGTTTCGCTCAAGGTGAAGGTCACCGTGCGCTTGGTCTTCTGCTGGGTGAGGCTGCACTCCTCCCGAACCAACCCCATCGAATCCACGACATCCTCGGCTCTCAGCTGGCGCAGATCCGAGCTGCGCAGCATTGAATCAATACCGGCATGAAAGAGGGCCCGGTCCCTGGGCTTCTCCTCCAGCAACTTTGATAAAGATTTGACCTGCTTGGCGCTCAGTGGTTTCTTCTGCATGCTGTTCCCTCAATTGATTGGCAATCGTTGCTGCTTTGCTTGGAATTCTACTTTGATGTATACTAATTAAAATATAAAGATAAAAATATACATTATGAATTGATAGCCCTAGAAACAGCTGATTTGCCGATCCAGCTAACTAGCTATTTTGATTGCTTATATTTTGATTGATCTATCTCAATGTATACTATTGCCGAAAGTATACATTTGTCAAATCCAGCAACCTCAGTGACTATCTGATCTGCAGGGGATCCAACTGATCAGCACTCAAAACAGACCCTGATTGTTACCAGATTTACTATATGATAAATATTATTTTTATTATAAATGCTTTACAAGACTACAGAGGCTATGGAAGGAAGGTTAAATCTTGAGAGCATCGGATTAGAATTCCGATGCATCAGTTGGTGAAAATCAAAGGGTAAGGCACAGACTTAGTGGAAGAAGGGATTCAATGGTTTGGATCCCGTAGCGGGAATATTTTATTTAACGAAGTACCTCTAGCTAAATCGTTCTGGTCTAAAGTAGCCAACAGATGTTGCTTTGAAGTACTTGAAAGGAACTCCAAGTGATTGAATTTTCTCTACACATTGATCAGAGATTTTTCCGTAAACTTCTATCGAAAACTCATTAGCAATTTCTCCATGCTTTTCAACATAATCTTGAACAGGGGGGTTGTCAGCGTGGGCAATGAAATCATCACTAGATCGATAAATTTCTGTCCAAACAAATTTGTGATCATCATCTGGATCGGCATCAAAGCTGTGAAACAACATTCCTGGTTCGGATTTTTCAACTGCTACATCTGCAGCAGCAGCTATTTTTAAGTAGTCTTCTACACAGCCCTTTTTCACAGTTATACGAGCTAAAAGCACAAAGGGATTTTGACTGATATTTGTTGTCATCTTGACTCACTTTGAAAAGGTCAGGGATTAACTACAGATCAAAATCAACCTCTAATTAATAGTCAGAGAATAAACAAGTTTAGGTTTTTGAGCCTGAACTCTGAGACCGTCGGATTGTGAATCCGGTGGTCTAAAGTTTTTGCTTATATTGCAAAGAAATATTTTGAGTTTTTTTTGACTAACTAATAGGTTATTCATTTATCAATGAATACGCTATTTCACCACCTGTTTTGATATTTCTACCCGTATTTTTTGATTGCACTAAGTAAAGCGGCAATAAATTAGTTGCCAATTTTGTTTCACAATATGGAGATTTCAATGAAGTTATTAATGAATTTTAATTTAGTTGCTCTCACTGTCCTGATTACATCTGGTATAGCTTTCGGAGGTGGCCATCTCAAAGGTTGGGAAACTGTTGGAACACAATTTCCTATTTCATCTGAGACGAAAGAAGGAGAAAGTGGTAGTGTTTTATATGTTGTTTCCAACGATATTTGGGACTATTCGAATGCACCTGAGGGCATGCCAAGAGTAGTGAAAGCTACTTGCCGCAATATCATTGTCAACGATTCGAGCGGTGCGTTGGTTGGAGGTCAGTTTATTTGTGACTCAGTAGATCCCAATGGCGACGTGCAGATTTACGCTGGTTCTTTAGCCAGCGACGGCTCTTATGACGTCAACTTGACTCAAGGTACAGGCAAATACGCTGAATATGTAGGCGTGAAATTAACTGGAAATTTTGTTGGACAAGTTGCCAGTGGCGAAGGTGTCTACCATGTTAAGCCCGTTGAATAACTAACTTAAAAAAATTGCTCTCGGGATCCAATTCTGTTGGATCCCACCTTCCCCTCTTAATGCCCCATCGACTAATTCCCACTAACTGATGTATCGGATTATGAATCCGATAGATTGATCAGGGTTAATGCAGATTTTTACTGAGATAGAGTGCAGTCAAGACCAGCTGATCACGGGAATAATCGCAAAAAAGTCGTAATCCTTTTTTAAATCACAACATTGACAGTCAATTACTAGCAAAACCTAATATTACGTTTTGTTATATGAATTCACTTGTGGTGGGAACAAACAGGTTGGCTTTTGTCTAACTCTTAGCCTTGTTGTGCTGGCCTTTGCAGAGGGCTATATTCATAGCCATCAACATTGAAAAGCTTGGTTAGATACTTGGTGTGGCAATTAACTCTGCTGCCAGTTTTTGATTTGAAGCCAGCCTGCATTTGAGTTGTTTTTGTCTCAGCGATCCGGCTGACGTGAGTACCTGCGTCATTGCAATCGGTGGCCACAAACAAATAGTAATCGAGGTGAATTGGCAGGAAAAAGCAGTTCTATGGTTAGCCAGTATTGGCAAAAGTGGTATGGGGAAGACCCCACTCAGCCGCGAGTGTGGTAGTAAGTGTTTAGAAGAACAGCAAAAGGAATGGCATCTCCAGTTTAAGCACGAGTTGGAGGAATGGCAGCATCAGGATGACGGTAAAATGCTCAAACCTGTCCGCAAGCGTTGGATGGCAAACAGCCTAACTCTAGAAACCTTGTGTGCCTTGCACGAGCAAAATCCCGCGGGTATCGGGCTACTCAGTGATGAGATAATCGGAGTTTTAGACGGCCTCAACCAATACAAGAGTAAGGGCAATGATAAGCAAAAATTATTGAGCCTTTGGAACGGTCGCTCATTTGAGAATCCAACTGCTGATAGTGATCGATATATCCCCAATGTGTTTGTCCCAATCTCAGGTGGAATCCAAAATGAACTTGTAAGAAAAATAATCAACGATTCCAACACAACTGATGGATTGGCAGGAAGATTCTTGTTTAACCACCTACTGTTGCAGCCAGTCCTTACAGTAGAAGAAAAACGTAAAATCTATGATTTGATCGCTAGATCAAAGGGGAAGGACATCCTCACTGGTATTTTTCATAAGCTAGCTAGTGTGCGAGATCAATCCAACCAAGTTTTGATGAACCATTATGCTAGAGATCATCTTGCTAATTATGCTCATCATTTAGAGTTGGAACAGAGAAAGGGCAGTGATCAGGCTGCTGCTGCCTATGCGAAATTGAGAACGTACACTTATAGGATTGCCTTGCTGCTACATTATGTGTCTGAGTCAAAACCTGATGAGCATGAACTCAGTGAGTCAACTGCAATAAATACGGTCCAAGTGATGCGTTTTTTTGTTGCCAATATGAAGCGTGCCTATGGCTCTGTTGAGCTGACTGATAAAGAACGCAAGGCTAGGGCTATTCTGGACAAGTTGCAGCAATTAGGTGGTCGTGCAAAGCATGATGAAGTAAAGCAGCCAATTAAAAGAACAGTTCCGTCAAAGGAGGCGTCTGAGTTGATTAAGGAGTTAATTGGATGTAATCAGCTACGGGAGGTCATCGATGGCAGGTCCAAGCTTATAGAATTGGTGAAGAAGTGAAGAGGTTGGCTTTTTCCCCAGTATTTATCAGGTATAGAGGTTCTTCACGTCTTCTTCACCGTATGTGAAGAAGTGAAGAGGATAGATTGCTAGCTATTTGTAAGTTCTTCACCTCTTCACACCCTCTTCACCGTATGTGAAGAGGATCTATCCTAGATATTTACTGGGTTGCAAGGAAGTTCTTCACCTCTTCACAGTTTTTAGGGTAATCTCGTTGATATTTGCCAATGGATGGGTTGTGGGTGAGCCTGTGGCTGCACAGTTAACCCAACGCGCGGGTGATACCGTAGAGGTATTGATTGGCTTCCCAGCAAATTGAACATTGAGGCTAGTATCCAAGGTAGCCAACTGGGCTATGCTATATTTGCAAATAGACGTTTTCGGTTGATATGTTCTGCAATCTCATCGACCGTTTTACAGGGAGTTCTGTCGGCGTTTTGCTTTTAATTGCTGCTGAACCTGATGTTTTAGAGAGCATCCTGTTCGATGCAGAGGCGCAGAAACTCAGGGGAAGACAGTTGGTGGGCTATACCATCGCAGAAATCAAATCACGAATACCAGCATAAGGAGAGTTAGTTATGGCAAACGCACTCAAAGGAAAAACTGCTGTATCGATCACTTGGATTGCATCAAATGATACGGCAGCAGAGGCAATGAGAGTATTTTTTGAGGGGCACTTTGAATTTATGGTGAACAAGAGTTATCGAGAAGGCCCACTAAAACTCGTGACTTACTCAATTGCAGAAAGTCCTGAATGGGCAGAAAATAAGTCTTGGGAGCAAGGAAAGATTCCAGCCACAACAGGGCGAACTATTTTTAATTTGTATGAAATTTATGAAACACCCGATGGACTTCATCATCATTGGATTGAGTCAGCCGGCTATCTGGATACGTTCTATGAACTCATGGAAACCCATAAAATAGAAACACACTTATTCAATCAGATGAAAATCATTCAGAGCCTTTGGGAATGATTAGGACAGGCAAGCAGTTGGTGGGCTATACCATCAGTGAAATTAGATCACGAATACCAGCATAAGGAGGGGTAATGACTAAAGCAGAAGCATATGAAAAGGCGTGGACTCTGGGATTTAGAGGAGATTTTTCTATGGTTGATCAGATTTATCACCCTAAATATCGCGCAATACAAAAAAATATAAACGTAGAAGTCGATCTTGATTCAGACAAAATCGTTGTTTCAACCATCAGTGAGTACAATACTCCTGGTCCTGTTCGGGTGATCTTTGAAAATGATGATTTTTTGCTTATTGAAAGGTATTTCAAGTCAACGCTTACAGAAACTCCAGCATTCAATGTGGGGATGACTGCAGTAAAATACTTAGATGGGAAAATTATTACTCAGGAGACCATTGGCGAAAGAGATTTACCAGATCCCAGTGAAGGTGAAGACTGGAACTGGGAAGACTACGAGTAATCAGCAAGCAACTGGTGGGGTTCACTATCGAAGAAATCAAATCACGGATTCCAGCATAAGAAACAATAATGACTAAATCTGAAAAATATATTAGGGCGTGGGCTCTGGCATTAAAAAATGATTTTTCACTAGTAGACGAAATCTATCATCCAGATTACAAATCGTTTGATTTTAGAGCAGGCATTTTTACGAATATTGATGACGATAAAATAATTGTCTCAACCTACACTGAAGAATGTACTTATGGCCCGTATGAAATAATTTACGAAAATGATGAGTTTGTGTGTCTTTACAAGTACACAAAATTTAAACTAGAGGGAGAGAATGAACCATCATTTGATACTGTAATGCACGCCATCAATTACAAGGATGGAAAAATAATAAAGCAGAAAACTACGGTACAAAATTTAGATTTTGACCCAAGTGAGTATTTCGACTGGAACTGGGAAGATTACGAGTGATTGGGGCGTCCTAGACCTCTTTCAAGTTGCTGATGGCTTCATTCTGGCGTTGATGAATTTGTGCAGTGGTGGAAATTCGCATCACGGAAACTTTGCTCATGGCCAATTATGTGTTTCTGAAATCACAGAAATAACTTCTGATGATTCGACGTCCGTACCGCCTTCCGTACGTATTTTTGCGATGTCTTCTCTTTTCCCGAATGCTATTGCAGCTTGTGGGTCATCAGCCTCCAGCAGAACAAAAATCTTTGTTTCATCTGCGTTGGTACCAGCCCAAATCATACTCATTCCTGCTTCCTCCATCATCGGGCTAATCTTTTTATTTGCTTCCAGCCAAGCTGCAAATCCTTTGTTTATCTTAACAGAGCCAAGAATTTTCATTGGAATGTCCTATTTGTTTTGTTTACATTCGATTAGAATAAAGGTCTTTTCTTACATGAACTCGATGAAGTCAAGGCACAGAAGCTATTGAATAAATATATAAAAATTCAAATATCCCCCATTTTCAGCCTCTGATACAGTTTGGTGGTTCGTTAAGAGACATTATAGAACTCATAAATTCCCAGTAATTTCCTAAGAATTTAGACAACACACGCCAGCTTCTCCCCCAGTCATCCTCCCCAAAAAAATCACTGCAGATTATAACTTACCCATCACGTTTCATTTTAGTACCAAATGAGACAATCAAATCACAATAATCCACTTTGGAGCACGACCATGAAAAAGTTCATTACCACATTGGCAGCAACATTAGTAATTGGTTCTGCAGCATCAGCCGCAACACCTACTTTCAATGTATACCATGAAGAAGTTCTTCCAGCATTGGCAGAAGCTAATACACCTGCCACTTTCAGTGTATATCACGAAGAGGTTCTTCCAGCATTGGTAGCGGCTAATACACCTCCTACTTTTAATGTTGTTCGTGAGGAGATTCTTCCAGCGATGAACAGAGTAGTAGCTGACGCTAATCCATTCGCTGAGCAAATTGTTGGCGGAATTGGCCACAACTGCCGTATGATCCAATGCGAGGCGTTGATTATGGCTTTGTCCAAGCACTGAACAAGCTCAATGCTGATCCATTCGCTGAGCAGATTGTTGGCGGATTAGGGCCACAAATCAACTTTGTTGCTAGCAACTAAAAAATAGCCAACAATTGTTTCGTAATGAAAGTTGCCCTTATGAGTTGTTGTCACCTGAAAGGCCAGTAATTGTCTGGTGATTAGATCTAACACAGCAACATTCATTAGGAACAATTGACTCTGGAAATCAACGATGCCAACATCGCGCTTGCCTTTTAACTACCTTCCAGTTGATTTTCTTCTCGTTGTTCTGACTGCTTAACAACAACCGCCAGGAATCAGCTGAATCATTTTCGTTTTGTATTAGTTTTTACAGCAAAGGATAAAAGAATGTCTAAAATTCTCATACATATTCACAGTGGTCCTGAATCAAAAAACAAACTTACGTTAGGGCTTTTGGTTGCCGTGACGAGTGCAAAAGAGGGACATGACGTGAACCTGTTTTTAGCTGCTGATGCGGTGCATGCCTTAAACTGCAAGAGTGAAGGAGAAATTGTTGGGCAGGGAACTGGTGATGTTAAAGTACATCTAGATGCTATCAAAGATACTGAGATAAAAATATGGGTTTCAGGCATGTCTGCTAAGGCTCGAGGATATGATGATGCTTTGCTGAATGGCTTCGATGCAGAGTTTTCAATGCCAGATAAATTAATTAGCCTTTCTATAGAAGCAGACAGTGTACTTTGCTACTAAAGCAAAAAAAAAATCCAAATGTTAGATGGAGTTGAGCGGTTCCTAATCCGATAGATCTTAGGGTTAATGCAGATATTTGCTGGGATAGATGGCAGTCAGTACCAGCAGACCACCGGAATGATCGCAAAATAATCGTAATCTGTTTTGAGTTTTGATCCACGAGATTCGCATCATCCAGAAGGCAAGGTTTTAGAGTGTGCTGTGGTGCGAGAGAAGAGCGTCCCAGAGCAGGCCAAAATGCTCTGTGATTTAACTGGTAGCGATGAGTTTGATAATATGAAACATCACCTTCATGATTTTCCTTTCAATTTAGTTTTTCGGTTGGGTGAGAGAAAGTGGGATCTAGTCAGATTAGATCCCCATAGCAAAGCTACTGAATTATTCAGTAATCGGTTTAAATGTATCGCGAGCTTTCCGCTGACTCTCCGTGACCGCTGAGAGGTCAATCTCATACCAAGACCTCAAATTCACAGTTGCCCCCGTTGCCAAAGCATTGTTTAAC
>JACLAC010003246.1_pt1 | contig 16836 bp, 17 predicted proteins | sample 8027881 | NCBI WGS metagenome assembly JACLAC01 (sample SAMN15725517, study PRJNA655200) | protist metagenome | isolation source: fluorescence activated cell sorting (FACS) single amplified genomes of... | place: Spain: Blaines Bay Microbial Observatory, Mediterranean Sea | collected 2016-01-19
CGCAATCGCGCAACCACCCAAGGTCGTGATCGATTGCGGTAATGGCGTAGCCGGCAAACTTGCACCCCGCCTATTCGAAGAACTCGGGTGCGAAGTTGTTCCTCTTTACTGTGATGTCGACGGCGACTTTCCAAACCACCATCCGGACCCCGCGGAGCCAGAGAATCTGGCAGATCTTATTACTGTAGTACAGGCGGAAAACGCTGACATCGGCCTCGCGTTCGACGGTGATGGCGACCGGGTCGGCGTGGTTTCAAGCAGCGGCGAGATCATCTGGCCGGACAAACTCATTATGCTCTTCGCCCAAGATATAGTCAGTCGCCACCCCGGATCGGACATCATTTATGACGTCAAATGCAGCCGCCATCTCAATACGATTATCAGCGAATTGGGCGGTCGCCCAATTATGTGGAAGACCGGCCACTCCCATATCAAAGCCAAGATCAAAGAAACCGGTGCGCTTCTCGGCGGCGAGTTTAGCGGACACATCTGCTTCGCTGAACGTTGGTATGGGTTCGACGACGCCCTGTACAGCGCTGCACGTCTGTTAGAGATCATTGGATCTAGCGGTGACACAGTGGATGACCTCTTTGCTCAGTTTCCAGTAACCTTCGCAACCCCGGAATTAAAAATCGCGACAACCGACGCCGCGAAATTCGAGATTCTGGAACGCCTCGAAGTTGAAGCAGACTGGGCAGATGGCACCTTGACTACCATTGACGGTATCCGAGTAGACTTCGCTGATGGATGGGGTTTGATACGAGCAAGCAATACCAGCCCAGTTTTGAGTCTTCGTTTTGAAGCGGATGGCCCGGCGGCACTCGAACGTATTCAGGAGCTCTTTACAGGTCAAATCGAGGCAATAGACCCAACACTCAGCTTTCGCTAACAATCGGCGACGGATATGCACAATTTGGAATCATCTACAACAGCGCGCGTCTTAACCGAGGCGTTACCTTATCTGCAACAGTTCCACGGAAAAACCGTCGTTGTGAAGTATGGCGGCAACGCCATGACGGAGGAGACCCTCAAACATTCTTTCGCACGAGATGTCGTTCTATTAAAACTCGTCGGCATCAATCCAATCATCGTTCATGGCGGTGGACCACAGATTGGCGCACTACTGCAGAAGCTAAACATAGAATCGCGATTTGTCGGCGGAATGCGCGTGACCGACGCTGCAACTATGGACGTTGTTCAGATGGTTCTTGGTGGTCTCGTTAATAAGGAAATCGTCTCCCTCCTGAACCGCAATGCCGGGCGCGCGGTGGGTATCACGGGCAAAGACGGACAATTGATTCGAGCGCGCAAACTCGAGATGGAACCTGAACTCAACGCTTCTGAAATCATTGATATCGGGCACGTGGGCCAGATAACAAAAATCGATGCTGAAATTCTAGACGCCCTCATCGAATCTGCCTTTATTCCCGTAATCGCGCCGATCGGAGTGGGCGAAGACGGCGAGTCTTACAACATCAACGCTGATATCGTCGCGGGTAAAATCGCGGAAGAACTGCTGGCGGAAAAACTTGTTCTGCTCACCAACACACCTGGCATTTTGGACCATAACGGTGACACGATCAGCACCCTCACGGCTGCACAGATCAACGCGCTCATCGACGACGGCACAATCAACGAAGGCATGTTGCCGAAAGTCCAATGCGCCCTAGACGCCGTCGAAGGAGGTGTGAAAAGTGTTCAAATAGTCGACGGCCGCGTACCACACTCATTGTTGTTAGAGCTCTTTACCGCGGTCGGTGTCGGCACACAAATTTTCCCGGGTTCCGATGGCTAAGGTCAATCGCCGTCAACAAATCCTGGAAGCATTGGCTTTAATGCTACAAAACCATCCTGGTGATCGAATAACGACCGCCAATTTAGCCAAGGCTGTTGGTGTTTCGGAGGCCGCCCTATATCGCCACTTTCCCAGCAAAGGCAAAATGCTCGAGGGACTAGTCGCGTTCACTGAAGACACTCTTTTCTCTCGGATCAACATGATCTTGGGTGAACAACCCGAAGCCTATGATCGGTGTCGTAACATCATATTTCTGATTTTGAGTTTTGTAGAGCGCAACCCTGGGTTCGCAAGATTATTTGTCGGCGATGCCCTGGCCGGAGAAACAGAGCGCCTAAGAGCACGGATGCACCAGCTTATGAATCGTGTGGAAACCCAACTAAGGCTCGTGCTGCGCGAGCACAATGCGCGTCAACCGTCACTCCCATCGATACAAATCAACGCAGGGGCTAACTTACTGCTTGCCTATGCGGAGGGGAGAATTTTGCAATTTGTGAGATCGAACTTTAACGACCCACCTACGAAAGAGTGGGAAACTCAGTGGACGAGCATTGCCAAAGCGCTTTTTGACAGTTAACGGTTTATTACAGAACTACCTAGGGACAAGCTCTCGATCAGGTAAACCTCGCTCACAATCAGCGAGCTCAAAAACCTGGCGCTCGAAATTATAGTCCGCGCCCACAGTCAACTTCTCTGCATGGCGCATTTTAATCTGCTCCTTGAGATTTCGCTCTTGTGTTCGCGCCGATTCGATGTTGTCTAAAACCGTATTCGCAATTGGTTTTCCGGACAAATCCATTTGCGCCGCTTGCATCTCCAGTTCCTCTCGCTGATTACGAACATGCGTTAGATTCGCTTTAGTGTTTACAATCTGGTTCTCGATAGAAGTGAGCGCCTGTTCTTCGGCGTAGTCGATATCGCTCTGTGACTTAAACAAATTCTGAACGCGATCGATGGCTTGCCGACATTTTTTGAGCGCTGCTTCCCGTCCGCGCTTTTCTTGATACTGCGCCTCAGTCAGCTGCGGCTCGATCTTTTGCAACACCCGCGCCGACTCATCGACCACCTCATAGCCATACTTGACTCGATCATTAGGTATTGACCCAGAGAGCACGAGTTTTCCGTTCTCATCGATATATCTGAAGAAACGAGCGGCATGACTATTCGTTACCAATATCAACAAGCTTAGAGTAAGCAGAGCTAAGACTCCTCGCTTAATCACCATTATACCCGGCTGCTTCTCTAGTTTTTGCATCGCCTTCACTTAGCGTTAACGTTAAATTTCCGAGGTGTACCCGACAACCGCTGCCTACATGCGACAATACTCAGCTTGATACGCTTGCATGCGCTCAAGCCATTTTGTTTGTGCGCTGTCTTGCCCAAGATATCCTATTAAATCCTGCATATTTGCGATACTGATCACGCTCGCCTTTAGCTCTTCAGCCAACGCAGCAACCGCAGTCACGCCATCCAGGTTAACCTCTTGACGATCCATAGCGATCACAACCCCCATAATCTCAGCGCTGGTTTCTTCAATCAACGCCACCGCTTCGCGTATCGCTTTGCCGGACGTTAAAACATCATCTATGAGCAGAACTCTACCGCCCACATCAGCGCCAACTAACCAGCCACCTTCACCATGCGCTTTGGCTTCTTTCCGATTATACGCAACACCAACCTCTACCCCCCTTTCGGCAAGTGCGACACTTGTAGCCACAGCAATCGGGATTCCCTTATAAGCAGGCCCAAAGAGCACATCAAACGCTATGCCCGAGTTAACAATCGCCTCAGCATAGGCCTGCCCTAACTTGGCGAACGCAGCGCCAGCCGCAACTTTGCCAAGGTTAAAGAAATAGGGTGATTGGCGTCCTGATTTCAGCGTGAACTCACCGAATTGCAGTACACCTTGGTTAAGCATGAATTCTATAAACTCAGCCTGGTTAGCCATGGCTACATAGACTCCAAGCCGAGCGCTGCACGTTGCAAGGCCACGAGCTCACTCGTCCCTTTCTCAGCCAAGCTGATCAGCTGGGTTAATTCCGCGCCATCGAAGGGCGCCATCTCAGCCGTACCCTGGATTTCGATAAAACCGCCAGAACCCATCATAACGACGTTCATATCGGTCTCAGCATTGGAATCTTCCGCATAGTCCAAATCTAACACTGGCTCTCCTTTGTAAATACCTACACTAATAGATGCCACAAGCTCCTTGAACGCGCCCTGAACAGGCAGCGTACCAATCGCATCGGCTAACGCGACCGCACCACCCGTGATCGACGCGGTACGGGTCCCGCCATCCGCTTGCAAGACATCACAATCTACCCGTATCGTGCGCTCACCGAGTGCCGCCATATCCACCATGGCGCGCAAACTGCGTCCAATCAAACGCTGGATTTCAACGGTGCGTCCACTTTGCTTACCGCGCGCGGCTTCACGATCGTTTCGAGTATTAGTCGCACCAGGCAGCATCCCGTATTCAGCAGTTACCCAACCACGGCCTTGGCCGCGCATGAAACCCGGCACTGATTCTTCCACCGCAGCGGTGCAAAGCACTTTGGTGTCGCCAAATTCTACAAGCACGGACCCCGCCGCATGCTTGGTAAAACCGCGGGTAAATTTGACCGCGCGCAGTTCATCACGAGAGCGTCCACTTGGCCGCATAAGAAGTCCTTATTGAGATTTGCGCACATTATAAAAGGACAGAGTAGAATCGCACCCGTTGTAACTAATACGAGCATAAGTAATCTTGGTAGCCGTCCCCAGACCGGTTCAAACTGGATCGAAAAGAACAAGTCCTATAAATACAGAATGTCCCAGCTCATTCACAAAATTCAGCAGGATCAAACGCGATGTTTAGCATGACTGCCTTTGCCCGTGTATCGAAGGTCGACTCGGAACGAACACTGGTGTGGGAACTCAGATCAGTCAATCACAGGTACCTAGAACACCAATTCCGTCTGCCTGAAATGGCAAGAGGTGCGGAAGGCAAGCTGCGTGATTCGATTCGTAAACGGCTGAAGCGCGGCAAAGTGGACTGCACGCTACGCATCGAGCAAGCCCTCGATGACAGCGAAATCCGGCTCAATCATGCTCGACTGAAGGCGCTGGTGGCCGTTATGGCTGAAGTCGATGCAAACGCGACCAACCTCTCCACAGCAACCGCCCTCGACATCTTGCGGTGGCCAGGCATCCTCCAAGAACAACAAACCGATGAAGATGCGCTGCAAACAACTGTTATAGAACTCTTTGAGGCGGGCTTAGAAGAGCTCATTCACGCCAGAGGGCGCGAGGGTGAAAAACTGAAAGCCACCGTTAGTAGCCGTCTCGACAAGATTGAAAGCCTTGTTGCCGAACTCACGCCATTTTGCGACAGCCTCGCCAACGCCCAGAAGGATCGACTCATCCAACGCCTTTCCGACTTATCTGTAGAGCTCGACAGCGGTCGATTGGAACAGGAAGCTGCGCTTGCCGCCCAGCGACTGGATGTCGCTGAAGAACTCGATCGACTCAGTATCCATGTACAAGAAGCGCGCAATAACCTAGATTCCACGGGCCCCCACGGCCGACGACTGGACTTTTTAACCCAGGAGCTAAATCGTGAAGCCAACACACTCGGGTCAAAGTCTATTCTCGCTGAAACGTCTCAGCGCGCGGTTGATCTAAAAGTCATCATTGAACAGATAAGAGAACAGGTGCAAAACATCGAATGAGTAAAGGGTTGCTAATTTTAGTCTCAGCACCGTCTGGCGCAGGGAAAACTAGCCTCGTTGCGGCCACATTGAAAGCTGACTCGCATTTGGTCGTGAGTGTGTCGCACACAACTCGACCCCAACGACCTGGCGAAGAAGACAGCATTAACTATCACTTTGTGAGCCACAACGAATTCGACAAGATGGTCGAGAAGAAAGCATTTTTAGAACACGCCCTAGTGTTCGGCAACCAATACGGTACGTCTGCAGCCGCCGTAAGCGCACTGCGTCAACAAGGCCGAGATGTTGTTCTCGAGATCGATTGGCAGGGCGCCGAGCAAATTATGGGCAAATATCCTGATGCGCTCTCGATTTTTATACTACCGCCCGACGAGGCTACTTTGAGAGAAAGGCTCACGAGCCGCGGTCAGGACAGCACTAATGTCATTGAACACCGCCTCTCCGAAGCAAAGTTAGAAATTAGCCAAGCCCCGAAATATGAATTTATTGTTATCAACGATGAGTTTGATCAAGCGACCGATGACCTTTTAGCCATTATCCGCGCAGCTAGACTGATGACAACACGCCAGATGGGCGATAATCCTAGTGTACAAGCTATCTTGTCAGGTTCTTAGCAGATCTGTACACTGCGCGGCTCTTCGCACACCAGCTCGCACAACACGGAGGAATCATGGCTAGAATCACAGTAGAAGATTGCCTTGAGAACGTCGACAACCGATTTGAACTTGTCATGTTGGCGACGCGTCGAGCGCGCGGGCTTCGCGCCTACGGCAACGACCCTTTGGTGCCCGAGGAAAACGACAAGCCAACGGTTATTGCCCTAAGAGAGATTGCCGAGGGTCTAATCTCCCATGAAATGCTTGACAGCCATGAAGTCTCTATCGACGATGAAGAACTCGAGGTGAGCTTTAGCCTAAACGTAGGATTTGGTGATGATAGCCAAGAAGGGGACAGATCGCGAGAACGCAGACTCGGGCAGGGCAGGTTAGGAGATGACTCGCCAAGGTAGGCCCGAACCCACTAATCAGTCTTATTTCGTAGGACAGCTCGCCAAGTTTGCCAAACGTCGCCAGGTAGCCGCACCTGCGACGATCGAGACCCTCGCCAAAAGCCTAGACTATTTAACCCCTGATCAGATCGACGAAGTTGTTGCAGCCCACGAATATGCAGAAGCCGCTCACGACGGCCAATGGCGTCGGACAGGGCATGCTTACATTACTCATCCCACCGCAGTCGCCGCGATTCTCAGCGAGATGCGCATGGACCACCAAACCATCATGGCCGCTCTACTGCATGATGTCATCGAAGACTCCGATACGAGCAAGACCGAACTAGGCAAACGATTCGGTGAGCAAGTCGCCGACCTTGTCGACGGGGTATCAAAACTATCAAAAATCTTTTCAACTCGGGATGAGGCACAGGCAGAAAACTTCCAGAAAATGGCCCTCGCCATGGCCAAAGACATACGCGTCATCATGGTCAAAATGGCAGATCGCCTGCACAACATGCGAACAATCGGTGTCATGTCGGATCAACAACGTCGGCGCATAGCACGCGAAACGCTAGACTTTTACGCGCCAATCGCCAATCGGCTCGGTATCCACACTATGAAAACCGAGTTCGAAGAACTCGGGTTCAAAGCACTCTACCCACTCCGCGCCGATCGCATCGCCCAGGCAGTACAAAGCGCACGTGGTAATCGCAAGGCACTAATGGAAGAAATCGCGCACACCATAAAGGCAGCGCTCAATCGAGATGGCATCAACGCCTCAGTGATCTCTAGAGAGAAACATCCCTATTCCATCTATCGCAAAATGAAGACCCAACATAAGCCTTTTGCTGAGATTATGGACGTCTTCGGCTTTCGTATCGTGGTCGATCAAGCTGATGACTGTTATCGCACGTTGGGGGTTATCCACAACCTTTACAAACCGCTAGCGGGTCGGTTCAAGGATTACGTCGCGATCCCTAAGGTCAACGGATACCAATCGCTCCACACCTCTGTATTCGGTCTATACGGCGTCCCGATCGAAGCACAGATACGAACCAAACAAATGGACGCGGTCGCAGAAAATGGCATTGCCGGTCATTGGCTCTACAAAGCCAGTGATGGTTCCCATTTCGAACCAAGTCAACAACGTGCTCGGCGGTGGGCACAAGACCTGTTGGAATTACAGCGTCAAGCCGGGAATCCGTTAGAGTTCATTGAGTCCCTAAAGCTGGACTTGTTCCCAGACGAGGTCTATGTCTTCACTCCAGAAGGGGACATCCTCGAGCTACCTCGTGGCGCTTGTCCTATCGACTTCGCCTACGCCGTCCACACAGATATTGGCAACCGGTGTGTAGCTTGCCGCGTCGACCGCGCGCTTGCGCCCCTATCGTTGCAGTTGCAAAGTGGCCAAAGCGTAGAAATCGTCACCTCAGAAGATGCGAGACCCAATCCCGATTGGCTTACTTTTGCAGTCACCTCCAGAGCGCGATCCGCCATCCGTCTCGCGTTGAAGCAGCAGCAAGGTAACGAGGCGATTGCGCTAGGACGCAAACTTCTCAATCGTTCTCTTGGCAATGCCAACAAAAGTATCAACGACTTCGACTTCAGACGATTACGCAAAGTATTCGTTGAACTCGGCGTGCGCCGCCTCGACGAACTACTGGAATCAATCGGCAACGGCAACATGATGGCCTACGTCGCCGCGCAAAAACTTCTTTCGTTTGATAATCTCGCCTACGAAGCTGTGGCCATTGAAGGCGGCGGTCCAATCGCTATTCGTGGCGGCGAAGGTCTCGTAATCAACTACGGACGTTGCTGCGGTCCCGTCCCTGGCGACCAAATCGTTGGCCACATGACCCCAGGGAAAGGTTTTGTTGTACACATTGAAACCTGCCCGAACATCAACGAAATCCGGCGGCGTGTAGCTCGAGAAATTATCCCCACACGCTGGACACTTTCGACCGAGGGCGAATTCTTTACCTCTCTCAAAGTCGACGTTAGTCGCCGTAAAGGCATCCTCGCGGAAATCGCCTCGGAGGTAACCTCGGTGGATGCAGGCGTCGATCACATTCAAGTCGAGGAGCGTAACGCAGAAGCAAGCACGATGATGCTTGGTCTCACGGTCAAGAACCGATCACACCTCGCGCGTGTTATGCGACGCCTAAGAAATGTTCAAGCGGTCATCAACCTTGCCCGCATCGGAAGTTAAGGATCATATGAAGAAAGAAGTTATCGCGACTGATCTAGCGCCAAGGGCTATCGGCACCTACTCGCAAGCCGTGAAGTTTGGTGAGCTCATTTTTGTTTCAGGCCAAATCCCGCTAAGTCCAACAACAATGGCCATCGTATCTGAGGACTTCACAGGGCAGGCTCACCAGGTCTTTAAAAACTTGGCGGCGGTCGCCCGCGCGGCGCATTCAAACCTCGAATCTGCTTTAAAGTTCACGGTGTATTTGACCAATCTCAACAACTTCCAGTGCTTGAACGAGGTCATGGCAACCTATGTCACCGAACCGTACCCCGCGCGAGCGGCAGTAGAGGTTTCTGCCCTGCCAAAGGGTGCACTGATCGAGATCGACGCCGTCCTTAGCGCTTCCTGATCGCTCTCGGCCGGTGATTGATCCTACCCAGAGCATAAGTTATCTCAAAGGCGTCGGTCCCAAACTTGAGGAGACGCTGAATCGCCTCGGTATTTTTCGTCTGATCGATCTGTTGCTCCACTTACCTTTCCGTTACCAAGACCGGTCTCAGATCACGCCGCTGAATCAGGTACACGCTGGCGAGGCTTTCTATATAGAAGGGCGCATCGAAAAAGTCAGTGTCGTCTTTGGCAACCGGCGCAGCCTCAAAGTTGCCGTTGAGGATGATGGAGGGCGCGTCTACCTTCGATTTTTCTTCTTTTCCAAGTACCAACAAAGCAACTTGGACAATGCGGAATTTATCCGTGCATATGGCGAATTCCGCTTTTTTGGACGCGAGCTGTCGGTCGCACATCCAGAGTACGAAACGTTTAGCGAAGAACCAACCGCACCAGTTCCCGGACTAACACCAATTTATCCAGCCACGCACGGACTCGGTCAGGCCCGACTACGCAAACTTGCCAATACGATTTGCAAACTAGACTGGCCGTTGGAAATCGGCACACCCTATGAAAAACTCATTTATCTACACCGCCCCGAGGCCACCGCGTCATTAGCAGACATAAAGGAAAGACAAAGCGACATCGCACTTGATGAATTGACCGCGTACTACCTAGTCATGAAAGGACGCGCGCTCAAACGCCAGAGTACGCAGGCCTCGGCACTACTTCGTGGCCAAGGCCGAGGCCGGGAGTTATTGAGCAATCTCGGCTTTCGATTGACCCGGGCCCAAGCCCGCGTCGTCAGCGAAGTTTTGAACGATCTCGAACAAACCGTGCCCATGCTTCGCCTCGTGCAAGGGGACGTCGGGTCAGGCAAAACAATCGTCGCTGCGTTTGCCGCCATTCGAGCCGCAGAAAACGGCTTTCAAACCGCTTTGATGGCACCAACCGAACTTCTCGCTGAGCAGCACTTCTTAAACTTCCAACAATGGCTCCTGCCACTAGGTCTCAACGTTACATTACTCACAGGTCAACTCACGGCGACCGAACAGCGCAAGCGGCGAGCGGCAATTGAGTCTGGTCACACAAATATCGCTATCGGAACGCACGCGTTGTTCCAAGGAAAAGTCATTTTTGACTCTCTTGCACTTGTCGTCGTGGACGAGCAACATCGCTTCGGCGTACATCAACGCATGTCTCTCCAAGAGAAAGGTAAGACCGCACATCCACACCAACTTGTCATGACGGCGACACCGATCCCTCGCACGCTAACCATGGCTCTCTACGCTGACATGGCCGTATCTGTAATCGACGAACTACCAAAGGGCCGCCAACCCATTACCACCTTCACGGTTGAACAGAGCCGGCGCAGCGAGGTCGTTCGGCAGATTCACAAGGCCTTACAGTCCGGGCAACAAGCCTATTGGGTGTGCACTCTGATTGAGGATTCAGAGGAGATCGATGCAACCTCGGCTACCAGCTTACATATCAAACTCGTTCAGGCACTACCAGATCAACGTGTAGTGCTCTTACACGGGCGTATGAAGAGCGAGGAAAAGGTCAGTGTCATGAACGACTTCAAGGCAGGACTGATTGATTTGTTAGTGGCCACCACTGTTGTTGAAGTTGGCGTCGACGTGCCGAATGCGACGCACATGGCCATTGAAAATGCGGAACGCCTCGGCCTCGCTCAACTGCATCAACTCCGAGGCCGGGTCGGGCGGGGACAGATCGCAAGCAACTGCTACCTACTGTTCAGTCAGGGCTTATCCGTACCCGCCCAAACACGCCTCACCGCTCTGCGCGAGAGCCAAGACGGCTTTTATCTGGCGGAAGAGGACTTGAAACTGCGAGGACCCGGGGACATTTTAGGCACCCGCCAATCGGGCGATCAGTCATTTCGAATCGCCAACCTTGCAGATCACGCCCATCTACTACCCGAAGCGATGCGGCGCGGTGACCACCTTCTTATGATGCGCGATGATTTGGAATCCGCTCACACACTGCAAAACCTGCTTGAAACCTGGGCACCTGCAGATTCTGGCAGGTTGACGGTTTAGGCCGCTCAAGCAGCCCCGGCGATCGGGCACATTCGCGCTAGACGATCGACTATGCGCAACCCGTGCTATCGCCTAAATTGCATCTGGCGACTAACTCGGTTCGGCTATTCGACCCGCGTTGGGATCATCAAATTTAGCTCTATCTAGCTCCCCTTCTGACGCAGCAACAACCGTCGCGACCATGCCATCACCGGTCACGTTAACTGCCGTGCGCATCATGTCCAACAACCTATCAATACCGATAATCAGCCCGATACCTGCAACAGGCAATCCCACTTGATCCAAGACCATCGCGAGCATGACAAGGCCAACACCGGGCACCGCTGCAGTACCGATACTGGCCATCGTTGCCGTTAAGACCACCATCAATAATTGCTCAGGTCCAAGCGCAATGCCGTAGTATTGAGCAATAAAGACCGTTGCCACACCCTGCATGATTGCGGTGCCATCCATATTGATCGTCGCACCCAACGGGACGGCGAAGGAAGCCACGTTGTTGCCAACACCCACCCGGTTTTCCACAGTCCGTAAAGTCACCGGCAGCGTCGCGCCAGACGAAGAGGTCGAAAATGCCACCAACATCGGCTCGCGCATCTTCTTCAGGTAAGTGATTGGATTTAGGCCTGATAGAAGTTTTAACAAAGTCGGATACACCACCAACATATGGATGACCAGCGCACCGGCAACCGTTAAAAAATAGGCTAGCAGCTTAGTTATTTCGGCCCATCCTACAGTGACGCCAAGCTTGACCATAAGGCAGAACACACCAACTGGCGCGAGTTCGATAACCAGGGTTATCAGCTTCATAAAAATCGCGTTCAGGTCTTCAAATACATTTTGTATTCGCGCGCCGGCTTCACCGACCTGGCTAATCGAAAACCCAAGCAATAAAGCAAACAGGATAATCTGCAACATCGCACCATCCGCCATCGCGGCAATCGGATTTTTTGGCACTATATTAACGAAGGTGTCCTTAATACTCGGCGCTTCACGCGCTTCATAGGCAACATCTGCGACCTCACCAGCATCTAGCCCGGGATCAACAATCAGCGCCAGGCTTAAAGCAAGGCTCACTGCCAAAGCGGTCGTCACGAGATAAAGGCCAATCGCCTTGCCACCAAGACGACCGACCCGGCCCGTAGCGCCAAGGCTGGCGGCACCACACGTCAAAGAGACTAGCACCAGCGGCACGACCATCATTCTCAGCAAACTGATGAATATCTCACCGCCGCCTTCTATTAAGCCAAACGTCAAAAACTCAGAGACGACATGCTCTTTCGGTAACGCGAACCACTGCAACAGCAATCCCACCGCAAGCCCAGCCATCATGCCAATGACAATGCGGTAAGTAAGCGTCATAGATTATCCAATCTCGATCATTTCGAAATCTTCTTTGCTCACCCCACACTCAGGGCACACAAAGTCCTCAGGAACATCCTCCCACGCAGTGCCAGGCTCGATACCCTCTTCATCACAACCTTCGGCCTCATCGTAAATCCAGCCACAAACAATACACTGCCATTTTTTCATGGACCCAGAAAACTCCCTGCAAACTCAATTGAACATGCGCCTTCGCGCATCGAAATATTATCGATTTCGCCAGGTCCTGCAAAGCGGACAGCAGTTACTGACGAGCGGCGATAAACTACTGATGTCCCTCGAAAAAATCAACGCCTGAATCTTAGGCCTACAAAGCCCCGCGATGATGGTCTCTCCGGGAGCAATTGACTAAACTGCGTTGTTTTCATGATTTGGTGTTTTGCTTGCACGCATATCTCCGTTTGATGCGGTTAGACAACCCCGTCGGCTCGCTTTTACTGCTTTGGCCAACCCTGACGGCACTTTTCATGGCCGCAGACGCCCCGCCGCAGATCGTATTGGTCATCGTCTTTACTGTTGGTACATTCTTAATGCGCTCTGCCGGATGTGTGATTAACGACTATACCGACCGACACGTCGACGGTGCGGTCGAACGCACCAAGAATCGACCACTTGTGACTGGCGAGATCTCGCCAAAGCAAGCGCTCCTGTTGTTTGCTTGTCTCGTTCTCGCTGCGGGTCTAACGCTACTCTTTCTAAATCAAGAGACTCAGCTCCTCGCAATCGGTGGTCTCTTAATCGCCACGCTGTATCCACTGATGAAACGCTGGACGCACCTACCACAGGCTTTTCTCGGGGCTGCCTTTAGCTGGGGCATTCTAATGGCTTGGAGCGCTACCGGCGCAGGCTTACCACCCGCAGCCTGGCTCTTTTTCTCCGCGAGCGTGGTTTGGATCGTGGCCTACGACACGATGTATGCCATGGTGGACCGAGAAGACGACTTAAAGGTCGGTATTAAAAGCACCGCAATCTTGTTCGGCCCTATGGACAGATTTATGATCGGCATCCTGCAGGCGATCACTATCATCGCACTACTACTCCTGGGACAACGTCTGGGGTACGAGCATGCCTACTTTGTCGGTATCCTGGCCTGCGGGGGATTCTTTATTTATCAACAACGGCTCATCAGACGGAGGGAGCGCGGTCGCTGCTTGACGGCTTTTCGCAACAATACCTGGGTGGGATTCGCACTTTTCGCCGGGACAGTGGCGGAGCTTGGTCTACAGGCCCTCCTGTCATCGTGAGCCTCACAAAGATAATCGACTCCTCCAGCATCAAGCTCGCTCATGCTATACGCTGGCTCGCTTTAGCAATGGTCATCGTAACCGTCGCAATTGTGATCTTACGTTATGCATTCGAAATCGGCGCTATTCCTTTGCAAGAATCCGTGATGTATATGCACGGTTTGTTGTTCTTGTTTGGCATTCCATACGGTATTCACAAGAATACGCATGTGAGAGTCGACATTTTGTACAGTAAACTTTCTCCATCGCAACAGGCTGTGATTAACCTTACCGGACACCTTATCTTCCTGCTCCCAATTGCAATTTTTATTCTCGTGACCTGCTGGCCATATACGCTGTCTAGCTGGCGAGTATTAGAGGGGTCTGCCGAAGTCGGCGGTATTCCCGGGATTTTCCTGCTTAAAACACTGTTACCGATCACCGCCTTATTGATGGCACTGCAGACGATCGCTGAAATCTTTAAGCAAGCCGCAAAGCTTCGCGCTTGATGGATTTCACGCCGCTCATCATGTTTGCAGCCACCTTCGCCGCGCTTAGCCTGGGTTATCCCGTTGCGGCCACCTTGGCGGGGGTGGCGCTACTGTTCGCCTTCGGCGGCATAATGACTGGGGCGTTTAATCCAAACGATCTAGGGTTTTCAGCAGGCCGCCTTTTCGGAATTGTCACGAATCAAACTCTGATCGCCGTGCCTCTCTTTGTCTTCATGGGGGTTGTCTTAGAAAAAACTCGGATCGCAGAGGACCTGCTATCGAGCATCGCTTCCTTGCTAAGTGGCTTCCGCGGTGGTCTAGCAATAACGGTCGTATTCGTTGGTATGCTAATGGCTGCATCCACTGGCATCGTTGGCGCCACCGTCGTAACAATGGGACTGATGTCGCTCCCTACGATGTTGCAGCAGGGCTACAAACCATCTTTGGCAACAGGAACCATCAGTGCCACTGGCACTCTGGGCCAGATCATCCCACCTTCTATCGCACTGGTTCTGTTAGGCGACGTTTTGTCCAATGCGTATCAACAGGCCCAGCTCAACATGGGCGTATTTGCGCCTAAGTCGGTATCCGTCGGCGACCTTTTCGCGGGCGCAATTATCCCCGGCCTGATCCTGGTCGGCTTTTATTTTATCTACGTCGTCATCCGCGCCGTGCTCGACCCCGAAAGCATGCCGCCCGCCGCTGACAGCACGGCTAAAACCGCATCACCTACCCTGGCCCTCAAAAGGTTATGTCCACCGCTGCTGCTAATTTTTGCCGTACTCGGTTCGATTCTGATGGGCTGGGCCACCCCTACTGAAGCTGCCGGGGTAGGCGCTGGTGGCGCACTGCTACTTGCCTTTAGCTACCGGCGGGTGAGCATCGATACGCTGCGCGAAACTTGTGAGTCCACGCTCACCACAACGGCCATGGTCTTTTTCATTTTGGTTGGCGCATCAATATTTTCCCTTGTTTTCCGTGGTTACGGTGGCGACGAACTCATTCAAACAATCTTTGAATCTATGCCCGGTGGCATGTGGGGTGCGCTCGCCGTTGTCATGATCGTCATTTTCCTTCTTGGGTTTATACTCGACTTTATCGAGATCACCTTCGTTGTTGTTCCTATTGTAGGACCCATACTGCTGGCGATGGGCATCGATCCGATCTGGCTTGGCGTCTTAATCGCCGTGAATTTACAAACCTCATTTCTGACACCACCTTTCGGCTTCGCCCTTTTCTATTTACGAGGGGTAACACCGCCATCCGTAACCACGGCTGATATGTACCGAGGCGTTGTCCCCTACATCGGTTTACAACTGCTTTTACTTACCCTGTTACTAATCTGGCCTGCGCTCACAACCTGGCTACCAGGAGTTCTCTATGACTGAATCCATAACCTATAGCGGCCTTAAGATATGGGATGGTACTGGCATCGCACAGGCGAACGCGATCACCGTAACCGGCACCAAGATCACATGGATGGGTGACAAGGCTAACGCGCCCAGGGGGGCGCGCGAGATAAACTGTGACGGCCTCTCAGCAATCCCAGGACTGATAGATGCGCATGTGCATCTAGAACTCAATCCTGATGAGAGCAAACCACCTCAGCGAACTGAGGCCCATGTGGTACCACTCATGGCTGAACGGGCTCGGAAGATGGCGAAGGCGGGTATAACCACGGCCCGAGACCTCGGAGGCGGCGCTTGGTACGAATTGAGCCTACGAGATGCCATCCATCGAGGCGAGGTAACCGGCCCCAGACTCGTTTGTTCGGGTCAACCAATCACCTGCCCACAAGGACACTGCCACTTCTGGGGTGGAGAAGCTGCTAACCTAGAAGAAGCAAAGGCAGTGCTTGCGAGACAGGTCGATCACAATGTCGATTTGATTAAAGTCATGGCGACCGGCGGGCGACTCACAGCAGGGTCCGAGCCTACAGACGCGCAGTTTTCACAACCCGTCTTAGATGAGATCGTCGCCACTGCACACAACCTTGATTTACCCGTGGCTGCTCATTGCCACGGTACCGAAGGTATCCATCGGGCAGCGCTCGCTGGAGTTGATACGATCGAGCATTGCAGTTGGGTCGGGTCGGAAGGCTGGGCTTCCGATTACCAGGACGACGTCGCGCAGATCATCCTTGATAACGGCGTCTGGGTTTCCCCAACCGTTAACAAAGGCTGGCAACGAATGCTGGATTCGAAAACTGGCAACGTTTTGGCTCGCGTTCGGGCTGCCTATCGGCAAATGCTGAATATGGGTATTCCCATGCTTGCGAGCACCGACGCCGGTATCCCCGGCGTGTATCACGAAGAGTTGCCCGCAGCGTTGGTCGTTTTTGGCAAGATCGCAGAGCTCAGCAATGACCAAGCTTTACGCTCAGCGACTTCAGATGCCGCCAGGGCGCTTCGCCTGGATCATAAAACCGGCCATTTAAAAGTTGGGCACGATGCCGATTTGGTAATTGTCGATGGCGACCCGATATCGAATCTCGACGCGATCACAAAACCAGTACATGTCCTCGCTCGGGGTGCCACCGCTTTGGCGGGATAGTGTAGTTGCCAAAGTTACTTAAGAGACGGCCACTCTGGTGGCCGCCTCTCAA
>JACLAC010002737.1_pt1 | contig 16834 bp, 7 predicted proteins | sample 8027881 | NCBI WGS metagenome assembly JACLAC01 (sample SAMN15725517, study PRJNA655200) | protist metagenome | isolation source: fluorescence activated cell sorting (FACS) single amplified genomes of... | place: Spain: Blaines Bay Microbial Observatory, Mediterranean Sea | collected 2016-01-19
ATAACGCGAAAAAAACAAAATTTATAAATGATCATCATTATGGCAACGATTTCAAAGTTGGCAGTGTCGATACGTTATCTAAAATTGATATTCAATCTCTAGATGCAACTTATTTAAAATGTAGAAATGACGTTCCATTCCATTCCACAATTGCAATGAGTAGCCAGAGTAATAATATTGCTGATGAAATTGCTACTGTTGATGAGGATAAATCCACTTATCCTGGTAAATTAGACAGCAAATATGCTTATAGCCAATATGGATCATCTGCCTTGTTTGATAAAGATATTGTAACAGAGGCATATCCATACGAGGATAAAGTTAGTGGTGTGAAGAGCTGGGCATTGACATATTCACAAGTGCAATACTATCAAAATTTAACCATCAATATTGATTCCAATAATGGAAATTGTGTTGACTCTATCATTATTCGATGGGCACAGAGTCCAAATGGAAAATATACCATAGCATATACCAAGGCAGGAACTAGCGAACCTGTTGTGGAAAGTAGATTTTCCCATCAAAGTTATGTTTTAGAAGAGAAACTGGATTACATTAACTTTGATGAATGCACTAATTTGGAAAAACTTGAAATTGAGACGGGCCTTTCAAGAACAACTCGCATTGCAGAGATAGAATTATTAAAAAATATTGTTCCTGATTGGGTGTCATATCCATTCGGCCCATGTGTATTGAAGTACGACGATCAATCGAAAACGATGATGAAGATACGGGAAAGGTCTGTACATTGTCGCACTGATGAAGGTTTATGTTTTTCTGAACATCGATGTACAAAAGGAAAACCAGCAGTATATGAAATATGCGAAAATCAAGAATCCATCAAGCATTGGTGGGATTTTGATCCAAAATCTTTCGGAATTACATATGAATCACAAAAAGTAATGTACATGAAATTTGATAACATAGGAGATATTTTTAAAGGTGGATATATAGGAAACAATGAAGGCACAGAGAAAGTAGCTGCGCGACAACCATCACGCTTGATGGAATTGAATCCAAATCGTTACAGCAAGCATGTATTTGAAGCATATACAGATTTAGTAATTACACACGAAATGACCAATGCAAAATGTGCAAGAATGTGCAGTGGATACGAATACAGCGGGACATATTCATCAATTTTTAACGAACGTTGGTGCAGTTGTTTCACATTAAAGCAAGGATATACAATCGATTCCATCTCATGGCTATATCAAAGAAGTGAATCTGCTTTGGAAGAAGAGTATTATGGTAGCATGATGTCCGAAACATGCAAAGGTGACATGACTCAATATTGTGGTGGTATGTTCTATGCAAATAATGATACGGGCCTTGCTGATGGTTACATGACTTTAAGTAAAGTAAAAGATAATTACCCCACGTTTCCATCAAAGTGTAGTTTTGAAAAGTATGATAAATGCGATGGTTTATCCAATCATCAGGATTGGCAAACTATTAATACTACGAAAGTAACAGTGGGCGAAGAGGATGGTACAATATCAGGAGCTTCAGCGACAATAACAACGACGCCAGCAATTAATTCTGAAATTTCGAATAGCAACAATCTCTGTCAATATGGACAAGGATATTACGCAGAATTTTCCTTCAACGATGGAGAATACAGAAGATTAGTGAATGAAAGTTATATGTTTCATTCAAAAACGTTTTATAAATATGAAAATCTTGAAAACCCTGCAAGATTTTTATGCCTGTCTGGTAATCGTTGGAAATTACTCCAAGTTACAGCCACAGGAGAATATGATTGCAGTCAAGGATGGTATGCTGCTACAGATGTAATTGAAAATCCTATTCCTTTATGGCAAGAGAATTATAATCAAACTCTTGACTTTCTTCGCTCTGGTGCTGCTTTTGGAAAATTAACAATTGGTTGCATGGGACGTACAACTGGTTGGAATTCAAATCGTTGTTCAAGTCAACGTTTTCAGCTAAGCGAAGAGTTCAATAATGCAAAATTCGAATTGCAAAATAATGATCTTTACACGCTTGATCATACTTTAATGCAGCATCCTATATTGAATAATGTTGGTGGTTGGGGTGGAGTCTTCAAAAACATACGACGATGGCAAGATGGCTTGTACAGATGGACGTACTGTGTCGATATTAAATGCGCTAGCTACTATGGTTTCCAAGCTGCATTTAGTACAGTGCCAGATAATGTATTTAGCAACGTGATACAATTTGCAGATTACAATGGAAATCCTAAAGGAGAATTCAGGACTGGATGCGTGGAGCAAGTAAATGCACCTGTTGATTGCGATTCAAAAGTATTAGTATATGACGATCCAGGAAATTCGTATTTATCAGGCAAGTTTACTGTTTTAGATGGGCACTATGGCGATATCATTTGGTACAACGGTCGTTTTCTACAATACCCAATATTAAAACATGGAGGTGACCGTAGATATTTTGGAATTGTACAAAGTGGTAATACATATTATTGGAAATATTGCAATGTAATTACGTGCGGTTCATCAGCTAGTTATTATACAAGGCAATCACCATCAACTGCAAAACCGACGAATATTTTTAATACCACCTTTCAACTTGTTACATATGAAAATGCTCCAGCAGGAACGTATAGCGGTGCTTGTATATCTACCTCATCATCTACGACAGCAAATGTCAAAGATGTTTGTTTTCATTTGCGATTTGTTGAAATGAATAGGGACAATGGTCAAATATTTTCCTCTGATTATTATTTGAGTCCCTCTCTGACGCACAATGACCAGTTTTATTGGGCAAATGCACACGGCTATGATTTGATATGGAATTCTTATAGCTCTTGGATTATTACCAAAAATATGGGGAAGACATATAACTTGAAGGTAGACCATAATGAAACACGTGGACCAAAACCTTCTTTGTTGAATCGTGTTGCATATCCTGACATCAATGCATACAATAATTTCGTTTATCCTTCTAACATGCAAGTAAGGCTGGAATGTGTAAGTGGAGTGACAAAAATTGCATTGCCGACTAATACAATTACAGAAAATGGATGTCCAAATGGAAATGGCTGTAACCAAGTCATGAAGCCGGTGGCACCATTTATATCTGCTAATTATCCCGATATGTTGCGATTTTCAACAGACACATTTGAATTACCAAAAGGTTTCACAGATTTGCCAAAAGATTCATGCCGCTTAAATGTGGATTTGTATTTTGGTGAAACATCTCCTAAGGGAATTATTGTACTTTTCTTTCAAAATACACGAATTGGTGATTTACGTTCTATTGCAACAACAAGGTTGTCAACAAATTTCACATATGATAGTGATGAAATGCCAGGATGGCGACGTATTAGTGTTCCTATAAATATCCAATCAACAAGTCAAACTGGACCATTTACATATGAAATGCGAATCCAAAGTTCTTACAATGGATATTATGGTGATATAGCTGTAGATAATTTTGGATTTACTGACTCATGCAAGTATGATGTTTCTGTGCATACAGCAACAACAACAAGCAAATACACTGCTGATGAAATAGCAACAACAACAATAACACCCAGTGGATCACCAAGGTCAGCAACAACCACTGCTGGATGGACATACAATCCAGAACCAGCAACCACAACAGAATGGAAAATGCCAGCAGTAACGACTGCAGGTACAGCAATACCAGCAATGACAACAACAAAGTGGACTTACAAACCTGAGCCAGCAACCACTACTAAATTTACAATGCCAACAGCAGCAGCAACAACAACAACAGATGCACCAAATAATAATGGACAATGCCAAAGCCGCGAAGAATTGATCAATGAATGTAAAGAAAAGCGAGGACGCTGGGGATGGACATGCGAAGATCCAAATTTAAAATCAGATGAAGGATTATGTTTAAATGTAAACCATGTTTTAAATCCTAATGGTGCATGTGTGGAGATATGTGACGATGTTGATGGTGGTAAATAAATGTGACACATATATGGAGGAGTAATATATATATATATATATATTTCGAAAAAGTATCCTTATATATATATACCAGCTTTAGCTTATTATTTATATTTATTATGATATTTATTAATATAATATTTTATTGGTTTTCAAACAAACTAGTACTGTGTGCTACTATTAATACCACATCATCACAATTATACCTCTATAGATAGGTACGTATTTATAATTAATGAGTGAAAGTTGAGAAAATGTAAAAAATGTATTGTAACCTTGCATTTATATTATTTATCAATATATATTTATGGCAGAAGCATGAAAAACATTAACAACAACAGCAAGAAGAACGACAATGATACAAAATATACCATCTTGCAGCGTTCTATTTTTTTAATTATAAATGTCTTATTAGCCATTGTGATGATTTTAGGAAACAAAGCCGTCTTCACAAATTTGAAATTTAAATATCCTATAGCGTTAACAACTATACATTATATTGTTACATGGATTGGTGTTGAAAGTTTACGACGATTAGAATTTTATAAACAAGTTCCGTATTCACGGATGCCATTGAATGATTTTGATATTGCAGCTTGCATTGCACTAGCAGTAGTTGGAGTTCCTTTAAATAATTTATCTTTGCGTTTAAATGGAGTTGGAACATATCAATTGTTAAAATTATTAGTGACACCAGGAATTTGTATATTAAATTACATGATACTTAAAGAATTAATATCATTGAAACGAAGCATAATTTTAGTCCTTGTATGCGTTGGTATTGCAATTGCAACAATGAATGATTTGGAATTGCGTCTATATGGTTTAGTAGTTGCATTAATTTTTGTTCCAGTTGCAGCTATTTATAAAGTTCAATTCAAACGAGTTTTAATTAAATTTGATATGTTAAGCGTGTTACATCGAGTATATCCACCAAGTATAGTCATCATGATTGTTTTAAGCTTACTTTTTGATCCTCCTGGTTTAATAATGACATATGAATATACATTTTCAAAAGTGATTCAAATCATAATAAGTGGTGTATTAGCATGTGGTATTTCATTATCTAGTTTCCACATTGTATATATATTCAGCCCATTAACACATCAAATCTTGGGATTGTTGAAAGTTTCATTAACAATTTTAGGTGGATGGTTGATTTTCAGTAAAGAGATTACACAATATCAAATGTTAGGTAGTTTAATTGCAGTTGGTGGTATAAGTTGGTATACATATGAAACAATGTTAGAAAAAGGCATGTTACAGAATAATCAAGTTAGTTCATTAGCACCACAACGTAAGGATGAAAGGGTATAAAAAAAGAAAGAAAAATGAAAAATGTTTTTTTTAATTTATGACACAGATATTGCGACGAAGAAAGAGAGTATATTTTACGAAAGCAAAAGACTCTATGCATCATAATATTATGATATATATGATGTGAGTTTTTTGTATCACATTAAAAATACATTTCACAATATTATTTGATTTTATTTTTCAGCAGGAGCTTTGATATTTTACGAATTTAAATTTTACGAGAAGGAGTTCCGAGTAAAAAAGGTAAAATATTATACTACGAGAGTGTATTAATATATAAATTCCTGCTGTCACAGAAAAGAAATAACTTTTGACCAAAGCCAACATTTTCATATTTTTACAATTTGCTACTACCAGCAGCTGAACTGTTTTCTTTCGCTTTCAATACAGCATTGACCAATTCTTTTGTGATATATTTCATTCTAACTGGATCACCAGTTGCACCTTCTGCCATTCCAGTAATAGTATAACCTAAAGATACATTTAAATTATCCTTATCGGAGAAGAATATTTGTGAACCACCCCATCCTCCCTGTGAAGCGTAGCATATGAAATGAGTGATGTGTTAGAGAGGGTGTGTCCTTTTTATCAGGGTTTTAAGGCGATAGAATGTACTTACCCAGCCTTTGAATGCACGACCAAAATCACCCCAACCACCTTGACACATTGGCATATTTACATTGATACCATGCATAAACTTTGTTGTCCATTTATCCAACGCAGTTTTTACACCATTTTCACTCAAAAGACGCACGCCACCAATTTCACCACCATTAGCAACTACCGCAGCAATCTTTGCCAATCCATATGCATTGGTATGACCTGAAGCAGATCCAATTTCCAATGCTCTACCACGAGGAGATTGTGGCATATCTGGTGTACTTCCCCAACCTTCAACTGCATCTGTCATCTTCAACATGATAGGTTTATCATTTCCATTACCTGTTTCTGGATATAAAAATTGATACATAACTTTTTCTGTCTCTGTTAAATTATTCATAGCACTTTTAATTCTCAATGGCAAACGTAAATTTGCAAAGATGTACTTTGGATTTTGTTGACATAAAGTTGCTAAATGTTTTTTTTTTTGAAGTTCATGTGATATCCCACAATAAAAATCAATCTCCAATGGCTTTGCAATGAATTCATCAATAAATTGTTGAAGTGTTCGTTTTTTAGGATCTGCTTTTTGCAATATCAAGGAACATATCCAACCACGTGTTAACGCATGATAAATTCTTTTATCATTTTCAGCAGATGATCGTTCAAATTTCTTCGCTAATGTACCATTTGGATTACTAATCGATTCAATATCTTCCATTGTGATAGCTTCATCTAAATACGATAACCCACTATCATGCCTCATAACATCTGCAATTGTTATTGCACCTTTTCCATTCTGCGCAAATTCTGGCCAATATTTTGATACTTTATCGTCGTACGCAAAGAAGCCCTTATCTGCCGCAATTGCCATTGCTAACGAAGTGACGGCTTTTGTTGATGAGAATACAACTTGAAGTGTATCTAAATCATAATTAACAGTAGATTGAGGATGTGCATCATTCCGTCCAAATACATTTAAAACACATTTTCCTTCATGAAAACATGATAATTGTGCATTTAGTTCAAGACCCACCGAAAAGTTTCTTTGAAAAGCTGACATTACCATTTCAAATCCTGGCGCTACATAACCACCAAATACAAAATGATTCATGGCATTGTCTTCCATTAAAGCCCAAGGTCCAGGAAGATTTCTTAAACGTTGAATGGTTTTAAAATCCGTAACAACTTCTAACGGCGCACCACTTCCTGTAGTTGCATTTGCGTCAAATGTGAAAGATTGTATATTATTTATAGTATCTTTTGATGTTGGTATTTCATCAATGCCAATTAATTTTAACGTTTTTGTAAAATCGTTTTGATTCATCTTTGTGCGATGTATATATGACTTGTTGAATCTTGTATTGTTTTTTTTTCTTTAATACCTCCTTTAGTGTGTACAATGATGATATTTTGTTGTTAAAATATGATATCTTTTTCTACTTTCTCCGTCCAATGATGGGGTGGCAATTTTTTATTATTGAGAGTGATGTAAGCCTCTGTGGTGAAAAGTATATATATACTCGTACTCGTATTGGTGATGCTATGATATGATGAAGAAAAAAAGAATAGAGAAAGTACAAAATTTCTTCCCACAAGAGTAAAATGTGAAAGTTGTGTGTGGAGGAAATTTGGTGTATTAATACACACCACGGTAAAAAAAAAATTCAACAAGTAGTAGATTTAGGTGCAATATTTCACATGCACTTAATATCTTGGTACATTTTGGTTTAATTGCACGCACAAAAATTTTACATACACACGTTGTATTCATATATATATATTATTTATTTTTATCTGTTTTACTACTACCACTACCATCCAATTCCATTTTAGCAAGTATCTTTTTCACTTGTTCAACATTTTTTTTATCAATATTGTGTCTTGCACACCAATCTATTACAGCATGGTTTTCAACTACACGATCAGCGAAATATAAACCATTTGTAACATTTAAAATACCTTGTGTTACTAAGATGTAAAATGGTACATTCGTTTTTCCATATACATAACATGTCCATGCAAATGGCATAAACATAATAATTCCAGGTGCACGTATCCAAATATTTAATATCCTATTATATTTTTTCTCTGTAATACTATTAATAATTTTCATTTTTGATAAAAATAATAAATAATAATCAATCCCTCCAGGGAAACCACATACAAAAAACGCAGCCCAATTTACAAGCGGCCCATAATGAAAAGGAAAACATAAGCCACAAACCAACATATTTGAAATTAAATGATGAATCCAATCTATTGCTGATAATGTTTTATATGAGGAAATGCAGTGAAATAAATGCATACCCACAGTCATAGCTAATGGTACATCAGAATATTCATTATTTAAACCATTGATTGGGTCTTTTAACAATAATATCATATCTGGTATTACTAAAAACGTAACAATTGTGTTTATAATAGCATGGATTAAATACCATCTAGCAGTTTTATTTTTGCCAATTATTGCAATGAAAAGAAAATCTAATACACAACATGTAAAAAATGATATTGTAATTACTTTTATTAATTCATGTAAAGTAATCATAACTATAATAAAAACGTATATATATCAAACAGAAACAAAAAAATAATAAAACCCCGGTCTTATCGCTATATAATGTATAAATATCTATAACAAAGATAAGATTTCCATGAGTGTTCGCAATGATGCGTGTAATGCAAAATCAAGAAGTTATTACACAAAAAATGGATAGATTTTTTTGGATTTTCGGATGATTGTGATATTACAAAAAATCCAAAAATAGCCAGTAGTTATTTTGATGAATAAACTAAGAATATCCGATTTTTTGGTAATATCCAATACCTCTATCAAATTAAAATATATTATACATAAATTAGTATACTACTAAATTAGTGCTTAAATTAAACGTCATTTTGAAATCCACTAATAATCCTTCTCATTTACAAGGTATCCCAAGGCACCAAGGTACTGTATATGCATTTATCATACGAATTCGTACGAACATTTTATGACAATGGTTGGCTTTCATCTCGATCAATATTAACAGCAACAATTTCAAGTGGAGCATTTACTGTCTTATCAAAATACATATTACGACCGGCTTCCAACATAGCTTTATAATCTATAAACGCAACTTGTCCAACACTTGAATATTCAATAGCTCGACCTTTTTCATTTAATCCATATTGCTCATGAAATGGTCGTTGGCTAAGTTTGTAACAATTAGCACAATATGCAAAATCAACCAATTCGCACATATAAAAGTTTTTTTGTAATTTTGTTAAACAACCGTCACACCAAAATCCATTTTTATATTTTGTATTTTGAATATCATTTTTTTTTACCATATCATACCTATGTTTTTCAACAGATTTGCCATATCCTTTTGGCATTCGAGCAAAGTTTCGAATGACTGGATGAATTCGGGTACCAGTAGGACTGCAGCATATTACAATCGGAAATCGATTTGATTCTTTTGTCATTTGAGAAATAAAACCAGGCAATGTGGTACAATATTCTTTGAAAAAATATGACAATTCATCAGCAACAAAATTATGATTGTCTTGCTTTTTTTCTGGACCCCATACCATCAAAAACATTCTATCATGTGATTTAGCTTTTTCGCTGCATAAATCAGTAAAAGTACATTTAGAAATGATGAATAGTGCCCCTTTACCATATGTTTCATATGAAATTGCAGCAAAAGTATTAATTTGTGAAATATATTTTATAAGAAACCGTTGCATATCTTTATTTATTTTTTCTTTTGTTTTAATGGACATATCACCAATTTTATCTGTAATATCAGCATGAACGACAGCTGTTTTCATATTTTCTTCTCTTTCTTCTTCAGTTACTAAACCAGCATTTTGTGATGGATTTTGCAATACTTCTAATACCTTTGTATTTACTTTTTCTACATTATCTTCTGTATCAACTATCGCAGACATTATTGGATGAGAAATATTATTATTAATTATTATTGATTTATATATAAATAAATTAAGTTAAAAAATTATTATTTAAATGGTATAATATCTATTGTATTGATGGTATTAATCTTTTTTATGTATATAAATAAATTCAGTTAAAACAATTATTATTTAAATGGTATATTATCTATTGTATTGATGATATTATTATCACTATTATTATATACTTATGTATATGATTTACTTTTACTCTCTGTGTTGATGATATCATTCTTTTTTTATTTATATATATATTATTTATATATATATTATCTATTCATCCAGTCGTCTTCTTACGTAATAGCCAGATAGCAACCTTACAAGTATAGTCGTCTTATAGTGTCTGGCGGCAGACGACCAGCAGTAGGTTAATTCTGGCGTGATGCTATATTTGCCTGTATTTAAAAAAATAAAAAAATCGATTTTTTATTTTGTTAGATTTGTATTACCAAGAGTTGGCACGGCTATAGTGATGCTATTTGCCAACAAAATCGATTTTTTATTTATTATATGATTTCCAGATTGATTACCAAGATTTGGCACGGCTATAGTGATGCTATTTGCCAACAAAATCGATTTTTTATTTATTATATGATTTCCAGATTGATTACCAAGATTTGGCACGGCTATAGTCATGCTATTTGCCATATACTTCTTACAGTACGAACAACACTTCAATTTACCTTAATTTATAAAAAGTCAAAATCGAGGAGCTATAAAAATGCCGTCTAAAAAGTGGAGGGCGTCGTGCACTCGTCGATATAAATCATTTTATCGAAATATATTTCACGGGTATTAGCATGTGAATACCATGTGATCCACTTTGAGGATATAATTATCTTCTATCTAGATGTAAAATAGAAACAAACACATATTGATGTATCAAAAGTGGAAACTCCATTCGTGAAAAGAAAAAAAACTATTCTTAACAAATTAGAACAATTCATATTAACTTGTAGATATACATATTTATATATACATAATTGTTAATAGCTATATACATATATATAATATAAAAAAAAATAAATATGAAATTGTTTTTGATTCAAATTATCAACATCCTTATCGGAATAACGATGTGTATAATAGGTTTTGCTATGGCTAAAAATTTAAAAACTTTTTCTGCCACTGCTAAACAAAAACTATTAGTCCATCAAAGTCCATCATCATCAACAATATATCATGACAAAGATGATGAAAGAATACATCAAGAATTGTCAATTTTAATTGAAAAGTCTGCTTCTACTGCAGAAGCGGCTGAAGCTTTACATAATCATGGAAGTATAAATTTTTTGTCTACTAGTTTACGAAAACATGCTGGTTTATCTTTAGACCAAGTATTAATTGACTTACACCATAAAAATAAACAACGCGTGTATAAAACGAAAAGTATAGGTAAATGTGAACCTACAAGTTGGTTGCATTACACGTCATGTATGGGTAACAATGGAAATTGTCGTTCTTCAAAACATCACCCGTGCAAAGGCTTATGTCGTTGCAATACAGTTGGTATGGATGAATGTGAGTGTGTAAAAAGTTTGAAAGAACCTATGGTAGAAGATGATACAAATGCTTTTGTTAAAACTATACACCGTGCATCAAAGGATATGATTGAAACGGGCAAAGCATTAATTGAGGATGTCAACGATGCAGTTGATTTTACTAAAGAAGCAGTTGGTGCATTGGTTGATAAATCCATTAAAATTATTAAGGATAGCGTGAAAAAGAAAGTAAAACTTGCAATGAATAAAATAAGCACAACTAGAGAGGATGTTGATAAACAACGGGCGAAAGTGAAAGCAATACGTTTATCTTACAATAATACGAAACATCATAGAAGGGAACAGACAAGATTGTTTAAAGAATTGACACATGAAATTGGCGTCTTAAACGGAATGGAACAAATTTTAGCAATGAAAAATATTTTAAAACTGGTAAAAGAATTTTTTATTGGTGCTAAAAATTTATTATTACCAGATTTATTTGTCTTAGGTGCAAGTTATACAAGTTCAGCTGCACATGCAGCTGGTGTGGAACAAATTGTTGATTTTCGTACTCGTGAAATGAAGGCATTTACATTTGGCGGTTATTCCGTCGGTACAAACCAACTTCGTCTTCAATTAAGTGGTTCTGCATATATAGGTGTTGGATGGCAACATTCGTTTTGGTGCAAACATTTAAATGAAAAATATAGTGGATTATTTAGAACGTTAGATACTTCTGTCTCCATACCAGGCATTACTAGTTTACCAGGTTTTGCATCTATTTCTGTTGGTGGAGTGCTGGGAATTAGTGCTGGTGGTTTAGGTGTTTTAAGTAAATGTTGTCCATTGAAAGATTATGTGAAAACATTATCATTTAGTGTAAGTGCCAGTGTTGGCTGGGGTTTACCAATTTCTGGAAATGTAGGTTGCACAGATTACCACACCGTGAAAGATCACAAAGGGTTCAATTCTTGTAGCCCAAATTTACATTCATTTTTGAAACAATTATTTTTAAAATCACCAGCTTTGGTTTTATCTCCGATTAATGCATTGATAACGTTAGGATTAGCATTTGCAAATGACCATCGTGCCGTGGCTGAAGATAATTTTTGTCATGGACCAAGTCTACATGTATGTCCGTGTAATGGATTGCCAGAAATCATTGATGGTTGCGGTGATCGTCCAGAAAATAGTCGCTGCGATGCTTTAGGTAACATGCGTCTTTTTAAGCAATCTAATTATGGAAAACATTCAAAGAAATGGACAAAAGAGACACTAGATATTGTGAAAGAATATGGTTTAACTAGTAAAGAATTTTTCCACAAAATATTTGGTCATAAAAAAGAAAGCATTTGTGAACGCAAGCCAGAGTTGGTAAAAGGAAACATTAACAAAGATGTGAAATATATACGTGTCATGTTAAAAATGCCCAAAGGATTTACGAAATTAGCATACTATGATGAAGAGGTAGAAAAAGCAGTGAAACAATATAGGATCGAACATAAGTTATCTCATTTTAAGCATTTGGATAAGACATTTTGGGATAAACTGTGTGCGGAATATTAGAAAAAGGAAAGAAGAAGAAGAGGAGGAAAGATATATATGTATATATATATATTGAAGAGAGAATACGAAAAGGGCTTTGTGTGTGTGTACACGTATCATATAAATTTTTGTGTGTTAAAATATATTTTTATAAATTAAAATAAAATTGAAAAATGAAAATTTATATTTTTTATTTTATCTCTCTCAAGAAGTCATATTCAATGTAAACGCAGTATGAAACAATATTGAATCGTAAACATCCAGACGAAGTCCAAAATTCATTCTGTGCCCTCACTTTGTACTAATTGAAAATGTAATACACTAGTGTATAATATAATATATATATGGTACGAACGTATATGATGCATAAAATTTAATTTTACTCCACATCTCCTCCCTCAACTCTCGGCCTATACTAGTAACATATACTTCGTATCATATTCTCCCACATCTCTCTCAAAAAATCATATTCAAGATAAATTGCATTGCAAATGTAAATGCAGTATTAAACAATTGAATCGTGAACATCGAAGTCCAAAATTCATCTTTGCCCTCACTTTGTACTAATTGAAACAATTCACATAATGGCGGAAAGCCGGTACTGGCTCCAAAATATAAAACATATGCAACTAATCCTGAATAAAATAATAATTTATTCTTCGTCAATGGTTCCATATGTGGTTTGCCACTATAATTAACAAAAAATGAGTTTAAAACCATAGTGCAAGTAATTAAAAAGATTCCACTGCTTAAAATATTTGGTTCAAAATCACCATCTCGTTCCATTGTTGCATCATATGGCAACGTATATCGTTTACAATCATTTAAAACGTAATATAAAGATGTAAAATTTATAATCGTTTGCCCAACAACAGATAATATTTGCTTCGTTTCAAATATACTTTTTGGAGGTTTCGATTTATCCAAAACTTTAGTTGGCTTGCTTAAGCTATTGAAGAAAAACATAAAGGATATAATCAATGCAAAAATTGTAGCTTGTTGGTCTCCTTGCTTAACACCGTGCAAGTACAATGCACTTAATGAATATGCAGAAACTAAGCAATTGATACCTAATATCTTGTACATTTGTATCGTCGTTGCTAATGTACTACGCCCATGACAAACTACATCAATTACGCAATGAATCGATGAAAATTTTGACGTAAATGGCGCTGCAAGCGATGCATTGCTTAATTTTTGTGCAGTATTGTTCATATTTATTTCCTCTTGCATTGCTTTTAATCCCCTAGACATGTTATTACTAGTTGGTGACTCTGTTACATTGTTCATAATGCTCACTCCAACATCTGCGCGTTTTAATGCACTGACATCGTTGGTACCATCACCGCACATTAATGTTGTCCCAATTTTTTTAAAATAGATAATCAATCGTTCCTTATCAATCGGTGATACACGGGCAAAAACATTTGCATATTTTGTCGCTTCAATTTTACCATTATTATCTAATTTGGAAAGTGCACTTCCACTTATACACAAAGCATAATTTTTAGAATGGTCATTATGTAATTTTTCAAACATTTTATGGTCCGTATATTTCATAGTTGCTTGAGCAGGATCGTTGCTATTTACGGATATCCACATTAATTTCTTTGTCGTTTTATCCATTTTCAATATTAACCAAATTGGATTGGAAGATAAAACTAAACCGCTACGAACCGCAACATCGCATGCGGTATATTCATTATCACCAGTGATCATAATGATACGTTCCATTGCATCATGTAGATGCAAAAGCGTTTTCTTCGTCTCTTTTTTCAATGGAGATGTCATTACTAGAAAGCCGGGGCAATTTAAATTTTGTTCAACATCTTCGCGCTTTAAACCATTACAATCGCTTCGACTCGTATTGTCACTCATGTAACGATATCCTAGTGCTAAAACACGTTTACCTTCTTTCGTATGCGTTTCAAATTGTGTTTTATATATTGCATCTGTCTTTGCATCCCGAGAGGATAATAACGTTTGTATAATTTCCGGAGCGCCCTTTGTAACTATTAAAAATTTTGTTTTGTTGTTATCCTTCAATGTTACTTTCACGATACATGACATGCGTTTTAATGCCGATGAAAAATTAAAACGTCTAATTATTTTTATAGATTTAATTGTATTATTATCATTCGCCAATTGTTTTGAACCGGCTAAAATTTCGCCGTTTTCTTTCAATTTAAAACCGACGCTGCGCAAAATAGATTTTTCCATTGAATCACCAACGATTTTACCATTGACATTTGCCAGTCCATGGCAGCTAGCGCATATACACCATGTTTCCACGGACGCTTTGGTTATCTTAATCATAGTTGCAACATCATTCTTTCTCTCCTTTACCACAGAAGGAGCTTCTTGTTCTTTTGGTAATGGCAATGGTACGGTACCTTCAACTTTTACTTCATCCGCGGTTAACGTACCAGTCTTATCAAAACAACAAATGGTAACAAATCCAGCGTATGGTATTCTCCATTGTTCGGAGACAAAAATTTTAATTCGTTGCAAAGATGCAATGGATGTTGTAATGTTCAAAGATAATTGCATAGGCAATTCTGGTGGAATCACGTTTGTAACTATTACAATACAATGTAAAAATAGTTTCCATCGATTGCCATAGCGATCATTTAAACTATGTATCATAACATGGCGTGAAGCAAGAATTGCGAAAAACAACAATACTAATAAAAATTTGATAGTGTCAAAATCAATCTCTGCATTTGTATCGCTATTGAAAAAAATACTACGCATGATTTCCCCTTCTTTTGTCATAAATCCAGTACGTATGCAATATGCTACACAACGATCTTTTAATAATTTATTACGTTTCTTTGGTGCATCTGTTTTCACGCTACTACCATTCTCATTACTATTACTGTTATTTAAATTGTTTTTTGGGCAACGTGTTATTGTCGTACCAGCATACAATGTATGATTGGATGATGTTGCATTATTACTACTTGTTGTAAAATCACATGGTGTCTTCCATTTATAATCGGATTCTCCCGTAAGCATTGCTTCATTTACAAGTACACTACCATTCAATAATACAGCATCACATGGAAATGTTTTATTATTACTATTATTTCCACCATTACTACTATTATCAGTTAGATTATCGTTACCTTTGTTATTATTATTATTGAAAAATGTTTTTTTCACATCAATTAAATCTCCAGGTAATATATGATGGCTACTTATATCTACCCATGTATTGTTTCGATATACACATACTTTATATGGATCTTTTAACATTTGTTCCATTTCTTGAAACCCACGATAACGTTGTATGCTAACAGTCATTTCAAATATCAATATCATTGCAAGCGTAACCAAGGAATAGTACCAATATTCATCCAATGCCCATAACGATACACAAAACACTTGAAAAATGAAAAATGGCGATAGTAATTGTCCAAATAAAACATTTAAATATGGACGTTTTGGTACACTATATTTATTTGGACCAAAATCTTTTTGTAATGGTTTGACTTTGTTATCGGATAAGCCATTATAATTAGATAATAGGCTTGTCAAATTTAAACTTTGAATCACTTTGTCATTATTAATAGGTTGAAACATTTCCATTTCAATTTTATTAAATTTATTATTGCTTGTACGTGTATATTTTTGTTTTTGATGGAAAAAAAATTGTTCCTCCACCACTGTTTCCTCGTTATCAACTGCGGTGATGATAGTATTATATATTGTACATATCGTTTTATTGCCTTTATTTGGTGGTGGTGTAATCAATACATGCGTACCTCTTTTCAAAATCTTTTCGCTCTTGTCTTTAATATTATTATTATCACCACAATAACGATATCCAATAATTGCATCAAACTCCACTGACCACATTCTAACTAAAAATGTAAATAAATGAATAATACAAAATGTAACCATAACACCCATAACTTGATATTTATTTGGAAATGCAATAGCCAAGTATCCTTCATCGTTTAATACAGCAATATAATATATAATCACTAAAATAATATCCACAAT
>JACLAC010009828.1_pt1 | contig 16833 bp, 13 predicted proteins | sample 8027881 | NCBI WGS metagenome assembly JACLAC01 (sample SAMN15725517, study PRJNA655200) | protist metagenome | isolation source: fluorescence activated cell sorting (FACS) single amplified genomes of... | place: Spain: Blaines Bay Microbial Observatory, Mediterranean Sea | collected 2016-01-19
CTGCCACTTGCCTTCAAGGTTATGCTCGTTTCGCTGGATACTCATGTGTCGCGATACTTCGTGAGCTTTCCCGGCCTGGGTAGCCTGAGCGCCGTCGGAATATTTGGACCAATTGCATCCGGAGCCGCTGCCGGATCGATGGTCGGCAAGGCTCTCAACCAATCCGTGTCAGCGAAACTCGGTCGCCTTGCGTCAGCGAATGCCCCCCACCAATTCCAAAGCTTCGTCCGACGATTGCAACTGTTTTACCTTGTTCTGGGGGTAGCAGGAGTTTGGTTCACCATAGTGGCAGGCGGACCGTTACTCGCTCTGATTCGCTCTGACCTGCTTGCCTATCAGGTAGTCCTGACACTGGCAGCCGTATCAGTCGCCCTGGATCTTCAAAACGGCATCGTTGATATGTCGCTCGTCGCGGCCCGACGAATCTCTCCTTTGGCTCCGGCCTGCGGACTTTCAGTCACGACCTCTGCAATTTGTTGCTGGTTCCTGATCCCGACGTTCGGCTTGTCCGGAGCAGCAATGGCTATGATTGCAGGGCGAATCATGCGAATGATCGCACTGAACTTCGCCCTCAACGACGTGCCAAAAACCTCATCGGTCGATGAAGCCAGTAAAGAGCCAGCAGTGACGATTAACCACAAGGCGGCGTAACATGCCACAGCGACGAACCAAGCTTCGTCAATTAAATATTCAATATCAAACAATGAGCGCCAAGGCCGCAGGAGCAGTGTAATACTTCAGCTCTGGACGCTCATTGTTCGAATCTGGACATTCAGCTCGGCCCGCAAACCGCATTCAAGACGACAGCCTACACTGATGGCGGCACAGCCATTGGCAGGCTGAGAGATTCTTCCTCGGATTCAGGATGCAGATGACCGTTGACCATGTGCAGCACATCGCTGTCGTCGTTGAACCTGGCGGCGACGAGTGATTCAACATCGTCCGTCAGAAGTTTCAGCAGGTCCAGAGCCATACTAACCACGTCGTCGTTCAACTTGGCAACGCTTCGACGCAGGAGCTTCAGTCCGGCATCCAACGATCCGTTGGGAAGATCGTCAAACTGCGACAAAGCAACCGCGGCCTGCCCAGCGGTCGTCAAATGCGGATCGTTGATCAACTTCATGAGCGCTTCCAGAGCCAACTGCTCCTCTCCACATCCGGGACGCAGCGCGTAGGTCAAGGCACCTCGCACTGCCCCCTCGGAATCATCCATCAGGCGAAGCATTTCCAGGAACGTGTCAGACGTCAGCTTTGGCACGGAACTCAACGCAGCAGCAGCCTGTCGACGTACGCTGGTCTCACGTTGGCGAAGAAACGGTTCGATATCATTGGCCAGTTCCTCGGCTGCTTCGGAGTTACGAACGAGCTCGCGCAACGTCTCGAAGTGCTGAGTTTTCAACGGTGAATTCAAGATCGCTCTAAGGTCGCTGACCGACCGGTTTTCGAGGATCAATCCAAAATCATCTTTGTTAAAAACACAGTCCCCCGTTTTCGTCAGATACTTCAGACTGGGAGCCATCGTATGCCCGACTTCGCGACTGATCGATGTCGCCCACTCGGGCGTCTCTTCATCGCGAACCCAGGCAAGCAAAGCGAGAACGTGCCCGTAATTGGTCGGGGTAAGCACCCCCTTTGTCGAAGTTTCATCCGGCCCGCAACTACTGCAACCGCCTGTGCCGCAACCCGGTACTCCGCTACGACGGAGAGAATTTGCCGCAAAGACTCCCAGCCCGTAACAAGCCGGCACCAGATCGATGACCCACGAAACATCCTGGGACCGAGCGATGTCGGGAAACTTTCGCCGCACAACTTCATGCCCGATCAGATAAGCCGACGTCGCCAGCAGTCTGTCCGGATCCTGTGGCAGCGACTGAGCAAGAACAAGTCGAGGCCGCTCTTCCGGGGTCTGAGGACCGACATACGCACCAGACGCTCCGCCCAGGTTCGCATCCTCGGTCGTTTGCAACACAAAATCATCAATTGAAAGATCCATCCAGTAGCAGATCTGAGCAACAAACGCCGCCAGTTCCTGCTCACTACCCGAACCAATCTTCGGCACGTCAGCATCGCCCGGCGTCAGAATTTTTGTCTGCCGGATTCGCTCCCCACCGACACCGGCCGCCAAATCACGAAACCGCCGCTCGATCCATGCTTTAATCCCAATTTCAAGCGGACACTTCGGTGAAAACAAACCAAACATAAACAGCTCCAGAACCCGAGCGATCGGGAAACAGCTAAATGAACAGGTACGGCAGGCGGGGATAAGGAATCTCCAGCAGCCCTATAATACGTCAAGGTATGCGACTGCAAGATGACTCATCAACGTCGTACATTTCCGTGCATCTGCCCCTGAAGTTACAGCCGCCAACTTGCCGCCTCAATTCAACTTTCTCGCCAGTCATTTTCAATTTATGACCCAACTTTCGCACCACGACGGGTTCGCCCGAATAGCCAACCTCACACAGCATCTAAAAGCCGATCCAGATCACCGCCGCGCAGGATGAAACGAAACAAATCGTGGTCGCAATTAGCCCCGCAGCCATCCCTGAAGCTGCGATTGAGAATCCGTCACTTCCACCTCACTCGGAAACGGTTGCCGGAAATGCAGCGTTACTCCATCTCAGAGCCACGACGTTGACTGGCAACCTGAATACGGAAACTGCCGGGTTTCGCAAGCAGCTCGAACAGTATCGCAACTCGCCAGCCAAAGACTTCCCATTTGAAGACGCTCGAAAAGATGTCGCCGGGTTTGAAAATGCTCTTAATGAGCTGCGACTCGGTTCGCGGCGGCAGACATGCGAATGGCAATTTCCGATTGAGGAAAGCCGTACGCAAATTTAATCCGTGCTGCTTCCTGAAGTGTCGGTCCAAGGTGACCTGTCGATAGTCTTCGCTGTACGGATCCGAATCAAGATTCGAGACGGAATGTTCATCCAGTCGTTCCTGGATTCTGGCCAGGCCCAGGCCGGCTTCGACGCGTAGAGGACAAAGTACAGTCAGAAGCAGAAAGCGGGCAAAAGCTTCCCATTGGTCGCATTGCTGCTGCCGGGAATCAACCGCACCTGTGAGATGCGAGATCGACTGCAACCCAGAATCGCACAGCTTACGGACCACCGAGAGACTTCGAGCAGACGCGAAAGACGGAAAACTGCCGAACTCATTAAGCGACCTCAACATTCCGGTTTCCAACAATTCTGTCGACAGAAAATCGTTTGATTACGCTCTCGAAGCATAGACAAAGCGACGCTGCCAACCGACGACGAAAAGCGATTCCAGATTCAATACCAAATCTGAATTGACCGCTCAGAATTCGTTATTCGCTGACTTCAGAAATCCGTGTTAGCCTTCAGTGTCAGCTCTTTGATCCAGGTATTCCGATAGCGAACATCGTGACCTTCGCATTGCAGCTTCAGGCCGCCTGGGACGTCAGTGATTCCTTTGCCGCCGTCGTTCCCGCCATCGATACCGGAATTGGGTCCGCCCCAGACTTTGTAAATCCTGACGTTGTCGTGGACCTTCCGTCCGTTGAAATACATCGAGACCAACGCATTTTCCGTTAGTTTTCCGTTGGTGAATCGTGCCGCTCGGAACTTGATGTCGTACGAATTCCATTTTCCGACACCGTTGTAAGCAAAGTAAGGCGACTCGGTTTCGTTGATGACGGCCCCCATGCCATGTTTCGATTTGTCGCCGTCGAGCACCTGGATTTCGTACCGGTTCTGCAGGTAGACGCCGCTGTTGCCGCCGGATTTCATAATCAGAAATTCGACGTGCAGCCTGAAATCACGATACTTCTTCTTCGTGACAATGTCAGCGGTCCCGTATTTGCCACCGGCAGCAACGGGATCATCGGTCATCACGACTGACCCTTTATCAACCGGGTCGTTGACAATTTTCCATTTGATCGGCAGCGACGATGCAAAGCGAGGCCCTTCCCAATAGGTCCATCTGTCGTCAAGTCGTTTGCGCGAGCCGTCAATCAAAATCTCAGCGCCTTTAATTGGAGCCGCACCAACGCCGATGTGTCCCTGCCCAGCCGACTTTGGCACGTCTAACTTCACCTTAGAAGCTTTCTCTTCAGCCTGAACGACTCCGACACACAGTAATCCGACACACAGCTGAATCGTGAGTACATGGCAAACGTGTTTCATCGGATGTTTCCTGAAATAGTGACATCTGGGAACGAAGTTACTCAAGGTTAACGGGCGATCGACCTGTTGCGTAGACATCGGACTCACTTCGCCAGACGACTGAATCCTCGCGGGAGGTATTTCTCGGTAATTGCAATATTTCAACACGGGGAATCACCGAACCGGACGCCATACGTCAGACAAAAGCTATGTTTCGAAGTATCCACCCTTAGCATAAATTCGCCGCTCCGGGCGACACAGAGAGGTTGCGAGTGAATTTCTGACGCACGTCCTTCCGCAGGGGTGCCGCGTCCACATACCGAATGATTCTCATAGGTTTTCTTAAGGGCATCAGACATGAAGATCCTTCTCGTTGACGATTCGGGCACGATGCGAGCTATCCAGAAACGTTGCCTGCTAAAACTCGGAGTGTCTCCAGGCGACGTTGTCGAGGCAGAAAATGGACAGGTCGCACTTGAAGCCTACCGCGCAGACACATTCGCCATCATTCTCACAGACCAGAACATGCCTGTGATGGATGGCCTGACATTTGTGAAAGAAGTTCGCACAACGAATAAAGACATTCCGATCGTCATGATCACGACTGAGTCAGAACGCTCGCGAGTCATCGTCGCCATCGAAGCTGGAGTTTCGGATTACCTCGTGAAACCGTTCACGGCGGACGACCTCAGCGCGAAACTGCGAAAGTGGATTCCGCTCAAAGTCTGATCCTGAATATTGGGCATCGCAAACGCGAGGACAGTCTGGTCATCGCATACGGTCAAGCGAAACGCTTCCCGTCTTTGACAGGCCGGCCAACAGAATCGCAAGCAGACAAGGCACGACGGAGATACACCACACTCCCGACCAGCCTTGCAGCCAGCGTGCACTGTCAGGTGCATCAGCACTCGAAATGCCAATAAGCCCGGGCAGCTCATTAATTACAAAGCCGGGGGTTCCGGCCAGAATGTCATCCGCGATGACACCGCTGACCAGCATCCCGACAATTCCGCCAACGGAAACCAGCATCATCTGATAACGACACGCCGAGACTCCGTGGTGCAACTTCAGGATTACGCCAAGCGTCCCAAAGAACGCGGCAATCGCGACACCCTGCAGGATCTGTGCCCCAAACAAACTCGCCAATGCGACCTGTCCAGATGGCGACGACTGCGACAACCAGGCCAGCAGAATCGCTCGACCGAGCCAGGCTGTCGCTCCAACAATGAGCATCGTTCGCGTACCGAACCTCATCACACCCGTGCCAAGCAGAAACAGTCCGATCAACTCAAACACTTGATCAGACACCGTCAATCGATACACAAACTGACGTTCCACAGCGTGGGCATTCAGAATCGACTGGAAGAACGGCGCGTTCCAAAAGTAATGGCATCGTTGAACGACAACGACCATCAGCACAGCCGCCGCCAGAAACACGCCAAGCCGGATCGTTGATACATCGTCCGTCTCCGGACCTACTCCGGCATGCTGGACAGGCTCCAGTTCGATCTCCGGTAGAAGAATCGCCGCAAATGCCGTCGCCAGCCCCGCCCAACCGGCAACCGGAATCAGGATTTCGTGCGACTCGATCATGGGCATAAGGTTTGGAAAGCGGATCAGCCCTGACTCGCACAACCAGGCCGGAGCGATAAATCCAAATGTTCCCCAGACTCGCCACAGTCGAATCACCGAACGACCGGAAGACGTGGCCGCATCGCCCACGCGAGCAATCGATGACACTGATGGAGCGAGCAGCGAAAAATACAGAATCGTAAATCCGAAAACGTATCGCCAGTCACTGGTCGCATCCGCTGTTAGTTCTCCTCGAAAAGCTGCCGCCATCGCAACGCCAGCAGCCATCAGGTGACTCACAGCAAGTCCAAGCCGTACGTCGATTCCAAATCGACTCAGTGATCGCACGAAAATCTGAGCGATCAATAGTGAAAACGGAATCGCAGTGAGGATGACACCGCTTAACGTCCAGGAATACCCCAGAGTCCCCCTCAGATAGAGCGGCAACAACGGCAGTGCAGCCCCCAGCGTAAAGAAGTGCAGAAAGCCAACAAGTCCGGGCGCGACTCGCGCGAGACATGATGTTGTAGCTGGATGAGCAGTCGCATTCACAGGAATTCAGACTATTAGCTCTTGATCAAATTGGTTCTGGAGCCACCTTGTGAAATCGTGCGTCGGGCATACCAGCATCTTTTGCACAAAGTCAGTCTGTGATTCTTGTCAGGTTCACGCACCAGATCAAGGAGTCGGTTGCGTACGAATTCCTGCCAGGTTCAGTTATCCTTAAGAGTTCGATTGAGCTCATCCCATCTGAATCGAGACTCAATGGTCCTGTTGACGGGGCAAGCTGCAGGCATCTCGCAGAATTATGCCCTCACAAAGCTGCAGAAAAGGTCCACCTGAAATGCGTCCAATCCAACTGGCTTCCACTGTATTGTGCTGTCTGGCTATTGTTACCTGCGTATCCTGCGGTCCCGCCGCATCCCCCGAACCATCATCATTAACCGACCCTCAGGAAGAAACGACCGTGACCGACTTAACCGTTGAATCCATCGATGCAACGGAACCAGCCGAAGCGTCTGAGGAAGATCATTCCGGACAGGTCCTTCGCCACGCGGTCTTCTTCTCGTTCAAAGAAACAGCAACGGAAAATGACATCAAGGGGGTCATTGCCGCCTTTGCCGAATTGCCCTCAAAGATTGACTCAATCCTCAATTTCCAGTGGGGAACCAACAACAGCCCGGAAGACCACGACGACGGATTCACACACTGCTTCCTCCTGACGTTCAAAGACGAAGCTGGTCGGGCCAAATACCTGCCGCATCCCGATCACAAAGCTTTCGGCGACGTGCTGCAGCCTCACAAAGACAATGTCTTTGTCATCGACTACTGGGGAACTCCGCAGAAAACAATGGAGAATGAACTTAAGCACGCAGTCTTCTTCAAGTTCAAAGATGACGCGTCCCTTGAATCCGTCAAAAAAGTGGAAGAAGATTTCGCCGCCCTGCCATCAAAGATCGATACGATCAAAGCCTTCGAATGGGGTAAAAACAACAGTCCAGAAAGTCACAGCCACGAATTCACGCACTGCTTCATGGTGACGTTTGAAGACGCCGCCGGACGAGAGACATACCTTCCTCACGCAGACCACGAAGCATTCGTCGAAGTGCTGAAGCCGAGCCTCGACAAAGTCCGAGTTCTTGACTTCACTCCCGGAGAGTAGCCGTCCTGACCGACCCCGTTTATCTGCCATGTTTGAAGCTACAATGTCGGCGGCCTGTGATCCGAACATAACTTCCAAATCCCACTGCCAATGAACGTTATTTTCCCGAGCGTTCATCCATAACGAGTTCCATCCTGCTGCGGAGCCCTCAATGCCCACCTCTTCTCACCTCGACACATCCGAAGCCGTTCGCCCACTCGACGAATCTGACGCATTTCAGCCTTCTCGAACATCGCAGATTCTCGTCGGAATCATTGTCGTCGCTCTGACAGTTTTTGGATTCGCAGTCGTCGGAACCAGCTTCGCCATCGGCGACGAGCAGCAGACCGAAAAAAAGAATGACGCTACGAAGGCTCCCGACGAGACCACGTCGAAGAACACGGTCATCGGCCCGGATGGCAAGCCATTGGAGAATCCGTTTCCGAATCGGTTTCCAGCCCCCAGTCTCGATGGCGGAGAAGCATGGCTTAATACGTCAGGAGAAATATCACTCAAAGACCTGCGTGGTAAAGTCGTCCTGATCGACTTCTGGACTTACTGCTGTATCAACTGCATCCACGTTCTGCCGGACCTGAAGTATCTCGAGCAGAAGTATCCTGACGAACTAGTCGTCATCGGCTGCCACTCCGCAAAGTTCGACAACGAGAAAGACACTGAAGCAATCCGACGCGCGATTGTCAGGTACGAAATCGAGCATCCGGTCATTAACGATTCCGAGATGATCGTCTGGCGAAAAATGGGAGCCCGCTCGTGGCCGACACTCATTCTGATTGATCCGGAAGGAAACTACTGCGGATACGTTTCCGGCGAAGGCAATCGCGAACTGCTCGACGTGATCGTCGAAAAACTAATCGTCTGGCACAGTGCCAAGGGGACACTCGACAAAACGCCCGTGCGATTCGACCTCGAACGAGACCGTATGAAGTCCGGCCCGCTGAAGTTCCCGGGAAAACTCCTGGCTGACACAAATGGCGACAGACTTTTCATTTCCGACAGCAATCACAATCGCATCGTTGTTTCAACACTCGGCGGCAAGCTGATCGATGTTATCGGCAACGGGCAGATCGGAGCCAAAGACGGCGGCTATACCGAAGCATCATTCGACCATCCGCAAGGAATGGCCCTGGACGGCGAAACCCTCTACGTCGCCGACACAGAAAACCATCTTCTGCGAACTATCGATCTGAAGACTAAAAAAGTGTCGACCCTCGCCGGAACAGGAATGCAGGATAGACGACGAACTCAAGGCGGCACTCTTAAGTCAACGGCCTTAAACAGTCCGTGGGACCTGGAAATCGTAGACGGTACTTTATTCATCGCGATGGCTGGGCCTCACCAGTTGTGGTCTCACGAAATCGGTACAAACGATATCGGAGCTTTCGCTGGCACCGGACGCGAAGACATCATCGACGGACCACTTGACCAGTCAGCCCTTGCACAACCGTCAGGCATCTCCAGTGATGGCAAGTTCATCTACGTCGCTGACAGCGAAGGATCATCAATTCGCCAGGTTTCAGTCGACCCGAAAGGCAAGGTCACAACCATCGTCGGAGCCCACGACCTTCCCAACGGCCGCACTCTGTTTGAATTCGGCGATCGCGACGGCGTCGGTTCAGAAGCCCGACTGCAGCATCCGCTGGGGGTTCATTACTCAAACGGAAAGGTCTTTGTCGCTGACGCATACAATCATAAGATCAAAGTCTTCGACGTCGCCAAGCGAGAAGTCACAACAATTTCAGGCACAGGTAAAACAGGAACCGACCTGGAACCGTTGCAACTTCACGAACCAGCTGGCATGACCATTTCAGGTGACACGCTTTATGTTGCCGACACAAACAACCATCGGCTCATTACCATCGACATGAAAACCCAGAAGGCGTCGAACTTCGAAATCGTCGGTCTTTCGGAACCGACCAGGTCAGTCCGAATATCAGTCGGCGATAAGCCAGACAAAGCTCAACTTCTACAGGTAACGCCACAAAAGATTGCCGCTGGCGAGACAGTAATTCTGGCCGTCGATCTACAGATTCCTGATGGCTACAAACTGAACAACCTAGCGCCGCTGCGTGCAAAACTTTTCGCCAAAGGTAAACAGCCCCTGATCGCAGAAGAACAGCTCGGAAAGAGCATTAAGGGGAAAGTTGATGGCGAGACCGCTGTCTTTGCGATTCCGCTGGCTGCGTCTGAAGGTTCTGCCCAACTGCAACTGTCAGTGACTTACTCGTTCTGCCGCGGAGGTGTGGGTGGCCTTTGCAAGCTGCACACATCCCGATGGTTGCTACCGATTGCAATCACGACTGACGGTGCCGCGACGATTAATCTTCAAACAGACCTGCCGAAGTAGCGATGACGATTTCCGCCGACTTTACATCGCGGTGGTTTGACCTGGAACGTCTGCGCGAGGATTCGTTCATTAACGAAGTCGAATTCCGTCGCGAATGTGTCTCGACAAACGACCTTGCGCTCTCGCTGACGGCTGACAATCAGTCTTCGACGCTGGTGCTCACTGATTCGCAAACCGGCGGTCGCGGTCGCGGCAACAATCAATGGTGGGCTCGCGACGGATCCTTGACGTTTTCACTTCGACTGATGCCGGCAGATTTTTCAGTCGTCCACAAAAAATGGCCTCTCGTTTCGCTGACAACCGCCATCGCAGTTGCCGACATGCTGGCAGAATTCGCACCGCATCAAACGGTTGGCCTCAAATGGCCGAATGACGTTTTCATGAACGGTCGAAAAATCTGCGGCATCCTCGTAGAACCGCCGAAAGGCTCAACATCTGAACTAGTCATCGGAGTCGGCATCAATGTTGCCAATTCACTCAGCAAGGCACCGCAAGAAGTACGAAAAATCGCCACTTCAATCGTTGACGAAACTGACAATGAATTCAGCCCGTCTGACGTGCTGCTGAAGTTCCTCCAGCATTTCGAAACACTGATCCGTCACCTCGGCAGCGAGTCACTGAATCTCAGCGAGCGCTGGCAGCAGCAATGCACTTTGACCGGACATCAGATCTCGATCGAATCCGGCGACCGCCAGATCGCAGGCCTGTGTCGCGGAATTTCTGACACTGGCGCCATCAACGTCGAAACTGACGGCGTCATCCAACCCTGGTATGGCGGAATCGTCCGACGGATTGAATAAAGCCGCATCTGGATGAAATCGACCTTAGCAATCGGAAATAACAAACGTCTCCCGCCGCCTCTTAAAACTCACAGCGACTTCAGCCAGGCAGTCAGCAGCGCCGGATACGCAGCCAGGTCATCCTTATGCGCCATCTCTGTAATCGTATGGATATATTTTATCGGGCAGGCAAAGGCAACGGTTCGCACGCCTCGCCGAGTCCTCTGAATGGCAGCCCCGTCCTGGCCGCCTCGAGCAAGAATGCCCCGCTGAGTCTTAATGTTCTCGTCCCTGGCGACGGCTTCAATTTCCTCGATCAAGGCAATATCGCCGATCATCGATGAGTCCATGATGTGCAGGCACAGGCCATCGCCGGCGACAGTGACTCGCTCTTCGTCAGGAACGCCCGGAATCTTGCAACACAGGGTCGTGTCACAGGCAATCGCATAGTCTGGTTCAATCTCGTAGGCGGCTGGAAACGCTCCTCTCAAGCCGACTTCTTCCTGAACCGTCCACGCGGCGTAGATATCGCAGTTATGATGCTCAAGGGCCTCGATCGCTCGAATCTGCGCCCAGCAACCAACTCGATTATCCAGGCACTGCGAAACAACGCTGTTCCCAACTTCCGAGAACGGACCATCCAGCACCACCATGTCGCCAACCTGAACTTTTTCCTTCACGGTGTCACCGGGCAGGCTGAGGTCGATAAAGAATTCCGAAATCTCCGGCACCTTCTTCTTTTCAGATTCCGAAGCGATGTGAATTGGTTTCCCTCCGGGATTCATCACACCGGGCAGTTCACCACCAGCCGTGCAGATTCGAACCCGTCGAGCGAAAAGGTTACGAGTGTCAAAACCACCGACCGGAATCACTCGGACAAAACCGTCGTCGCTGATATGCCGAACGAGAAAGCCGATCTGGTCCATGTGAGCTGCCAGCATAACTCGCGGCGGCTTGTCGGGAGCATCTTCGCCGTCCTTTGGTCGAGCTTTCCGAACACCAATCAGCGAGCCCATTGCGTCAGTCGTCAGCTCGTCGAAAAGCTGCTTATCTTCAACATATGATTTGATGACTTCACGAATGCGGGCCTCGCGACCAGGAACAGAAGGCGTCTGAGTCAATTGTTCAAGCAACTGCATCGTGATGCTCCTTCATCTGCATTGAGGATATTTCATCGGTTGAAAGCAAACACTGCTCTCATCATACGACGAGAGCAGCAGTTTAAGCGTGACCCGTCATTCGCGTCATCACGCATCATCTTCGCCGGTGATTCCGTGATTCTTCAACTTCTGCCGGAGAGTTGCTCGATGCAGACCGAGCAGCCTCGCCGCCGCTGCCCGATTATTCCGGCAATGAGCGAGCACCGCGTTCAGCAACGGCGGCTCGACCAATTGCAGCACGTCTTCGTAAAGAGCGGCCTCGGAATCGGCACCGTCCAACGGCTGAAGTTGCTCGGATGCCCACCGGACAATCTCACGCTGCAGCACATCACTGCTCGATGCCGACCGCGTCGTTGTCGAGTCGGCGGGCGGAAGATGAGAAGCCTTAATCGTAGCGCCACGCGACATGATGGCCGCATGCTCGACCGCGTTCCGAAGCTCACGCACATTGCCCGGCCAGGGTCGACCACTAAGTTCCAGCAACGCCGACGACGACAGCGTGCCGTCCGTCGATTTTCCTGCCATGAGGCTCAAAAAATGCCGAGCAAGATCGGGGATATCTTCGGGACGTTCACGCAGCGGTGGTAACTCGATCTTCACTACGCCCAATCGGAAGTAGAGGTCTTCTCGAAACAGCCCTTCTTCGATCAACCTCCCGAGGTCACGGTTCGTTGCGGCCACGACTCGAAATCCACACTGTCGAGGCTCTGCAGACCCAACTGGGACGATCTCCTGATGTTCAATCGTCCGAAGAAGTTTGAGCTGCACGGCGGTGGGCACATCGCCAATCTCATCAAGCAGGATCGTCCCACTTCCGGCGATCTCCAGAATCCCTTTCCGCTCGCCGGTCGCGCCGAGAAACGCACCTTTGACATGGCCGAACAACTCACTCTCCACCGATGCCTCATTCATCGCCGCGAGACTGACCGGCATAAATGGCTCGGAACTTCGAGGGCTGTGTCGATGAATGGCCCGCGCGACAAGTTCCTTCCCCGTTCCACTTTCACCTGTAATAAGAACTGGAGCGTCCGACTGAGCGACAAACGCAATCTGTTTGAACACGGCCTGCATCGCAGGTGAAGAACCAACAATCGTTTCTGCCAGTGCAGCGTCATCGGAATCGCCCTCGGGACTGGCAGTCCTCGTCGCGTGACGATGCTCCAGCGCCCGACGAACGACATCGTTGGCGTCCGACAACTCGAACGGTTTCGTGAGATAGTCAAACGCGCCTTCCTCGACCGCTCGAACAGCCGTTTCCAGATTGCCAAACGCGGTCATCACCACGACCGGAGCATCGTTGGATTTCGCTTTAAGCTGCTTCAAAGCAGACAGTCCATCCATGCCAGGCAAACGAACATCCAGAACAATCGTGTCAGGCAAACACTTCGGAGCGACCTTCAGAGCCTCTTCGGCCGACGAAGCGATCGTCACCTCGTGACCTTCCCCACGAAGCAATTCGCGAAATCCCCAGCAGATCGCAGGTTCGTCATCGACGACCAGAACATGGCTCATGACTTACGAAACCTCTCGGCTGGAAAATTCTAACTTAGCAGCAACTTGCTGAGCCGGCACAGAAAACCGAAACACCGTCAATCCGTCGCGACGTTCCCACGACAATTTACCACCGGCGGTCTCCGCCGCGCTCTTCGCTAACGCCAAGCCAAGTCCAACACCTTCCGGTTTCGACGTTACAAACGGCTCGAACAGCGAATCGCTGATCTCAGACGCGGGGCCGTCACCTGAATCTCTGACTTCAACGGCAATCGCCCGCTGATACAAACGGTTGTCCGATGCGGACTCAGCCGGAAGCTCGTCCTCGTTGGATTCACGCTCAGGCAAAACGACGATCTCGACTCGACCACCTTCGCCCGCCGCTTCCAGTGCATTGAGTGAAAGATTCAAAACCGCGGTGCGAAATCCATCAGCATCCGCAATCTCCCATGCAGCACCCTCCGGAACATCGACCAGAAGTGTCACTCGAAAATGCTCACACTGCACGGAGATCAATCGCTCAATTTCTCGAACGGCGTCGGTCAGCTTCGTCGATTGAACAGGATCGACTTCCTGCCGGCTTAGCGACAGCAGGCCTCGAATTTGTTCTTCCGTCAGCGAGAGCTGATGCAGCGCGACGTTCAACGTGTCGTCGCTCTTCGCTTCTGCAGCGCCGGTTGCGACATCCGAACTAAGCAGACATCGCTTCTGATGAAGCTGCACTGCCATGCGTGCGCCGGCCACGGCGTTCCGCAACTGATGAGCAAGACCGCCGGCCAATTGAGCCAGCAAACGAACTCGTTCGGTGTGCTGGATTGTGTGCCGTAGTTCTTTGAGTTGCTCCGAAAGGCTGCCTGCTGAAGCAATCAGATCGTCGACCTCATCCAGCCGCTCACACTCGTCGGCCCCAACGTCCGGCTTGTCAGGAAAACGGCCAGCGGCAACTTCTTCCAGCAACGCTCGCACGCCGTTGATCCGACGAGAAATCCGATCCGCCAGCCAGGCAGAAATGCACGCCATCACGATCACCGTCCCGCTCCCCACAACCAGCGGCGGCCAGATGGCCGTCCAGCGAGCTTCCTTCCAACTGGCTTCGGGATAAAGCACAAGCAACGTTGTCACCGGCCCGGCTCGTTCCGCTGCAACGCGAGCCGCAAAACACGCCCCCAACTCGGTATCAACCCGAGGAAGCTGGGTCATCGAACTCTCTGAAGAGATCACAGGCGCAGATCTCGCAGCCTGTGCAATCTCCTCCGGACCGCCTAATGTCGACGCCACTGGTCGGTCGTCACGATCGAGTGCCAGGAACTCCGCCCCGGACAACCCGCTCATTTTTCCCAGGATCGCGTCTGTGTAAGTCAGCCTGAAATCAGACAACGTCTCGACGACATTCTGAATCCTCAGCAGCGTCTGCTCTTCCGTCCGACGCACCGCCAACCAGGCCGAGGTCATCGCGATAATCGCAACGGCCGCAACCATCGTCGCCGAAAACGGCAGCAGAATCTGAATTCGAATAGGACGCCGCAATGGATTCGACTTTCAAAGGTTTCTGGCGGACAAATGTCGAGCGCATCAGACTTCACTAAATAATCCTCGGATGAGACCGAAACGCAGCTGAATCAGCATCCGAATTGCGAAACAGCTTAACGGCACTTCCAGACGGTTTCCCCACACAAGCCACAAATCCAATGCCAAGCACCTGCACAAAAGGTGGAAAGGCAGTCAGTATTCGGCCCTTCCAACTCTGGAATGGGCGATGCTCATCGTGTGGGGCAGGCGTTTCTATCGGCGCGAGGATTGAAGACCTTGACCGCCCTGCCCCTACTTCCAAAGAGATCATTGACTTCCTTCGGCACATGGATGATCTCAACACGCTTCGAAAATTCCACGGGCTAACGATGCAATTGGGGGCACTTTTTCTCTTCGCGCACATGCTCTTCGGAATCGGAATGGGCAGTGGATTCATCGAGCCACACTTTGGAGTAATCTCCTGGGTCGTGATGACAATTCTGCTCGTCACAATTGGCAACAAAGAATTCGAAACACGATGTCCGCAATGCAATCAACCATTTGCATACAGGACTGTACTCGGCTTCCGATTTCCATATCGGGTCGCCGATCGTTGTGCTCACTGTGGTTTGCGAGCTCTCTCTCAGGACGATATTCGGCGTGCAACCGAAGGCGAACGAGCGTGGGAACCACGTGATTCTGAGGTAGACGATTCGGCATAACGGATTAGAGATTCGGGTCGAAATCGATTGCCTCGAATGAGGAGCCATTCTGCCCGAACCCTGCTACGATCCTGCATATCACAACTTTTTGAACTACCACAGGAGAAGACAAACAGATGATTACCGTTGGAATGAACTACCACGTCATCGAGGGAAAACAGCAGGACTTCGAAGACAAGTTTGCTGGCGTCATTGACGCTTTGAACGCTGCCGAAGGGCACACCGAATCCACCCTGTGGAAAGACGTCAAAGACAGCGCGTCTTACCTGATCACCAGCGAGTGGTCGGACGAAGCCGCTTTCTCTGCCTTCATCCAGAGCGACGCTTTCCGAGCAGTGACGAACTGGGGCAAGGAACAAATCCTCTCCGACCGTCCTCGTCACAAGATTTACAAGACATAGTGGATGCGATGGGCCATGCGGAGATCGCCTGAGCCTGTCAGGCTGACTTTTGAACGCAGAGATCGCAGAGGCAAAACACGCAGAGGAATGGGAGACATTTTCGTTTCCTCTGCGGGGCCTCAGCGATCTCTGCGTTGGTCTTGTCATTCGGCCGAGAATAGCTCGTCGGCACGTTCCAGAACTGCTCGGTACGACACGCTTTCGAATACGCCGAACAGTGGGTTCTTTGTCAGCTTTGCGCGGGTCAGTTTCGGCGAGCCGATGCCGCAGAGAAATCGAGTGAGACGCGACGGCGAGCCGAGAGCATCCCGATTCTGGTCTCGAACCTCCTCGGCGTTTTGCCAGAGTGATTCCGACATCTCCGGCTGCGGACGTGAGACATCTTCCGTAACGGGCGCATCGGCAAGGCACTGTGAGCAGTGGCCGCAGTCGTGTTCCAGCGGCTCGCCGAAGTAGGCACCGAGTCTCGACACCTGACAGCCTGTGGCCGTTGCCTGGTCGATCACGTCGCCCAGTCGTTCCAGATCCCGTTTTTCTCGACGCTTCATCCGATCGCAAAGATCGTCGATCACCGCGGCGGGATTGTCCGTTTGTTTCAACCGTCGGTAGCGATGCATCAGGCCGCTCGGCTTCAGCTCGATCATGCCCTGCTCAGCTAGATAATCAAACGCCTTGACGACTCGCATTCGGTCGGAGCCGGCCTCTCTCGCCGCCTGATCGATATCGACAGTGCACCATTTTCTTGACTTCGTAACCTGCTTGAAAACGGTCGTCAGGAACTGTCGACGCTGGTCATCGAAGTTGGACAGAATCTGCTCAGACGTCTGTAACGGAATGAACTGGTACTGCGAATAAATTGGCGTCGTTTCTTCGATCCAGCCATCGAGTTCCAGGTAGGTGATCAGCGTGCGCATCACCAAAGGTCGCATGTCGATCGAATTCGAGAGTGCATACTGACTAACCGCGATTTCGTCATCGGACTCCAGCATTTTCCCAATAAGTCCAGCCACGCTTTCCCGTTCCGGAGTGTCTCCAAAAATGAAATTTTCCAGCGTGTTTAGA
>JACLAC010020480.1_pt1 | contig 16830 bp, 32 predicted proteins | sample 8027881 | NCBI WGS metagenome assembly JACLAC01 (sample SAMN15725517, study PRJNA655200) | protist metagenome | isolation source: fluorescence activated cell sorting (FACS) single amplified genomes of... | place: Spain: Blaines Bay Microbial Observatory, Mediterranean Sea | collected 2016-01-19
ATCCAGCATTTGGTTTATAGTATTGTAATAGTATATTTTCCATTAAAGAAAACTCATCTATCAAACGACTTATCTCTGGATAAATACTTAAATATTCATTTAAGCATTCTTGTAATGCTTGTTTATATTTATTAAATGGATACTCCTCTAATCTTCTATCAATAATAATATCTTGTGAGTCTTTTATTTCTTTTACAACACCACCCCCACACTCGCCTTCAGTTACCATATGAGGATGATCTTTGAAGTATTGAATAATATCTTCACATATTTTTTTATCCATAAAGTTTTGATAAATAAAATCTTTCATTACAGGTTTATTCATTTTGGTAATACCATGTTCCAATCTAACTCTGTCATTAAGTTATCTATGTTAAAATCTTTTTCTTTTTTATCTTTTATGTATTGATGTAGTTCTTCAATATCTAATATAATCCATTGATCTTTAAAATCAAATACCATCTTTTCTGCTTTGGTATTAAAGTTTCCTATCTTGCCATAATCATCTTGTTTAAATTTTCTTAAAGGTCTTAGATCAAATTTATAAGGTCTATTAGTTTTACCATGCAGAATACCTTCTACATCCCAGTCTTCATTTTTATCTGGATATTTTATTTCTTTTAATAATTTTAAAAATTCTTTAGACATCTCTTTTTGCCATATCACATGGCAATCCAGGGTGTTCTCTCTTGTCGTATATATTGTTGTAGGAAGAGTTATCTACAATCTCGTTGTAATGTAAAAATACTTGAGCACAGTCATTACCATTAAATTTTTCTCTCCAGTGTTCTAAGTCTTGACCTCTGTATATTAACATATCACCAGGATTTAATTTTATTTCTACACCTTTCATGCCTACTTCACCTGATGGTTCTAAACATATTGGCCATTTGTCTCCACCAAGATTCATTGTAGCAGATACTTCACAACTAAATCTATCTTTGTGTCTGTGTAACACATCTCCTTTTTTATAAATTCTAGCGTATGAATATGTTGGAAGTAATTTTAGTTTTGTGTGTTTCTCCATTACAGGGTGACATTTTATTAACAAAGTTTCCATAGCAATATCTGCATAGTGAGAGTAAGATCCTGGAGCTTGAGGATCATTCCATGAACCCCATTCATGTGCAAAAGGTGAAATATATTTTGCTTTCATTAACGTTTCACATACTTGTCTTTTCATTAAAAAATAATTGTAAACAAAAGTAGCTATATCTTTACTTATTGCTTTTTTTATAACCAGATATTTATTTTTTTTTAAACTCATACTATTGAAATGGGTATCCTAAATTCCATAATACTAAAGAGTATCTTGTTCCTTTTTTTACGGGCGTAACTCTATGCCAAACAAAACTAGGAAAAACAACTATAGATCCTCTTTCTTTTATTTCTTTACATTCATATATTTTTGTAGGGTCACTTTGATTTCTAAGTTGAAACTCTAGCTTTCCTCCCACATAATCTTTTGGATTTGATAAAGATATAATTGCAGAAAGTTTTCTTATCTTATTATGATATCTGTTATCGTTTGGTGTATCATATGGTTTATTCCAAGAATCACAATGCCAAGAATAGTGTTGGTTTAGTTTATATTTTGTAAACTGTATGTCTTCAGAAAAGTCCCAAATAAAATTCCAACCTGCTCTTTGATTAGCATCATTAATAAATGGATGTAATAAATTATAAAGCCATCTATCATTTAACCATGTTACATTTGAGTTTCTTTGTTTTAGTAAATCTTTTGTTTCTTTTTTATTTAATGGTTTTGTATCTATATCTTTTCTTGTTTCTCCAATAACAGCTATTTTACTTTGATCTTTTTTGAGATGAGCAAGTTTGATTATGTCATCACAAATTTTATCAGATAAAGGTTGTTTGTACCACCAGTAGTGATTATTTAAGTTCATAAGTTTGTGTTAAAATATAGTTTGGTTGTGATGATGTATTTGGTTTAAACTGATATCTTAGACACGATGGAAACATAATAAATGCATTTGTATATAATGGAACTGTTACTTTTTCATCTTTGTGTCTGTTGTTATCAAACTCAATTACTACTGTGCATGAATCTTTATTTACATTTACACCAAACAAAAAAGTATAGTCAGGTGCATTTTTTAAATCCATAAGATCAGCTTGTCTTATTAGATCTGTACCCTCATATCCATTTTGAATATATCCAATTGCATCTTTCTGTCTTATTGGCTCTTTAGCTTTTTGTCTGTAAAAATCTCTTATGTAAGTGCTAATAATATCTAAACTTCTAGAGTGTCTAAATTGTTGACTAGGATCATTTGCGTGAACTAATATATCTGCTCTTAAAGTTTCAAAATCTATTTTTATACCTTCAGGTAATTTTAAACCACCACTGTATACGGCAGTCTCTGCTAAAACATCTTTAAACATTTGCTCTTTCTAATTATGCAATGGTGTTATTTAAATCCCATTGTTGATCAGTTTCATTCCATTCGTATTTCCAACCATGTGTGTCTGCTGCATTTTGTGCTTCTTGTTCTGCATTTAGAGATGGTTGATCACCTGCAGGTGATTTCCAAGATGCTGATGGTATATCTTTTACCCAAGATGGATAAGGTTGAACATCCCAAAAAATATTATTAGCTGAATCCCATGTACCACCAATGGTAGCATAGTTTCCTCTAAAAGGTGTGCCACCTAATTTATGTTGGTTCTCCCAAGTATTATATGAAGTCTGTACCCATAAATTTGCAGGCCAGTTATTGTGTGTAAATAAATATTGTTGACCTTCTGCTTCTGTTGCAGCGTCCTTATCATCTACATGTAAAACGTCTATAACGTTATTTGATTCATCAATTTTTGCGAAATGTGCCATATTAAAATCCTCACTATTAGTAGTGAGATTTATACTATATTTAAATTGGAAAGTCTAGGTTATTATTGAGTCCCCTATACCATAGGGAGCTGTGGGTTGTGCATTGCAGGCTATAGAGTATCTAGGTCTATCACTCAAATTAGGCTGTATTTGATGGTACAAGTAAGCAGGAAAGACAACTAAAGACTTATCTCTAGGTATTACAGAATAGTTACCTGCATTATATGGATTGTAAGTTTCAACCTCTAGCTCATATCCATGAGGAGTATAATTGTAATTATAGAAAGTTATATGAGAGTGACTATCATAACATTGATTATAATATACGGCAGAATACATATTATTAGAGTGTTTGTGTCTAATTGATTCTTGTCGTGTTTCACACTTAGTTGCCCATGAAGTAGTTATCTTTAAATCATTCTTTTTATATTGCATTATTTTTTCATTAAAAAAATTTAATGATTCTAATATTTGTTTATTTAACTTACTAAATGTTTTATCTTTAAATAAATATAGGTCATCGCTTATAAAACCTTTACCATCTTGAATCATTCTATAATCTAAATTAGTAATTATTTTTTGTATTTTTTTCTGATATGCATCGTCAATATCTAAATCAAATATACATACAGGTATTCCAAATAATGGTAATGTTTCTTTTAACAATTAATTCTTTCTTTTTTATATAATATTACTGATACTTATATCTAAATATTACGATTCCGCTACCACCAGATCCATTGAAGCCACCGCCTCCGCCACCAGTATTTGCTGAACCTGATCCTCCAGAACCTGCTCCTCCGCCTGTTCCACCGTTTCCAGATCCTCCTGGTTGTACACCTGCAGCTCCACCTCCGCCATAAGCAGAAGATGATCCTGAGATAGAAGTTGTTGCTCCGTCTCCTCCGTCACCAGCTTTTCTATTGTTTGGTCCGTAGTTACTACCTGGATCAGTAGCACCACCGCCACCTCCACCAGCGCCGTTTCCGTCTGAGTTTGATCCGTTTCCACCAGGTGTTCCTTGAGGAGGTGATACACTCGGTGAGTTACCGCCACCACCTGATCTAGGTCCACCGAAGGTTCCTCCGGCTCCACCACCAGATCCACCTGAGCTTCCGTTTTGGTTGAACGATCCACCTTTACCACCACCTGAACTTGAGATAGGGCCACCTGTAGATCCACTTCCAGATCCATTCTTACTAGCACCGCCTCCGATTGAGACAGGATATGAAGTTACAGATGCTGAGATTGCAGATGAAGAAGCTATTGGACTTGATGACCAGTCTCCTGGTGCATTAGATTCTCTAACACCTCCAGCTCCTCCGCCACCAGTTGGTGCTCCACCACCTCCAGCTACAACTAAATAATCAAAAGAATCAGAACCAGCTGCGTTTCCAACTGAGCTAACAGAAAAGTTTCCTGGTCCTGTGAATGTATGAATTTTGTAATCTCCACTTGTAGAAACTGAACCACCAGATGCAGCCATAAATGTTGCAGAAACAGCTGCTCTAAATTGTCCAACAGCTATTTGTCCAGATGAAGGAATAGGTCCATTTGGTGCAGGTGCACCTGAAGGAACTAAAGGTCCTCCAGAATAATATTCTGATATTGCAATAGGATTAGAACCACCGAATTCGGTTTGGATGCTTGAGAATCCAACGTTGTTTGAAGGGACTGCCATTGATTAATTCCCCTTTTTAGCTGATAAAGTATCTACCTTGTCTTGTAATTTTTTTACTGCTTCGATTAATAGACAAGTTAGTCTGTCATATTTTACTGCTTTGATACCGTTTGATCTTTTTGCAACGGCTTCTGGTAAAACTTTTTCAACATCTTGAGCGATAACTCCAACGTCTCTTTTTCTAACAAAGTATCCGTCTTCACCACCCTGTTTGTCTAACCATTCTGGTTTCCAATCAAAAGTAACACCATTTAATTTTTTAATAGCTTCTAATGGATTTGGAATGTTAACAACATTTTCCTTCAAAGATTCATCAGAAGAATAAAAAGCTGTAATATCATCTGTAGCTCTAATTTGACCTGTTGTACCTGAAGCTGCAGTTCCAACTCCAAAAGAATCAAACTGAACATCATTACCTGTATCTAGTGCTAAAGATGCTCTTGCTGTAGCTCCGTTTTCAGCAACAAAATTTGAACCATTTCCAACAATAAAATTACCATCAGTTACAGCTAAACCTGCTATGTCTGCTAATTGTGCATCATATGCTTGTACATCTGTTCCAACTATTAAACCTGCTAAGTTATTATTAACTTCAACAATGTTTGTTCCGTCAGAATATAAAATTGCATGATTTTTTTCAGTTCCAGAAAAAGTAAAACCTGTTCCTGATGAAGTTTTAAATACTACGTTATGTGCTCCTGAAGTGCCATTGTGAACAATGTAAGTTTTTTCTACGCCATCTGGAACAACAACGTTAACGTTTCCAGAAATAGTTCCTGTTAATTTTATAACAGCGTTTTTACCATTTGATACAGCACCATTTGTAAATGCTAAAGTAGCACCTGAAGCTGCGTCTACTGTTTGATACCCACCAATTGCTTGTTCTAGGATTAATAAGTTAGTGTTAGTAATTTGTCCCCAAGTTCCTGAGTTTTCACCAGTTGCTTGTACAGTTAATTTTAAACTAGCTGATGTTGAGTTTGCCATAATTTAAATTCCTTATTTGTTTTAATTTACTAAAAAATTGAGTTTGTGTCAAACCCATTATGCAGCTCTTGTTGTGACTTCCTGCCAACCAGGAGGATCTGTAGGCGCTGAACCTGTATTAATTTCACTCCATATTAGAGTATTAGCTGTATTTAACGCTATTGTCAACGGTAAAGCTGTTAATGTTACGTTAGCATCACCAACAACACTTTCTTCACTTAAAGTTGCAGTTATTGGTATTCCAGTTGTAGCAGCAAAAGTTTCAGCAACAGATACGGCTGTTCCTAATGTAGCTGTCATAGCTATTCCAGTAACGTCAATATCTGCTGTTCCAGAAATTACGGTTCCCGTAGCCAAAGACATACCAAATCCAATTCCTGTGACTGTAGCATCAGGACTTGGATCTACTATTCCTAAAGCACTAGTTGCTCCTATACCAGTTGGAGTTAAATTAGAATCTGCTGTAACTGCTTCATTACCTAAGTTTGCTGACATTGAAATGCCAGTTACATCTACAAACTCCCATTCACCTGTAGCGCCATATTCAAATTGACCCCAGAAATATCTACCCCAACCTTCTAAGTTGTAAGCTTCAACATTTCCTACAGAACCTGTTGCACCTATACCAGTCAACATAGCATCAGGACCAGCATCAGCTGTTCCTACACTTGCTGTTGCTAAGAATGTAGAAGTTAATTGTATTTCAAATGATATTTCTACATCTTCATTACCTAAAGCTCCAGTTATTGGAATTCCAGTAACTTGATGTGGAGCATCTACACTTATTGTTTCATTACCTAATGCAGCTGTTGCAGCAAAACCTGTAAGAACAACGTCGCCTGCTTCACCCCAAGCATTATCACCCCAAGTTAATCTACCCCAACCAACATTAATTTCACCGGCTGTAGTTTCATCACCTAAAGAATTAGTTATTGCAAAACCTGTTACTGGAGCATCTGAATCACCATTAACTGATTCATCACCTAAAGAAGCGGTCATGGCTAGACCTGTTTCCGTGACATCTACATCTGTAAAAGCGGTTTCATTTCCTAATGTGGCTGTAGCTCCAATACCTGTTAACATCGCATCAGGAGCTGGATCAATAGTTCCTTCAAATGCAGTCATTGCAAGACCTGAAGGATTTACAATTTGATCAGGAGCACCCCATGCTCTTGCTCCCCAAGTATCTCTACCCCAACCAAGTTCTACAGTAGATGTAGAAGTAATTGATCCCAGAGTAGAACTCATTGCAATACCAGATGGTATTCCATCTGTATCACCTTGATTATTCCAGTTTCCTACGCTCCAAGAAAGAGCACCGAAAGAATCTGATGTTATGTTTGATTGACCACCCATTCCAGAATGGTTTGTGCAGTAATAGTATAAAGGAGATGGAGCGCTTAAAGCTATAGCAATTTCTGTATATGCACCTGATGAACCAGGTGTGCCTGCAGTAGTTACTCCTGTTGTGTATTCAGATCCTCCACCATGAGTTCCATTTGAAGTGATTGAAAATCTTAATGGATGACCAGAGTTAGAACTATCAGATTGATCGAAACGATAAGTTGCACCTCTGGCAAGAGCAACAGTCGCCTGTTGAACACCATCAATAAAATATTTATTACCACCGCCAGTGCTAACAACAGTAACTGTAAAAGTTCTAACCGCCATAGGATGTTACCATCCTACTATCCAGATATTCTTAGGATCGCTGCTGCCGTTGTAAAAGCTGGAAACTGAATTGTAAAAGTTCCTGATGTAGCTGTTTTATCTGCCCCAAAATCTAAAGCACATACAGCTGCGTTAGTTGCAGTTGATGATGTGTTATAGATTAAAGCTCCTCTAGCAGTCAACGTTACACCAGTGAAAGATCTGTCGGCAAAGTCTACGATTGCAACACCTGATGCAACCGAAGTGTTATTGCCTGTAAGCTTTCCACCACCAGAAGTATATTGACCAGTGTTAGACACTTGGTTTCCGGCTGTGAACGAAGTTGTTGCTGAACTTAGAGTAGCTGAGGAAGTATAAAGAGCTATTTTAAAAACGTCACCACCCGAACTTGCGAACGAATGATCACCGTCTAACAGTTGCTTTTTAAATGAGTTTGCAAGTGCTTGTGTAATCGCCATAGTTTTTTCTCCTTATTATTTTCCACCGACTCGAGGAACACCACTTTGATATTCATCTCGTCTTCGTCTTCCCATTTGTTCTATTGAGAAGCCTTCTGTTACTTGTTTATACTTTCCTTCGTATAATTGCAAGAGATCATTTGGCCCCTTTAGAAAAGAAAATGCTTCTGTTAAGCATGCATATAATAGCCCGTTGGGAAACTGCAGGCTAAGATATGTTGTCGTATTTGTACTAGATAAACCTTCTGGTTTCAAGATATAATTTAACTGAATTGTGTAGGTGGCATTTGGGGTTGGAGCAACTACTATAGTATTCTCATCCCACATACTGTAGTATTTTGGAACACCTTGAGCTTCAGTTGGGTTAAATTCAGACATAAAATTAGTATCTCTGTATTCTAAAAAGCTTCTGTCATTTGCAGCAGCCACTCCAGCAGTGTCAACTATTTGTGCTGATCTAACTACTAATAAGTTTTGTGGAGTATCAATAAATCTAGTTCCACTAATTAATTGAGCACTAACATATCTTCTGTTACTATCAGAATCTACATCTCTCAAAATTCTAAATTCAGCGTTTTCTATAAAACCATTTACGATGGAATCAGTTAAAACATTTTGATCTACCTCTGTATAGTCTCTAATTTTTTGTACTAGTTCTGCGTATGTCATTATGTTGTTACCGTTACACTTCCTAAAGATAATAATGCTTGTCTTTTACTATTAGCAGTAGATCCATCTTCTGGTACCATACCATTAATTGACCCAAATGCAAAGTTTCCTGGTAAAGTTAAATCAATAGCAATACCTCCTCCACCACCAGATGCAATTGTAAATGTTTGTGGTCTTGCATTTCTTAAACCTTGTCCATCAGCTGTAGTTGGTTTAGGTTCTAACTGTGGATGTTTTGCTTCAAACTCTGAAACATGCACTCTTGATCCATTCCATTCTATAACCATTTCTGAATATGGAAATGCTTGACCAGAACGATCAGATATAAATTGTGCGTATTTTCCTTTAGATAAATTAGACATTTGGATAATAAGTTTTTGGTGTTATGAAAGAACTTGAAGCAGAACCATCTTCTTCTAGTGCTCTCTTTAATTCATCTTCATACAACAATTTCATTTGTTGTGTAAGTTGTGGATTTATTTTTTGTGATAAATAATATGCTAGACCTGCAACCATACAAGGTACAAATCTATATGGTACATCTGCTTCATTAGTATAAGCTCCTGCATCTTGAATTCTTTTTACATAATAGAAATTAAGTTTGTTTCCAGCTTCAGAAGAACCTGGAGTTAAATATAAAGTAATAGTTACTTTATCAATAAATCTTTGAACAAAATATTGTGTAGGAGTTCCTGTATTTGTTTTATTAGAAAGACCTTGATACGCAGATCTATTTATTTTTGTTAATGGAAAATCTGTAGAAGAAGAGTTTCTGTATACAGCTTCTAATACATCATCAACACCATATACTGCTGTTGCATCTGAAGCTCCATCAGCTGTTGATCTAAACATTGTGTATGTTTCTTGACCAGAAACTAAAGTGATATCATTATTTGCAACTTCCCAATAATGCAAACCTCTATTTGCCCATTCTTGAAACATAATGTTTAAAGAACGTCTTGCAGATTTTAAATCGTTTCCTGAATAATTAAAACGACCTAATCTCTCATATGATTCAGTAATGATATCATCAATACTAAATGAAGATTCGAAAGTTGTTGTTCCAGAGGTTGCCATTTATCCTCCTATTTATCTATTAATAATGTTGCACCCGCAATGTTAGAAATAGCTGACACAGTCATTCCACCTTCAAATACAACACCATCTTCTGGAATGTTGAAAGCAAAAACATCACCATTAGGACAATCGCCCTGAAATTGTGTTGCTGAATTTCCGTCTTGTAAAGTTATTGAACCTGCTCCTCCACCATCAGAAGCTAAGATCATTCCTCTTAATCTAGTTCTTCCTGCAAATACGGAACCTGTTCCTGTAACTCTAACTGCTTTTACGTCACCCTTCATATTTTTCTCCTATTAAATTTATGTGGGCCCGGAGGCCCACATTAATTATTATTACGCTGCCCAAGCAAATGCGCCTTTGACTGCTAAAGGATCTTTAGCTGAGTCTAGACCTACATGCCATAAGCCAGCTTCTGTACAAGAAAAGTATACAATACTTCCGATTGTAAAAAAGTTTGTAGTTGCATTAGCTGCAGTGAAAACTAATGAACCTTCGCCTGCTGTTGATGTATCATAAGATACAACATCAGCTGCTCTAGTTTCAATTAAGCTTCCTGTAACCCATGCATCAGTTCCTAATGCATCAAAAGTTAAAGTGTTTGTTCCACCAGTAGTGTCTACGCTTTGAACGTAAGCTACTCTTATTCCTGGTGTAGCTGCTGGTAAAATCATTGAACAAGCTGCTGCGCCTGTAAAGTTTACCGTGCTAACTTGGTCTGCTGGTAAAGAAACTCCTGCGCCCGCAGCAACTACTGCGTGAGTCATACCAACGAAATCAAATTTAACGTTTAGGTAGTTAGGTGTAATTACACCAGTTGTTGCGTTTTTTACTATAGACTGAAAACCGTTTTCCGATCTTACTGGTCCTGTAAATGTAGTGTTTGCCATATTATTATCCTCCTAGTTTATGAATACTGTCTCTAGGCCGTCGACTATACTCGTCAGTATTCTAATTAATTGTATAGTAGATTTTTTATATACTAGTTTTGAGTAGAGTGCAAGAGAGCCTGTGATGTGGAGTGGATTTTTTCCAACGATGTAGCTTTTTATTAAGTAGCTACAGAAACTTGTGGAGCAATGGCATCAACTCTATTTTTAAGGTGGGCTTCTTTGGCCTCAGCCTTTTTTATATGTTGAACGATCTTTTTGACTTGGTCATCGATCCTTACCATATTCAAGGTATATCTACCTTGATTAAGATGCTCTTGCTTCCATTGTAGATCCAGTGTCTCCTTCTGCTTGTAGAGATCCTGGATGTGCGGTTGCATCGTCATTTATAACCTCCTCATAGGTTATTCTGTTCACCTCAGAACTATAAGTAGCTCCAAGATGTTCCCATTTTATAGCATTTTCTCCTAGTTTGTCAACTATCGCTTGCTCGAGGGAAATAGGGTCGTCTTTAGATTCGACTTGAAATTTTGCATGGCAATCGTAAGCCCAAATATTTACTGTAAATTTTTTCATGATTTTCCTTCTTACTTTCTAAATGAGGCGGGATTGTGTCCCGCCTCAAATAATTAATTATTATGCACCTGGTGATGCAAAAATACCTCTAGGGTCAGATACACCAAATGAGTATCTTTCTCTAGCTTTGTATCTTACGTTACCAGTGTCAAAGTCACCTTCCATTGAAGTTTTGATAGGTGATCTATCAAACATCTTCATACCGTTAGGTACATCAGTAATGATGTAGAAAGCATCTGTGTCAGTTAAAAAGTTATTAACTCTGTAACCTTGTGGGATCATACCCATAGACACGATTGCATTTACATCGTTATCTGCTGTTCCAACTCTACCTTGAGATTTCATTAATCTCTCTGCAGTGAACTGAAGCTCAGAAGGAATAATCATTTTAACACCTCTTGCAGCAATTTTCAGACCTCTTTCGTCTGTCATTGCAGCAATGTCAATTAATGATTGCTCTAATGATGTTTCGTTCAAGTCAGCAGCTGTAGTCAACGTGTTCTGGAAAGAACCAGATACAGTTGGGTGAGTTGTGTTAAATAAAGTAACACCGTCACCTGAGTTGAAGCTACCTCCAGGTAATCCATTGATTAATGGACTAACAGATTTAACTTGTTTAGTATTCGCCATAGATCTCGCTAATGCTTTTGTATATCTACTAGCAAGTCTGTCATACAAGTTATCCTCAATTGCTTCTTCAGTTATTGCAAAGGCAAGAGCTACAGTTTCGTGACTGTATCTTGCTGTGAAAGTTTCTTGAGCATTGTCAAAAACAACTCCACTACCTTCTGCTTTAACTTGAGCTTGAGCAAAACCTGATAACATAACTTCTTCTTCAAACGCTCTGTCTGAAGATTCAGTAGTGTATATTTCAGCGTGCTGATTCTCATAACGTTTATATTCCAGACCGAATAAAGCATTCAAACCTGGCTCTAGTTCTTTAACTAGTTGTCCTCTAGAAATGGCCATAGTTATCCTCCTTATACTCCATTTACATTCATGTCTAGCTCGTGTTCGTTAATTCTAACTACCCAATTAACATTAGCAGAGCCAACGTCATTGTTATCAGGATCTTTAGATAAACCTAAGATCTGTAGTGTAGCTGATGAACCAGTTGCTAGAGTTGAATCATTTAATTCAACTTTTGACACGAAGTCCGGTGAGCTTCCCGCAGCATACACGATATCAGCAACATTGAAGATATCAGTATTAGCAGAAGCACCTGTGTTGTTTGTTTGTATTTCAAACCTCTGATACGGATCATCGCTTATGAATCCTTTGATGTCAGTCGCAGTATTCGAAGCATTTAAATGATTCGCAAAAGTAGGTTTGCTTGTAGTTGCGTCAGTAAAGAACACGCCGCCTAGTGATCCTAGTATTGCGCCTCCAGCACCTGCTACTTCAATAGTACCGTCATTTTTCATTTTGACAGCGTCATTAAAGTATATAGCAGTTGCAGAAGCAGCTATATCGTACTCGGATAAACCACCAGCGTCTCTATTCTGACCAACTTTTCCGATCGGTTTTAAACCGAACGCAGCGTCTTTATTTGCCATAGTTGTGTCCTCCTTATAGACATTTATTTAGTTTATCCTTTGATGGTTAAGAATTCTTTTTAGGATTTCTTTGAGCCACCGAAGGTTACACGCGTCTGTCTATCAATATTGATAGGCATACTTGAGTGCTGTTCCTTCATGAGATCAGAATCAACCGCTTTAACTTTGTCATCATGCATTTTTGCAAAATACTCATTACGCGATTTTGCGATCTCAACCGGTACCCTTGCCAGCACAAGGCCTCCAACTCCGATCACTCCCTTGTATTTGCCTTCTTCAACAATTGGATAATCTGAATCTGGATATTCATCAGACCTAACTAATTCATATCCTGATCTTAGTCTTCCAGAGATATTTTTCGTATCCTCGAATCCTAATGAAGATTCTCTTAACCATCTATGCTGAAATCCTGTTGGCGCAGGGGGTGCATCTAAAGATGATGGTGGAGTCCAAGGTTTGGGTTTACTTTGTTTCTCCCTATCTTGACTCGCACGAGAAGTTCTTTTATCGTTATTATTTTCCATATGCTTATATCTCCTTCGTGATTTTTAATTGTTTTGCATACTCTTCTAGTGGCACTCCTAATTTTTTAGCTATTGCTACTTGAGACGAAGTGAGCCTCACAGTTTTGCGACCTGTATTTGTGCTTCGCTTAGCTGAAGCTACTGTTTGCACGGGTTTGGTCGAAACTTCCCCTTTATCTGATGTAGTTGTATCAAATTTGTGGGGGAATTCAAGTCTTATTCTTTTATCAATTTCTTGATAATATTCGTCAGACTGTGGATCAAAACCTTCTTGCTCAGTTAGAGTTTTATGTAAATCAAATGCTGTGTAAGTCATAGCATTATCAGTGCCAAACCAACTGTTTTTAGCTGCCCATTTTTCCGCTCTAGGATCTGGGGTTGGTGTTGATTTGTCCTCTTTTTTACCTAAATTAAACTCAGGTTCCACTTTTTTGTTTTTATTGAACTCTTCTTGAGCGACTTTCGTCTCAGCAAGTTTAGCTTTTTTATAACCAAGTTCGGATATAGCAGTCAAAGCTTCTGCTTCAGCAGTTAAGTCATTTGCTTCTCTAGCTGCAGCAAGTTTAGCTTGTGCCGCTTGTACACCTGACACAATACTATCTTCTGTAGATTGTAAGTATCCTGGTTCAAGCTTAGAGATTTTAGCTTCTGCTTGCTCTTTTAATTTAATTTGAGCTTTTGCAAATGCAGCTGCTTCATCAGCTTGTCTTTGTGCTTCTCTCCATTTATGGGTTAGTTTAGCTATTCTTCTTTGTACTCCTTCAGAGTAATCTTTTAATTCTGTATCTTTCTCTTCTTTTGACTCTTCTTTCGTTTCTTCAACTTTAACTTCTGTCTCAGTTGTTTCTTCAACAACGGGTCTTACCGTTGATTCTTCTTTTACTTCTGGTTGTTCAATTTCTGCTGCATCCTTTTCTTCAGGGATATCAACATCCATTGCTGGACCAGATGTATCTATATCGACTTTATTGTCTGTTGGCATAGTTTTCTCCTTCTATGATTAATATTGATGAAGTATGTCTTCAGGTTTTTCGATGGTTGCTAATACTTCATCATCGTTTAGCAATCTTACTTCCCCACCATCGATTTGTATTCGGCTACCTGCATATCTTGCAAAGATAACCCAATCTCCTTTTTTACACCAAGGGCCTTCTGGAAATTTTTCTTTATCATAACAATGTGGACCCATAGCAAGTACAAGACCACAAGTAGAACCTACTTGTTGTCTCTCTAAAGTTTCTTGTCCTAAAAATAAACCGCCTTTTGTTTTTTCAGGCATTTTAAATGGAAGGACTAACATCCTCCACCCAGTTGGTTTTGGTAATTTATTTGATTCTTTTGTTTTTAAACGTTCGTAACCATCAACTTCTTTTTGACGATCTTCTTTGTTTTTCTTTTCGTATTTATCTAATAATGCTGACTTAATTTTCGGGGCTGAAGTCAACAACGTTGTCTGGTCTTTTTTCTCTGTCATTTTTTTGCTCCTTTGGATTTAGCAGGTTAGAGATTTCCTGTGATGTTCTTAAATAGGCATGTGCCTGTCCCATCATATACTTGTATTTCTCCATGTTGTCAATACCTCCAGCAATCATAGAGTCACCAATATTTTGATAAGATTCTTTTAAAAATTTTTGTACTTTAGTTATTACCTGTGCTTCTTCTAATAGCATTTTTACCTCTCTTAAAAATTGCAGCGACTTCTCTTTTACCCATAACTTTGGCACGCTGTTCTCCAACAGTTAAAATTTGAATTTTTCTAGCAAACGGTTTAGATATTTTTTTAACTTTTGCAACAGTTTTTCTTGCATCTGCAGGCGTTGCAAACTTTATACTAACTGTATCTTTAGGATTTTCGTCTGTGTAGAGTCTTCTTCCTGAACCTTTTGGTTTTTTACCTGTGCCTTTTTTAGGGTCTGCCATTTAACATTTCCATCTTCTACGGGCTTGTCTTAGTCTTGAGTTAGGATCAGCTGCAGCTTTTGGAAACTTTTTCATTTGGCCGGCGCTTCTTGCGCAGAAGGACTTACGTCTCTTCGCAGCTTTTGATCCTGGCTTGACCTTGCCAGTGACCGCTGTTTTTAGTTTTGAACCGGGATTTTCTCTTCTATATCGGGCGACCCCAGCTTTTGTCATCCCTGCTCCAGACTTTGTAGATCTAAAATATTTTTTAGTTTTAGGTGGTTGCTTATCTTCTTTTCTTCGCATATCTACCCATTTTCTTGATATGTTTTTTAACCACCTTAGCTTGTTTAGCATGTGTCTTGGATGCTTTCTCCAAACCTTTAGCTACTTTTTTTAATCCTTTTACCATTATGACTTCTTCTTCTTTGCAAATGTTGCAGCTCTACTAGGTGTAGGGCCTGTATTCGCTTTCGCTTGTTTTCTTCTTACGGCACCCGCACGTTGTCCTTTGGACATCGCTCTTGCTTTTGCAATGGGCACGCATTTTGGATAATTTTTTCTCTTTTCGCCCTTTGAACGGCCACACTTTGGATAAGATCCATCTGATTTTTTGTTTGCAATATCGACCCAATTGTCCTTGACCCATTTTCTTAATCCGCCTTCTGAATAGTAACTACGCACAGCTCATTCTCTTACGTCTAGCAAGACCACCAACCCTAAGTTCAGTTCTCATCATTCCACCATCCATAGCTTTTTTTCTTTTCTTCTTGCCACCTGGTGTAACTTTGCCAGAGCATACTGCTGATGCGTACATGTTCGCGTACGCCGAAGGATACACTTTGAATTTTCGCTTCGCTGCGGCTTTACCTCTTGGACAAAGTTTTGCCATTATTTTTTACCCTTCATAGCTACCATCATCACTGAAGGTTTTTTCTTTTTTTTATTTTTCATGACTTTTCTTTTGTCTCTTAACATAGCAAAATCTTCTTTAGAAATTTTACCATCTTTATTTGCATCAAGCTTTGATTGACCTCCTGATAAGTAACCTTTTCTCATCATTCCACCACCCATAGCTTTTAATCTACTATATCTTTTATTTGGCATTATTTTTTTCCTCCGTTTCTAAATATTTGTGTTCCCTTTATACCATATATACTCGCAACCACAAGGATCCACAAATTTGTGAACCATGATGGCAACGCTGAGAAATATTCGAAGAACAATTTTACTTTGTCCATAGCCATCGGATCATCCGATACGACCGCCCACGCCAAAACTCCTATCGGCGCCGTTAGCACAAGTAAAACGAATTCGTCTTTCCAGTCCGATTGTCTAGCTTCTAACAATTTGCCTTGGTATTCGGCTTGACCGTCGGCCATACGCTTTGCATGCATGTGTTGTGCATCAGCCATAGCCATCTTAGTCTCTTGACGCTTCTTAAATATGTGCGTTCCGGCTTGTAAAGCTACTTTTGCTAAACCAAACCAAGCCATTAATACGCCTTAGATTTTCTTTTCTTGTCTGCTAACACAGCACCTTGACCTTGTACCTCTTCTTCAGGTCCACCAGTGCCAATTAAGTTGTAAGATTTGTCTGCAGTAGTTTTTGATCTTGGATCTACTTCAGTTTGTTGCTCACCAACTTTTACATCAGTTATTTTATCTAGTTTTTCCATTTTTTCTCCTTATTCCTGCTTCATTCAAAGCAATTGCTATCGCTTGTTTACGATTTTTTACTTTCTTATCAGATTTTCCGATAGAAAGCTTCTTTTTTTTAAACTCTCGCATTACTTTTGCAACTTTTTTCTGTTTCTTATCCATTTTTAATTTCCTTTTTGAATTATGTCAATGTTTGGCATCATATCATCGGCATTTGGAAGAGTTTTTCCCAAAATTGTTTTTTGAATTGATGTATCAGCTCTTAAATTTGCTAATTCTTCGTTCTGTTCTAGTTTTTCATCCGTATTTTCTTGTGCCATCATGGCTTTC
>JACLAC010012338.1_pt1 | contig 16825 bp, 14 predicted proteins | sample 8027881 | NCBI WGS metagenome assembly JACLAC01 (sample SAMN15725517, study PRJNA655200) | protist metagenome | isolation source: fluorescence activated cell sorting (FACS) single amplified genomes of... | place: Spain: Blaines Bay Microbial Observatory, Mediterranean Sea | collected 2016-01-19
CAGTGTTGAGAACGCCTCGCTCTTTTAATTTTATTCTATGTGCTTCTTGAATCCTTTGTTCATTTTCACGCTTCCAAGTTTCTCTAAGTGAACGGATTGATTGTTCACTCTCTCGAATCTTCTCCTCTAACTGTTTAAGTCGATATTCCACATAAACTTCTTGTGCTTTACTCGGATCGCCTTCTGCAATTGCAAGAGCTTTTTGCCTTAAGTCCTGAATGTAATGATCATTGCCAAGTTCTTCAGCGATGATTGAATAGATTTGTTCCCGACTAACAGTTTCCAATTAACCTCCAATGGTATCTTTGTTTGCATCCTGCACCAAAAGAAATTCGGATAATCTCGAAATCTTTTTTTTTCGGTATCGTACCAATTTAAAATCTTATTTCCACCTTTAATTTAGAAGAATCGTTGCTTTTCAGGGTGTGACAATCAATTTGTTGTGATACCGTAGATCAATTCTTTGCGGTAGTCTGTGTTTTTCCAGAATTGGGTCATAAACTTTTTCAAAAACTCCTATTCTTTCTACAAAGAAATTACTACCAAAGTAGATCAGTGTCGGTCCCTCAAACAACTTCACTTTAACGTTGAGTGGTTCTTCCACATCGATGTATTGAACTTTCTGCCTGAAAGCTTCGTTTAAATGTAATGAATTCTGAAATCTCAAAGCCTGCCCCAACCTAAAGGAATCTGGCAGATCAACAATTTCCTGTCTATCAAAACCTCTAAGCACTGGAGCGTTGATGATTCCATCACTTTTGATTTCTCTCAAAAGTTTTCTATTTTCATCAATCAAGAAAAGTTTACCACGATGTTCAATAGTTGCTTCAGGGCCGAACTCCTCAATAAAGAAATGTATTTGATCAGGGAAGTAGCGCCTCACGTGGGACGTTTTCACAATTTTGTTGGTATTGGCCTTTCCAGATAGTTCATATGGGTCAAGTGATGATAGATTGTTTGATGAAGGTATTTGCACCGAACTTAGAATATCATCTTCACTTAACAAATGGATTCCTTCTACACTTAGTTGCTGTAGTTGCTGTTGGAATAAATTTGGAGCCATCTGAAAAGTTCCCCAAGCCAGCCAGGAAACAGCTAATAGCAGTACCGTCGAGGGGATCATCTTAAGGATTGTCAATGACAACCCACCCAAAATTTTGATTGAACTTTTAAATGAAACAGAATTTGCGGTTGCAATCTTATTTTGCCGCTTCATCCTCGTGGGGATCTGCTCAGGCATGACCATAATGCGCCGCCCGTCACTTTTTCTAATTGTAACAGGGGTAATTTTTCGACTAGTTTTTTGAGGGTTTCGTTTTGTAGGGCGTTTTTTTAGATCTTGCATAGCCTTGGCATCCATTCCCCGTCAATCCCACTAGAATCCTTCTAGTGGAGCAATCCCAAAATTTTCTCTAAGTTAGAGTATGAACTTCCGTGTTCAATTCTATTTTATGATCAATCCAAATTTTATCTTTAACAAATTCTATTAGTCTAAGAGCATCATCAGATGTGGCACCACCCAGATTGACCATAAAATTGCTATGCACTTTACTGATTTGCATGCAACCAAAGGTCTTTCCTTTTAATCCAGAAACTTCAATGAGTTCAGCTGCAATACCATTTGGTGGATTCCTAAAAACAGAACCACAGTTGGGCAGCTTCTGTGGCTGTTTCTCAATCCTGAAAGTGTGAAATTTAGCCATTTTTTTACGAATTTCTTCAGGACTCCTTGAGCATAGGGAAAACTTAGCCATCAAAACCACCCTTTTTTTGCTCGTACTAAAAGGAGATGACCTGTATGCAAAGTACAGTTCTTCTCGATTTGATCTTCGCCAATTACCTTGCTCATCAATCCAATCAACGCTATGCAGAAAGTCACAAGTCTGAGAGCCATGTGCACCTGCATTCATACAAATAGCCCCACCAATGGTGCCTGGAATCCCAATCAAAAATTCAAGACCTGACCAACCTTTATGACTTAATTTCAGAGCGGCAGTAGCATCAGCCATCCCCGCTCCAAAAGTCGCAGAGAAATCCTGATCTACTATTTCAAATTTCCTAAATTTTTTTCCCAATCTGATTAAAATACCTGGCCAAAATTCAGGCATTAGCAAATTTGACCCCTTGCCAATCACTCGCCAGGGCACCCCGTTAAGATGACATTTCTCTATTGTCGAACAGATGTCTGATTCGCATTCTGCATTTAACAAAGCCAGAGCCGTACCACCTAATTTCCAAGTGTTCAATCGACTCAATGGTGGACGCACTGACAGTGTAGATTGCTTGAGGTCTAATCTTAAATGCTCTAAGAAAAGCGGATCACTCTTCATCCCATCTTTCTAATGGGGGTCCTGGCTGAAGCTCATCAAGTTTATAGTAAGTCCTTATGTCTGGATGAAAAATGTGAACAATCACGTCTCCATAATCCAGCAAAATCCAAGTTCCTTCCATTTCACCTTCAATGCCTAGAGGCCAAGTTTTGGTAAGTTTAAGCTTTTCCTGAATCTTCTCTGCAATTCCTCGACAATGTGGCTGTGAGCGTCCTTCACAAATCATCACGTAATCGGCCAAGCTGGATTTTGCTCGTATATCATAGAGAGCTATTTGACTTGCTTTCCCATTCTTTGCTCCTGCCACGACTAAATCTGCCTGCATTTTTGACTGCAAGTTCTCCTTTAGGTTATGAAACTGTTTCTAACATACGTCCCTGCCATGTTTCACGTTTTGCCAGTAAGTTTTCAATATACTGTGCAGGACGCATTTTTTCTTTATTCCATTCAGGTGCAATCAATTCATCCCAGCGAGGTGCGACAGCTGAAAGTCGATGAATTGATATCCTTTGATCAAGGTTTTCTAAAAACAGAACAACACGCCTAGCATAGTCTGGTAATTCAATTGGAGAAAAATTGCCTGCGTTATACTCTTCTGCCAAGGGAGTATTCTTAAGAACATGCAAATTATGCAACTTTACCCCATCGACAGAAAGTTCATTGAGTAAATTTGCGGCTTCAACTAGTTGTTGATCTGATTCACCTGGAATACCAAAAATAAGATGCGTACAGATATTCAAATTTTGAATTTCTCTTAGTTGCTTAAGTGCTTGGATTGAAGCTTCTCTATCGTGTCCACGTCGCAGAAAACTTAACTGCTCATCATTAAATGTTTGAATGCCTAGTTCAATGGACAAGTAAGTTTGCGAAGCCAGCTCTCCAAAAAATTTTAAAGCTCCCTTTGGTAAGCAATCCGGACGGGTTCCGATGACGATGCCTATGATGTCTTTTTGTTGCAGAGCTTCGTCACAACGTTTCTTTAAATCTGAAAGTCTTCCAAATGTGTTCGTATAGCTTTGAAAATAAACTAAAAATTTATTCGCCTTGTATCGCTTCCTTATACGCTCTCTATGATATTTTAACTGTTCTAACATCGTCCAATCAGCTTGAACAAATGCAGGCGCAGAACCCCACTCATCACAAAATATACAGGTTTTCATGCCAGCCAAGCCTTCTCGATTAGGACAGGTCTTAGCGATAGAAACACTTACCTTTTGTACTCGAAATCCAAATTTCTCACGGTAGTATTGACTAATCGGGAGGTATCTTTTTTGGTGATCAAATTTTGGAAAAAAGCTCATTTTACATACTATACTCTGGAAGAAATTCAACTTGGGCTCCTATCTCATTAATAACTTTGAACTCTTCAATTTGTCTGTACTTGTAGCGTGCTCCCTTGACAACAATTTTAGGCTTTAGGCACCGGAAAATTTCACAACAGTCGTCTTCATCAAAAATCAGTACCCTATCTACACTTTGGAGCGATGCCAGCAATCTGGCGCGTTCCATCTCATCAAGTAAAGGTGGTTCTCCTTTTTTTCGCTGGATTGAAGCGTCGCTATTGATCGCGACTACTGTAAAACCTTTGAACTCTCGAAGTTGCCCAAGGAACTTTAGATGAGTTGAAGAAAGTTTATCGAAGTATCCATTCGTGATAACCAGAGAAGATTCATCATTAAATATTAATTCTCGTTGAAGTCTTTTTAATGAGACAATTTTTGTAGATGTATGTCCATAAACAAATCTTTTACGAATTTCTTCTCTTTCAAAAGAAACAACTCCAACGTGTTGAATTTCCATCGCTGCCCCAATTTGAGCCCAATGAGCAGATATAGATGGAGTGGCTTTACTAGAAATAAGCATTGCTAAAATACTAATTACCATATCACCCGCCCCTACGACATCAAAGACCTCAAGTGCTTCCGTGCCAAAAAAGATGAATTCTTCCCTCGATTGAAAAAGTAAAAGTCCATCTTTATCCAAACTAAGTGCGATTATAGCCCCGTTAAGCTTTTGTTGGAGAAGCCCAGCAGCTTTTATTGCACTTTCTTTGTCCGTAATACTTACGCCAGAAGCAGCACTGGCTTCTTTCCGATTCGGTTTAATCCAACTACATCCCTCATAAATCTCATAATTTCCATGATTTCTTGGGTCTACAAGTACCGGAATATGTAATGAATTTGAAATTTGGATCGCTGATTTGAGAAGCGAAGGGTGAAGAGTTCCCTTGTTATAATCGGATATAACCAAGGCTTGTTGGCCGGGCAGTACAGATTCAAGCCATTTAAGCAAGTTGGTGTAGTTTCGATATTGATAATATGCGGGAGGGTCATGATCTAAGCGTAATAGATGGTTATGTCCTGCAATCATCCGATGTTTCAAAACCGTGGAGAGATCACTTTCTTGTTGGACTCCTTTAGGGTCAAGTCCTTCATTTGCTAAAATTTCAAGAATTTGGTTTCCAATTGAATCTTTACCAATCAAACCTGAGACTGTGACACTACAGCCCAGAGTTTTAAGGTTCATCGCAACGTTTCCTGCACCTCCTAGGCGTTCTTCTTCACGGGCTAGTTTCAATACTGGAATTGGCGCCTCTGGTGAAATCCGATCAACTGTACCCCAAGAGTAACGATCGAGCATCAAATCGCCAAGTACCAATATATTTGGTGATACAACTGCATCCCAGGCTGCGAGGCACACCTGCGGTTCAGGTAATTGCATCAAGACTGATGATTTAAATACTTTTCTAAAGCTTGTTTAAAATCTTGAAAGGGCCTTGCACCAGAGAGTAATTCACCCCTGACTCTCCCACTCTTAGAATCAAATGTGCCAATAAAGAAACCAGGAGTTCCTGTCACTCCAGCCTTTTGACCAGCTTTCAAATCATCCAAGACTCGTGAGCGATAATTTTCTTCTATAATACATTTTTCGTACTGTTCTACGTCTTTCACTCCAATTTCGTCAGCATAGCCAACAAGGTTTTCTACAAACTGATTCTTCTGATTCTTAAACAGCAAAGAATGAAGTGCTTCAAATTTCCCTTGATCTCTGGCACATTCAGCAGCAATTGCAGCCTCATCTGCTTCTTTGTGAAAAGGCAATGGGAAATGACGGTATCCAAAAGCTACCCGACTTCCATATTCTTTTATTAGTTCTGTTAAAATATTTTGAACTCTAGCGCAGAAAGGGCATTGGTAGTCTGAGTATTCAAGTAAAATCACCTTTGCCTTCTTGTTTCCTCGGAGGTAACCCTGCCCAACATTAGTCTCCAACAGAAACTCAGATGGAGCTTGGAGATATGACTTTACCAGTCCTTTGGATAATGCCTCGTTGTACTGGCGGTAAACGCTTTCCTGCTTTAGTTGGTTTGCCAAATAATCATGAATTTGTGGTCTCAATTCATCAATGCTGCCGCGATTTTCTAACCTGTTCTGCTTATAAAACAGGGTTATCATGTCCTCGTTGATTGTAAATTTTGGATTTGGATCAATTTTAGAATCAGATTTGGCCAATTCATTTAAAACGAGATTTGGAAGGAGTCTCGCCAACTGATCATATAGTGCCTGCGCAGCATCCTGAGCGGCTTTATCACGAAGATCCTCAAATCGAATTATTTCTCCATTGATTTCGGCAATAATTGGATTTGCTTGAAAATAATTCTGCTGGAATCCAGCTTTCTCATCAGCCGCTAAAGGCAATCCTAGAATTAGGAAAAGAAATGTCAGGGCGCTGAAGAATTTATGAAATTTTTTGCGAATCATGTGTTTCTTTCAATTTAGTTCACGCATTCACTGGCTGATATCTGATCTGAATTGTCAGCTATCGCCATGCTGATAAGTGTAATGAGTGTATCCCATCTATGTTGGAGATTCCTTGTTTCCAAGAGAGCTTGTTTCTCCATACTATTAAAGTCTAAGTTCATGCATAGAATATTTACCAGATAATGAATTGGTATGGTTCTTAGTTTGTCCCATTCAATTTGGATATTTTTTTTCTCTGCGTAATTACAAAATTTCTCATAAAGTAATTCAGGATCTTCTAAGTCCTGATCACCTTCCTCCAAATCATTCACAAAGCTTGAGTAGTCGGAAGCTACTTTGCGATATTGTGTAGTAACTTCCAATTCTTTTTTAATTTGAAATCGTAGTACCCCGTTCAAGCGAATCAAATAATTTTCATTTGGAAGTTGTTGACATTGCTCAATCTTTCCTAGACAACCAATTTTATAGATCTTCTCCTGCTCCTGCTCAATTGGTTGCACTATTCCAATTACTTGATCGTGCTTCATAGTATATTCAATCATGTGCTGATAACGAGGCTCAAAAATGTGTAAGGGAAGAATCGTGTTTGGTAGAAGTATCGTACCGTACAGAGGAAAAATTGGAATGATTTCGGGAAATTTACTCATGGGATTAAAACTTTAAATTCGAATTTTGTAGAGTAAATCAACTGAGCTTTGCTCAAGTCTGTTTGCTACGCTCAAGATAATTTCTCGCTTGCTTAATATCCATAACGATTTGAGCTTTCAGTTCATCAGGACCTGAAAATTTCACGACTTGCCTCAAGAAAGCCAAAGGTTGAATTTCAATGATCTCTCCATATAAATCAATAGTTTCATCCAGCAAGTGGGTTTCCAACAAAGGTTTATCTCTCTGAAATGTAGGTCTTGTACCAAAATTGCTCACTCCCCAAAGTCGTCTTCCCTGCCAACACACTCTGCTTACATAAACACCTTTATTGAGAGCTAAATTCACACGAGGGTTAATATTTGCAGTGGGAAAACCTAAAATTCTTCCCCTTTGATCTCCAATTTCTACTGACCCCCGAATCCCATAAGGTCTTCCAAGATACATTGGGAGTTGTTCAAATCGATTTTCTCTGATCAATTGCCTTATAAGAGTCGAACTGACGGTTCTTCCACCCAATTGTAATGGTGGAATCTCTTGGACCTTAAAACCTAACTGTTTACCCATTGTTTCAAGGGTTTTAAAGTCACCGGCACGGTTACAACCGAATCTGAAATCGTAACCCACTACTACTTGACTAAGGTTGTAGGGCTCTACTAGAAAACGTCTCACGAAACCCTCTGGTGAAAGCTCTGAAAACTCTTCAGTAAAAGATAGCGTTTTTACCTCATCAAGGCCAGCTTGAATTAGTAGTTGTTCCTGATGATAACGTGAATTTATTCTCTCGACCGGCCGTTTACCTAGTACTTCTTGAGGATGAGGATCAAAGGTAACCAAAGCAGATTTTCCTGCAAACGAATGTGAAGCCTGCAATGTAGTTTCAATAAGGGCTCTATGACCCAGATGAAGACCATCAAAATTTCCGATTGTAATTGCAAATCCAACTTTTGACATACTATTCAACAATAATTAATTTCATCTAAAGGAAAATTTGAGTAAAAATGTGAAGCAAGTTTTGAATCCTAGATCTCAGGCAAATAGGTTCCAATCATTCTATTCCCAACGTAATCGTGAGTACCGAAATCTACATATTTTTCCTAATTTTTCTTGGGATTATGCACGAAAGTTTGATTTATTGGTTACAATATAATTATTTTTTCTACTCAAATTGCTTCGGTTCTAGGGCTTTTTTTATTCACAGCATACAGCTCGGGTCCAGCTGGCTGCTGATTGGACACATGATTTTAACCCTTCTCTTAGATCTTGTCGAAAATTATGAATATCATTACTCAAAAGTTTGGTCCATTATTGGATTGTCCATGGTGTGGCTCGGCTTAGTAATAATGTGGTTCGGATTTAGGGAACTTGGCTGGTTAAGAATGATGAAGATCAGGATATTTATTCAGCCTGAGGTGACTTGGATACATACCGGAATTTTCAAATTTTGCAGCGATCCAATATATCGAGGCTCTCAATTATCAATGTTTGGTATGAGCCTTCTATTGGACTCCTGGGTGATTCTGTTGTATGTTGCAGAAATGATTGTGTTGCAACAATTTTTAATTTGGCTAGAAAGCAAACCCGTTCCAACAGCTTTAGTTAAATATCTTACTCTGAATTCAATCAATCCAAAAATCTAGAGGTAGATGTACGAGACGCTTCTTTTCCGTAATTTCCCGAATGTCCTACTACTCTCACTGCAATTACCAAAATATTCACGTTTAGATATAGATCATTCTCTGGAAGAACTTCGTGCACTTACCTATTCCCTTGGTGCAGTGGTTTGTGATGCTTTAGTTCAACAAAGAGATCAGCCACATCCTGCTTTCTTTTTTGGAAAGGGGAAACTTGGACAGATCAAAGACCTAATTCACAAACATAGTATTTCACTGTTGATCACTGACGGTCAACTCAGTCCTAAGCAAGCACAAAATTTAGAGAAATCTTTGCATAAGCCAGTTCTAGACAGGACTCAATTGATCTTAGAGATCTTTGGGAGAAACGCCCGCACAAGAGAGGCTAAACTTCAAATAGAACTGGCTCAAGCAGAATACCTACTTCCACGTTTGTTGGGAATGTGGAAACACTTAGACCGCGAGAGAGGTGGAATTGGAGTTTCTAGGGGGACCGGTGAAAAACAGATTGAGAAAGACCGGCAAATTTTACGTCGCAAAATTGCTAATTTGAAAGAGGACCTCAAGCGTGTTGATCGTGAAAGAACCAATCAAAAAAAGCGTCGGAGTTCATGCTTAAATGTAAGCCTCGTTGGCTATACTAACGCCGGAAAATCAACTATCATGAACACATTAACCAATTCAGAATTGCTAGTTGAAAATAAGCTGTTTGCGACCTTGGATTCAACCACGAGATTACTAGAAGAAGAAAGCAGGCCGAAAATTTTACTCTCTGATACAGTTGGTTTCATCAAAAACCTTCCTCACGAATTGGTCGCATCATTTCATTCCACATTGGAAACGCTCCGTGATGCTGATTTGTTACTTCATGTTGTTGACGTGGGAGCCGAACCGGAAGAACACATCAAAACCACATTAGCTGTGCTTGACGAAATACAAGCGGTTGGAATTCCAAAAATCTTAGTCTTTAACAAAACAGATCAACTTAATCTGTTGGAACAAGCCATTTTAAGAAGAAATTATCCCGAAGCAGTTTTTATATCTGCAATTCAGGGTAATGTTGTGGAACTTCGACAAGAAATTGCCAATTTTTTTGAACGTAGAATGCAAACTGTTCAAGTCCTGCTTGATTACAAACACACTCGTCGCTTGGCAGAGATCTATGAATGGAGTCGAGTCAATAAGATCGACTATCGTGAAGAGGGAATATTTTTAGAGTTAACTTCCATCCCAAGTAATTTAAAGCACCTTCGCCATCACCTTCCAGAAGCAAGCTTTGAACAGATTGAACTAACTTTGCCAAATTGAACTTAATCATTCGAATTTGGGTAATTGCCGAACACGGAGATGCAGCTCCTCAAGAGCGTCTGCAGGTACTTCAGAGGGTGCTTCTGTCATTAAACAAGATGCGCGTTGGGTCTTTGGGAAGGCTACGACATCCCTAATAGAATCTGTATTCAATAGAAACATCATCAATCTGTCAAATCCCAAAGCAATTCCCCCATGGGGTGGTGCACCATAAGAAAGAGCTTGAAGTAAAAAACCAAACTTTTCTTCAATTTCTAACTCGTCAAGTTCCAACCACTTAAATACCTGCTGCTGAATATCTTGTCGGTGTATCCGGATGCTGCCTCCACCAAGCTCAACCCCGTTCAGTACAACATCATAGGCTACTGAACGAATACAATGGGGTTTAGAATTACCATACTGCTTAAAGTCTTCTAGATTTGGCATTGTAAAAGGGTGATGAACAGCATGATAGCGTTTATCAGTTAATGAGTATTCCAACAGGGGAAATTCGGTAATCCAAACAAACTTATATGTATGTTCAGGGATTAATTTTCTCCGGCGAGCAACTTCTTTGCGCAAATTACCGAGTGCATCATTTACTATGTTTGGATTGTCAGCTCCAAAAAGTATTAGATCACCCACCTCAACATCCAACCTCTTTTCGATATCATGCTGATGTTCCATAGAGAAAAATTTTGAAATTGGTGATTGCCAACCTTTTTCATTTCTTTTTACCCAGGCCATCCCTTTGGCACCATAGACTTTGACAAATTCAGTCAGTTCATCGAGTTCCTTTCTAGAGAAGTCAGAACCTCCTTTGACATTGATTGCCTTGGCTATTCCACCTTGTGCAATGGCATCTGAAAAAACCTTGAGGCCACATCGACCTGCAACATCACTGATATCAAATAATTTTAAGTCAAATCGTAAATCTGGGGCATCAACTCCGTAGTCTTGCATTGCCGTTTGATAGGGCATTCTTTCGAAGGGAGTAGAGATTTCAATATCAAGCAATGTTTTGAAGAGCGAACTTAGTAAGCCTTCAACCAACTTGTAAACATCTTCGGGTTCGATGAAGCTCATTTCCAAGTCCAATTGGGTAAATTCTGGCTGTCGATTCCCCCTCAAGTCTTCATCTCTAAAACAACGAGCAATCTGCATATATCTATCAAAACCAGAGACCATCAAGAGTTGCTTAAAAATTTGAGGAGATTGTGGAAGAGCATAAAAACTCCCTGGATATACACGTGAAGGCACCAAATAATCTCTAGCACCCTCTGGTGTTGACTTCGTCAACATTGGTGTCTCAATTTCAAAAAAACCGCGGTCAAGAAGAAAATTTCTAGTCTGGTTCAGTGCTTTGGAACGTAGAATCAAATTCTTTTGCATTGTTGGATGTCTTAATTCTAGATAGCGATATTGCAATCTAAGGCGCTCCTCCACTTGTTCACGGTCATCGAGAACATACGGTGGAGTTTGAGATTCACTCAAAATATTAAGTTCATTAACAATGATTTCAATTTCACCGGTGGGTAATTTTGGGTTCACGTTTCCTTCTATTCTGTTCTCAACTTTTCCCCGAACGGCTATCACAAATTCTGAACGTATTGAATCCGCTACTTCGTGGGCTTCTGCACTAGCTTCTTTGCGAAAAACGACCTGGCAAATTCCGGTATAATCTCTCAAATCAACAAAAATCACCCCTCCATGGTCTCTTCTAGTTTGACACCAACCCATCAAAGTCACTGTTTCCCCAAGATTTTCGACACGTAGGGTCCCACAAAGGTTAGATCTTCTACATTCCATAATCTTCTCTAGCTTTGGTATTTTGTGATTTGATGATGACGTAAAGTCTAAAAGCTAGCACAGATGATTTAAAAATCAGTCTCGATCTTATTCGGAGGAATTATTTAAACCATCCTCTCAAAGATTAATGGGCCGAGTATATTTGACAAAATAACGATAGATCAGGAGCAATAGTACCCCAAAGGCAATAGCTGTAATGAAGAACACCAAATCAAAGGGTTTCTCGACAGCAAATCCAAAACGTATGAGTAATGTAGAGATGACATACCCTGCATTTCTAAATGTAAGCTCATAACTATCTGAATACATAAATGAAATAATAAGAATAAAGATGTCAGCAAAAATAATTACTGTGAATAGTTGTTGATAAAATCCCGTTTCAGCTACCCGCTGTCCTGTCGTGTAGTCATGAATTAAGAGGTTGTTGATCCAATCAGAGAAATGAAAAATCGATAAGGCTAGAAAGATTATTGTCAAAAGAAGAGAAATGATTTTTTTAAATTTTACGAATTTCTCCAAGCTCTTAACTATGGGTAATCCAATCTTATCTCTATTGAGGTGGTAGAAGACACCAACAAAAAGAAACATTATTAAAGCACCGACCATATCGATCAACACTGGATAGAGAACATCTGGGTGAGCCATATCAAAAGAATTCTCACCGAGGTAACTCAAATCTTTGAAGACATCTCGAATTATAATCAGTGAAATAATTTCAAATTGTTTACCTATAGCTTTTGTAATTGAATTAGGGATAGCAAGGATGAGGAGATAAACTTCGTAGTAAAGCAAAATGCTGAAGGGCGTATAGATCGCAGAGAGATAATTTTTGCTGATCAAGTCCTCCATAAATGGAATGAGGATAGGTAAATTTCTGTTCCATGCAATCATTCCAAGGTGCCCCATAAATGCCGCAACAGCTAAAAGGACACCAATTTTTTCCAATGATATTAGATTTTTTGTTGAGTTTAGTTTGTCATAGAAGGATGCACTACGATCAAACGAGTCAACTAACATTTTATTCTAAACAATTATGGTGGTCAGAATCTGTGACTGAAAACTGGAAAGGTTCTAAAGGAAGGGTAAGATGGCCTTTGAAGGTATTTCACCTTTGCGAATAATCTTAAAGTCTGGTTCAACCGCATCTACTATAGTTGAGGGTAAGCCGCCTTTCGTCAGTCCTCCATCTAACCAAAACTCAACTAACGGACCAAGTTGCTTAGAAGCCTCATCAACCGTTCTACAATTTGGATGCCCACTAAGATTTGCGCTTGTCCCAATCAAGGGTTTGTTCATGATTCCCAACAACTCATCAACAAATTTTGAAGGAGAATGACGAACCGCAATGGTATCCCCTGGACCTCTCAGAAAATCCGGCAGTCCTTTATTTGCAGGCATAACAACGGTTAGTGCACCTGGCCAGAACTCATCCAATAGTACATCTACTTTTTCTGTTACAACCGCAAAATCCAAAAGCCAATCTCGTTTAATAAGAATCAACAAAGATTTTTCAACATTTCTTTGCTTGCAAGAAAATACGCGCTCAACGGCAGATTCATTCAAAGCATTTCCACCCAAACCGTAGAAACTCTCAGTTGGAAAGACTCCTATAGCCCCCTCCATAACCAACTGCTTCCAGGTTTGAGCTTTTTCAAAATTTAAGGGGAGTTTTGCATTCATCAAGGACGCAACTTGATCTCCTGGCCCTCATTCAAAGCAAAGGCTTGTTGAATCTGACCATTCACTCTCAGAGAGTAAGTTCCAATAGGCAACTCAAGTTGAGCAATCATATCTTTGCCCGTTGTGTAGGACCGCCAATTTTCACCACTTCTACGAAGTTCGAAAGAAACTTCTCCAGAGTTACGCCATGTGGCTAACCGATCCAACTGTAGAAACAATCCCCCTGTGGTTGGAGCTTTCGAAACTTTTTCAGGTGGCAGAGGAGGTCGTACATCTGGGTATGGTTCAGAACCACTCAAGACACGCTCAATTTCAACGAGCATTCTTCTGCGGAATTCAGGCATAGACAAGTGTCTAAAATCTCTAATATCAAATAATCTTGCAAGACTCCGAACTTTTTCAGCAAATTCGGCCGGCGGTCTAATTGAGTAGAGTTCTTTAGGAAATTCGATTTCTTCTAACTCGGAACTACAATTTATTAGATTTATCTCCAATTGTCCACCTTGCCTTCTGAAAGAAGGGTCTAGAATTTGGTCGATCCAAAAGCTGAAATTCCTCTCAACTTCGATTAGATCATCATAATCGTACTTATTAGCATACCACCTCGCGTCTTTACCAATCATGAGACTGAGCATCAAAAAAGAGAGGTCGTTATCTGTTGCTGCAACCTTTACAAGAGCATGCCAAGCCGCTTTGTCATTTGGAGTAAATTGGATTGATTCAACAGCTAATTGATAAAGATCATCTTTATTCTGACAACCTTGATTTCGCTTAAGCAATTCATTCAGCATCAACTGACGATCCCCACTAAAATCCTTTGTTTCTTCAACATACTCTGCCAGGTATATTTTTCGCTCGTCTACATTAAAACCATTTCCATAAGTTGAGCTTGGCGACTCAACTAGATTTTCAATTGGTTCCACAATGCCTTTTTCTTCTGCTAAACCGGATAATCCTTTAGCTGTTTTTTGTTCTGGTTTAGGGATTTCTTTGAGAATCCCACTATAGGTACCTGAAGCTTGTTTTTCCAAATTAAACAACCCAACTTCTCCACCAATCTCACCCACAGCGAGCAGTTTTTTATCAGGATCAACAGATGCCGAAAATAACGCAGTTTTAGCATTTCTAACGATCCTTAAAGGGCTACCTGAAGAAACCTCCCAAAGTCTTACAGTCTTGTCTTGTGAAACAGAAACTAGTTTCTCCCCATCTCCAACAAAAAATATCTGATGGACAATATCGGTGTGACCAACAATAGCATGTAAAAGGTTTGGTCTTTGAGAATTGGTCAAATCCCAAATCTTGACTAATCCCTCTTGGCCTGATGTAGCTAACAAAGGTTTGTGAGGATGAAAAACAATGTCAGTTAAATTTTTTTCATGTGCAGATACACTTGTGACCAAAGTGGCATCCTTTGTACGCCATATCTTGAAGGTTTTATCAGCTGATCCTGTAGCCAATAACGCACTATCTGGTGAGAGAGCAACGGCAGTTACTTGATCTTCATGTTCCTGCCTTTGAAAAATCATCTTTTTAGAAATTGCATCCCAAAGAATCCACTTTCCATCTGAACCACCACTCACTAAGGTGGAGCCATCTATCCCGAAGGCTATCATGTTTACCTTCCCTTGATGCCCTAAAAGCTCGCTTACTGGATCAGCCTGATCTAGATCCCAAAAAAGAATCTTAGCATCCGCTCCAGCAGTCACGAAGCTTGTTCCATTTGGTGAAAACTCTATTGACTGAACTCTATGGTTTTTGGTGTCGAAGTTTTTTTCTTCTAACTTGCTCTGAAGATTCCAAAGCTTCATGGTTTTGTCCAATGAAGCAGTAAGCAGTCGTTTTCTGTCTGGGGTTAAGGCCAAGCTAGATATTGGTCGATCATGAGCCTTTATTGATTCCCATTGTGACAAACTTCCAACTTGCCAAATTTGAATTTGACCTTTTCGGAGTGCAGCCAATACGTTTTTTCCGGTTTTATCAAATCGCACCTGATTAGCTGGCGATTCTAGTTGAATACGTTCTGGCAAAATACCACCCACACGAAAATTCCAAAACTTTATCACTGGTTCTTCAGACGCTGTGATCAAAGTTTGCGCATCTGGATGCAGGTCTAAATCATAAACAGATTGTCCAGTTTCCAAACGGAACCCCATTTCTTGCTTATCCCAATCCCAAACGATCACGGTTCCGTCAGTAGCACCCGATAATAACCGATCGCCTAATTGATTAAATCGAAGAACAGTAACTTGCCCATAATGCTCCCGAAACTCACGAAAAAGTGAAAAATCTGGAAAGCTCCACAGGCGTAGTGTTCCGTATTGGTCTGCACTCGCCAGCAAATCACCTTTTGGATGAAGTGCTAGTGCAACCACCTTTGCTGGATGAGCTCCGATCACTTGTTTTTCGATGATCCCTTGTTGCTTGTTCCAATAAATTATCGACCCGTCATCGCTGCCACTGAATAATTGATTGCCATCAACATTTTGAGCAAGGGCACTGACTGCAGTTAAATGTCCTCGCAAAACATCCTGCTCAATACCGCGCTCCAAATCCCAGATTCTAACTGTCGAATCTGAGCCACCAGTTAAAAGTTGTTGGCTTGATGGATTTGACAAAAGTTCTTTCGGTTGATGATTCGCAGCATTAATATTTTTTAGTCGTTGTCCTGTTGAACCTTTCCATACAGTTATGTTAGATCCATCATCCAAGCTTACAATGAATCGATCTTCTGCACTGTAGATTGCCTTTTGAATTTTCAGTCCATCCTGATCAATCATTTGAAAAAGTTGAAATTCTTCAGCTTGTGTAAAACCACCGATAAAAAGCGACACGACCAAACAAAGCTCTTTGCAAATATTCATGAAGAGCGTGCAAAGTTTATGAAGGCATGATATTGAATTCGTCTTTTGCATAATTAGATCTAAATTCACGAACTTTAAGATTAAGCTTCCTGATTTCAAGTAATGATGTTTATGACGCTTCCAGCATCACCACTTCCCGAAGGCCCCGAGAAAGATGTGGCGATGCCACTGACCGATCACTTGACAGAACTGAGACGTCGGCTCATTATTTCTGTCGCTGTAGTTTTTGGTGGCTTTGTAGTCGCGACATCTTGTGAAATGGAGTTTCAACAGCCAATTTTAAGCCTCTTCAGGCGGCCACTCGATGCACGGAATATTCCTCTGGTCTTTGATGAATTGACTGAGCCATTCTTCACTTATTTGGCCATCGGGCTCTACACATCTCTCTTTTTGACATTTCCTGTAGTTCTCTCCCAGTTATGGTTGTTCATTAGTCCTGCACTGTACAATCATGAAAGAAAAGCATTTTGGCCATTCCTTCTAGTTTCTTATCCACTTTTTGTTGGCGGTGGAATGTTTGGTTATTTTGCAGTTCTCCCTTTTGGGTATGATTTTTTCCTCGGGTTTGAGAACCAATTCACCCTTCCCTCTCTTCGGATGGGTGCTTATTTATCGCTAACGGTAAAATTACTTTTTGCTTTCGGTCTCATTTTTGAGTTGCCAACTATAATCTATATCCTTGCGAGGATGGGTCTTGTTGAAGCGGATTGGCTTAGACAAAACCGCAAGTACTCCCTTGTAATTGTATTTATTCTAGCTGCAATCCTTACCCCGCCCGATGTGGTGACTCAGACTCTAATGGCCGGCCCATTGAT
>JACLAC010016198.1_pt1 | contig 16824 bp, 11 predicted proteins | sample 8027881 | NCBI WGS metagenome assembly JACLAC01 (sample SAMN15725517, study PRJNA655200) | protist metagenome | isolation source: fluorescence activated cell sorting (FACS) single amplified genomes of... | place: Spain: Blaines Bay Microbial Observatory, Mediterranean Sea | collected 2016-01-19
AGTCTGCAAAATTGAAAAAGACAAAAAAGCAAGATGCCGAATAATACTAGACCAGCTTATTATAATTTCATCATTCTTAATAAAAAAGGAATCGTTGTTGGCAGCCATAATGTGAAAGAAATTGGACAGGTTGCAAAGGAATATGGGACATCTGTGACGCATATTTGTAAGGTTTTCTCTGGTCTCCAAAAAACAAGTGGAGGCCATAAATTTAAAAAGGTAGAGGCTAAATCCTTATCTAATAACTTGAGAGTTGAAACGTTTTATGATCATCCTACAATTGAATCACCTTTTGGGGGAAAGATTTCTATAAGCAACTTTGGGAGAATCAAATTTGATAAGTATAATATTACGAAAGGGTACAAAGGCATCGAAACAACAGGTTATTTTTATCGAAGGATTGGGATCAACGGGAAACAGTACCTCGTTCACAGGCTTTTGAGGGAGTGTTGGCTAGGTCGTGAACTAAAAACACACGAATTTGTTTGTCACAAAACTTATCTTGATGGTCGTCATCGCGACGATGAAGGTTGTCATCGTAATTGGTTATGTGATCTACGTGTTGACACGAACGCAGGCAATCATAATGATGAAGCGAAACAAGTAATAATCAAGGAAGTGCCTGAAGAATATGAAGGCAAGACTATTGAACACGGTGCCCAGACGTATACTTTGAACGTGGGCCAAATCGTCACGTGTGCCGCACTCGCTAAACTTACTGGGGTGTCCACTGATTATTTCAATGCTGCGGCGAATCCGAATCATACACGCAGAAAGTGTGCCGGTTTTGTAATTGAATATGTTTAATTAATAACTCAACAATATTTTAATAAAATCCAACATTTCATGGATTTCTTCATTTTTTGTTAAACCGGTAAGGTTAACGAGCCCAGTTCGGAAGATTTCCATTACCACTTTTCGGGTTTCGCATGGACGAATTAAAAGTGCCGGATATCTTTGCTTATCAATAAAAAGATGAATTTTGTCGCTTAATTTAGTCGTTCCCACAGTGAATAGCTTATCGATATTAATCAAGCGATTTAAATTAATAATTAAAGTAATATTAATCGTTTTTATTTCTCTTGGCCGTTTTCCTAGATGTTGATAAATTAAGTCAGACACAATGTTTTCGTCAAGCTCTTTCGTCATTACCATGCAGGTTCCGTCGCAATTCTTAAAAAAATTAAGTGTCAGCTTTGGAATAAATTGAGTCATGCGCCATGAACTCTTAATTGAATGCACGCTATTTAAAGTCTCGGAAGCATATTCGGAAATATTCACCGGTTGTTCTATAATAGTTTTGTAGACTTTATTCGTAATTTTAACTGTAGGATGAAATTCTTGTTTTTTTTCGACAATTTCAATTTCTTCTTGATAATCTTCATTAAATTCAAAATTAAAGTTTTCCATTTTTTTTTTAGTCAAATTAATTTTAATTGTCTCCATTTTATGATGTTTCCAAAATTTGTCTTAGCTCTTTTGAAAATTCTTCATCTAAAGAGAAAAAAATTCCAGAGAATAAATTGTCTCTTGGACTGAAGATTTTCGTATTTCTAATCTTATTACGTTTTTGAGGATTCGGTTCTGAGTAAAAAGAGTACAAATTCAGGATAAGTGAAGTTGAAGCCCAATTTTTCATTTGAAAATCGATGTTTTTATAAAAAATTTCGCCGTATGTTAGTGCAAAAATTGCAGCAGTATTAATTTTCAAAGGCGAATCCAAGATTTGTTTTACATCAAGAACTCGTAACTTTGATATTGTTTGGTTAAACCGACTGAGTTTGTCCCGGCGATTATAATTTTTAATATTCAAGAGAGCCATTTGAATAATAAAAATATTACATGACATTTCTGACGTTGTGGGAGAAGTTGCTTTATAATTCGAAAATGCTAAATCCAGCATTTCTCGTGATTGAAAGAATTGAATTCTGTCTCTAATAAAAAAATTTACATTTTGTAAAGACGTTGAATATTCTGTATTGAGATGCCGAAACATAAGATGAAATGTGGACAAATTTCCCATTTGAACGTACGCTTGCAAATTAATAAAATTTTTAAATGGACCGGGCGACAGCGTTATTGTTCGCTTTCCTAAACTAAAATGGAACGTTCCGTAAACTCCGCTAGCAACCATAGCCGGCGTATAATGTTTCGATTTGATACGATTCGCTTTTCCTAAAAGTGAATCTGAATTAGGTTTTGCATCTAATTTTTTCAGATATTGATAAAGGGCATCGTTTTTTCTGTGCATTGCGATATCTGCGCTGTAAGTCCCATTGAAAGCTTTTAAGTCTGTATAAGTTTTTTCTTCAGGTGGAGCGGTGATCGATTTAACAAATTGTGTTACATTTCTTGCAACAGAGGATCGTTTATAAATTTTTTTTAAATCAAAAATGGAAACATTTTTTGTTTCGATTTTATAAAGTTGTCCACTTTTTTGTTCAAGATATGCATTTCCGAGTTGGTTATATTTGTTCCGAATTAGATATGTATCCTTCGTACTTAAATTGCCTCGAGTAAAAAAATTAACATTATCGTACGTAATTCTTTTTATAAAATTCTGAAAAACAGTGTTATTGACATCTTCGTGAAGATCTTCTCTTTCAGCCATTAAATTGAAAACAAAATCAATATTACTTTCTATCAAATAAAATGTTGAAAGAATCATCGAAAAAATCCAACTTTTGTAATCAGATTCTAAATCAAAATTTGGAATTTTAAATCTTGAATTGACGTGTTCTCGAGAATGCCAAGTTTTGTCAAAAAATGCGAGATATTCTTTTCTTTCCTCAAAAGTTTTTTCGTCCGGAAATGTAACAAGAAATGTAAAATCTCGATATTGTAATTGAAGAGCTTCTAAATCAATGATTTCTATATCTGAAAAACCGTTAAAAGACAATGTATATTGTTGACTCGGATTATACGTGTTTTTTTTGAAATAATCATGCGTAACTTCATAATTTGAATAAATTTTATTTGCTGTTTTGGTCCTAAATCCAGAGATTTTAGTACATTTGCTTAAAGTATTATCGCTTTCCGTTTTTCCTAAGCTCCAATTAGCGCCTGAGTACGACAGGCGGTTTAATAAGCGAGCCATAAATTTCTGATCATCTTCTTCTGTCGTTTCAAAGGGAAATTTTATATCGATAAATTCGTAGTCTGCGCTAATTTTTTCCGCAGCAAAATCAAACGTGAAAGTTTTTTTACTCATCGTTTTTAATATTTTAAGTTGAAAAATGGTTATTTATAATAAATTTTTTTAACTGAAGATAAACATGACGTTAAGAGCAAGAATATTATATATTACAGATGTTCGCGAGAAGGGAGATGTTGCTTTAGCTCTTTCCTATTTACAACAGATAAAAAATGATTTTGACAAAATGCTTCTAAACTTAGGCTATCTTATTGGTAAACCACTCATTTTACACAACGTTGGGAATGACGAGCAAATTTTAAATAAAGTTGCACTTACAGCAACTTTGATAAAAAATGTTGACGATTATGTATTTTTAACAGCAAAAAAAAGTTTTGATTTAGCAACGAGTCCGACAAAAATGCTCAATCTTTTCGAAAATTCTTTGCCTTTTGATGCGTTTAAAGCAGCTAAAGATGATATTTTTATAATTATTTCAAAAACTCCTTTGATTGGCTTTGATTTAAAAAGAATTACAAATAAAAATGTGTTATTTGCAGCAATTCAAGAAAACTTTCGTGAATTGACTATAAAAGATTCTAAACAGCACGAAAGAAATTTGAATACAATTTTAAAATCACGACCTGTTTTGGGAATTATTAGACCAATTGAAAAAAATAGCAGCAAAATTCTTTGTACTATAAAGGAATTATATGAAAGTAGGAAAATGAATCCCGCAATAGTCCCACTTGTATTAAACGACTTCTACAATATGTTCTTTACCCCTCGTCCTCGTCCAAGTGATGGCAGTTTCGAACAAGTCTTAGCTTATTCGAATCATGTTAATAATGCTTTTGCACAAGTTCTAAAAATCAATTTATCTACAATAAAAAAAATGATAAAAGAAGATTCAGAATCTTTTAAAGTGGCAAAAATTTACGCCTCTTTAAATTGGAAAGTTGTTGACACAACAAAGCTTTTAGAAAACACATGCATGTTTTTCATGATGAAATCTTATTTTCTTTTTCAAGATTATTACAAAAATCCAGCATTTATCTCAAACTTAGAGGTGACAAAAACTATCAAAAAGCTTGCAGAATCAAATAAATTAATTCCTATTCCAAGCAAAGTTTTGATGGCAGCAACATTCCATATTCTAAGCGGTGATAAAAATTCAATCACTATTCGGAATCAAATTGAAAGCTCTGACGAAAAAATCTTCTTGGGTTTAGAAGAACAATTAAAAAAAATCCCTTTAATCAAAAATGTGAAATTTAAGAATAAAAAACATGCTGAAGATGTTTTACAAAACAAAGTCGAGGAGAAAATTTTACAAGGTCAAGCAAATTTTTTTTTGAATGCACTAGAAAAAAAAGCTAAGGACGATGTAGAAGCGATTGGCAATCTTACAAATTTTTCGTTTTCATATCTAAAAATTCTGCCAGTAATCAAAAAACCCGTTTTACAAAAACAGAAACAAATAGAAAAGCATGAAAGTCGAGTTCAACGATATGAAAAAGCAAAACAAATACAAAGTCTCCAAAATGGATTAATATTTTATCCAAAAACTTATAAACCAAATGTTCTTTATCGTAAACCAGAAAATTTGCGTGAAGCTTTAAATTACGTTGACATTTTTAAAACAATTCTTGTTCGAGAAGGAATTTCTGATACTAATGTTATTAAAAATTTTGCATCTGCTTCTAATAAAATTCGAAACACTAATAATAAAAATCGACAGGATAATGCTCAGGATTATATTGATTTGAGTACCCTAAACAAAAACTCGGTTGATGATGTTTTTGAAATATTGTTTTCAAATTCTCTACGAGAAAGTAATAAAGAAGTTTTTCAAGCAATAGGTGACATATCAAACAACGTGAATTTTAATACAAACTCGAAAGCAATGAAGTGGTACACCTCTGAAAAACATGAAGAAGAAAATCATAAATGGTTAATATTTTTCAATGTAAGTCCTGAAGCAGCAGAAAGATTTGCACAAACTTTAGAATTAGAATCAATAGATCAAGCAAACCTTCCAATTGAAACCGATTTTGAAGCTAAAGTAAAACTTAAGCCGTTTTTGATGAAAAAATATTATTCTCTGACACGTCAGGAGAAAAGGCTATTTAGAGCTTGGAATACTTTGGAACACAGTAAATTTTACACAGAACAAGAGAGAATGCATGAACAAAGAATGCTTTATTTAAAAGACAAAGAATTATACAAAAAAACTATGGCAAAAATGTTGGGAACCAAATATATTAAAGGTGATGAAGAAAAACGACCTGGATATAAAATTTATTACAATCACCTTGCTAAAATTCAGCCAAACCAAAATTTTCAAATATGGTATAATATGTACAAAGACGTTAATACGGAAAACAAAACTTTTTTTGATGAAAATGCAGACGAACTAATTCCAATTTTAGAAGATATTTATATTGTGCCTGAAGTAAATGGAAAAAAACCCGATACAAGAGGTTTATCAGTTATCTTAGCTTACCTGTATTTAAATATTAGCAATAGCACAAATCGCATTTGGGAAAACAACGATAGTGTAAAAGAAAAAATATTGAAAGCAAGAAATTCTACAGACCCAGGAGACTTAGCTTGGTTCCAAATGGCTCGTTCGTTTGGCACAGATTCACGAGCTTTTTTGGAGGGATCAGAAGAAGGCCCTGATTTTTTCATTCCATGTACTTTAGATAATAATTAAACTTTAATAATTTTATTACTCGTCAAATCAATAACACTTTCATCGCGCGCCCGCTTTTGCGTTAATTGCAATCCTGCTTCTTTTTTGACGATATCAATGACGGTTGTGTTAATAAGTACTTGTTTTGCTTTTTGTGCTTGAACTTTTTCGGCTTCAAGCTCGTTCATTTTTTCCAATGTCAATGAATAAATTGGCAGCGATAATAATGCGTTATAATCTCCCGTGATTCCAAGACGTTTCATATCATTAATGACATCTTGCTTTTTGCGCTTCATTAATAAAAGCTTTTGAGACACTACCAAGTATATGAACTTGATCTTGTTAGTCAACTTTGACAAAAGTTGTTCCAAAAGCAATATTTCATGAGCTTTGCGCTTCTTTACGACTTCTGTTCGCACTTCAAGCCAAGCGTCAACAATTTCAGCTACTGTCATAAATTTTTGTAGCTTGCCATCTTTGTTCAAACAATGCATATTAGTGCTTGAGATACTCGAACGGAGTTTAAATGCTGTGATAATATCTTTTGGCAAAGCGCCATTTGTTGTGATTTCAAATCTTGGCGTGTTTTCGTCAATGTGATTAACGATGACTTTCTTAACAAAAGCAAGCTTGCTGAGCGTTTTGTTTTTATAACCATCAATAGAAACTCCAATTGGAAGCTCCGTAATTGCAATCTTGTCAGAACTGAGCTTAATATATTTGCCTGTGAAAACCCATTTACCGTCATCTTTTTTCGTCAAGTCGTTCGCTTTGTATGCGTTGTAATAAGGTAGCGGTTCACTAGAAGTCGTTTTGGTTATCCGTTTTTGAACAAGCTTGCGAATGTCGTCTATATTAAAGCATGGTATTTCCGTCGAGAAACCAGTCCCAATTCCTTTAGCTCCGTTCAAAAGAATAAGGGGCAGAGCTGGTGCATAGTGTTCAGGTTCAACGACGTGTCCCTCTTCAACACGATTCGTTAAAACAGCGTCATCTTTTATGGAAAAAATGTCTCTTGTGTGATTGCGAAGCTGTGTGTAAATGTAACGTGGAGACGCTGCATCGTTGCCATTTTGAAGTCTTGAACCAAACGAGCCGTTCTCGTTGAAAAGAGGCAAATTGTTGCTTCCTGGGAAAGATTGTGCCATATTTACAATGGTTTGTTGCAGAGAAACTTCGCCATGTGCGTAATGGCTTTTTGCCGCGATAACGCCGCTAAGTTGCGCGACTTTGAACTTGTTGTTCTTTGTTTTTTCGAAATGGAAAAAAGCTCCGTATAAAGCTTGTCGTTGCGACCTTTTCAAACCATCGATAACACTTGGAATGGAGCGGATTATATCATATTTGCTATATTGACGCAATTCGGTGTTTATGAACTCGTCAATTTGAAAGGTTTTCAGTTTGTAATCGAGTTGTCCATGGTTAGAACTTGTCGATGTCAGCCAAGATTTTCTCCATTGCACTTCAGCTGGATTGAACACGTTGTTAAGTAACTTCAATGTTTTATCAGAAGCTTTCAAATCCTTAAGATGAAAGCCGATGTTCTTGAAATAACGAATAGTGTCTTGTCTTTCACTTGTACCAAGTCCCTTCAAATGTTGAGCGTTTGATTTATTACACGTCGCTTTTTCGAATTCCTCAGAGTTATAAAAGTAATTATTCCCACATTTGATTTGAGGCGTAACGAAGCGTTTCACAAAGCCACGTTCCAAAAGCTTTGGCCAAAAGAAAGCGATTGTGTTTAATAGCAAACCGAGAATATGAAATGAATCTAAATCAGCATCAAACATTGCGACAATACGACCGTAGCGCAAAGCTTTAAACTTCTCGTCTGAATTATAGGTTTCGCCAAATTGCAACCCTAGAATGCTAATAATATTCATGATCTCAGCGTTCGCTTTCACTTTGTCGATCGTCGCGCCACGTGAATTAAGTAGCTTTCCCTTAATTGGAAAAATCCCATTGAATTCTCTTTTGATTACTGACAAGCCTGTCGAAACCATTGACTTCGCTGAAAGTCCTTCTGCGATATAAAGACTGCATTTTGGACCTTTTTTTATTGAAGGATCATAGTTTTCGATCACTTTTTCGCGGCTGCTCTTAGTCGATTTATTAAGTTTCGACAAATCCAACGCATTCACTTCGCTTTTCAAACGTTCAAGAATGTTAAGCTTGCTAATGCTGAATTTGGAAAAGTCGAGCTTTACTCTTGAAGTCAATTCAGATTTGACTTGAGAACTATATGTCGCGTCCTTTACTGTAATATTGGCAAAAACAGCAATTTTGTTCTTGATTTGTGCAGGCGTTGCTTTCGGAACTTTTTTACGAACTAATTCAATCACGCCGCTAGTGACTGCTTTAATTTCGGAAGAGTTTGCGTTGCTTGTATTTTGACCATTGATGACTCCGAAATATTTATACTCATCTGAAGCAGAAATGGCAAAAGAATCATTTGGTCCAAATATTGCGTTTTCAAAGCCCATCAAGTTTTTCACGAGCTTCTTGAAATCACCATTTGGAACTTTTTTACCATTGAATGTAATCTTGAGCTTCTTGTTTGCGTGAGTATGAGACATTACAACAAGCTTGGTGACAACGTGATCTTTCAATGCCATCAAATCATTGATACCATCGAAACGACTGAGTTCAGGCTCGCAGCTTACAATTGTGCTAAATTTTGGATTCTTGGCGCACTTTCCAACTTTATTCTTTTCAACTTTTTTCATATTCTTTGTCCAAATACCATTAAATTTTAAACCGCGTTCTTTATCAAAACAAGTTACTTCAAACTTGTTTGAAAAAATATTGCTCAATTTAACTCCAAGGCCAAAGGTACCAATTGTATTGCCACCACCTTCAAATTTATTACCAGAACGCATTATTCCAAATATAGTAAACGGAATCATGTCGTTGCTATTAGTCATTTTTACAACAGGAATCGATTTCCCGTTATTTGAAACTGTAAACGAATTAGAATCCATTTTAACATCGATGATTGTTGCGGGATCCTTTTTCAGAAGGCTTTGGTCATAAGCGTTATCAAGTACTTCGTATATTACCTTCAACAAGCCCGGATTATTAGAAACGCGCTTTTCAATAAATTTCCCGCTATCAATATTAAAAACGTTCTTGTTTTCAGTTGAAGTCAAGTTTGACGAAATATACATCCCAGACTTTTTAAGAACGTGATCAATTTCACTCAAAACTTGATATTGAGAAGACGAAGACATTTTTAATATGAAATGGAAAAAAACAAAAAGTCAAAGAGTTTGCAAATTTGGTGACTGGATGTAAATAGAAAATAGCTTTTTTATGATGTTTTTAATTAAACTTGCGTTTTCTTATTTGAGAAATGTAATCCGTCAAAGGCATTTTATAACTTTCCATTTTTTCTTGCATTTCCCAAAAATTTTCCTCGTCGTCAATTTGATCGCGCAATCTTTTGGGATTCATGTCGCGTTTGCAGGCTTCTTTTTCGCGCTCTAAACGCAACAACGCGTAAGCAGCTAATTTGAAGGAGCGATTTTTCAAAGTTTTCCACCAATTAATTATTTTAGTGGCTGATTTTGATTTTTTAATAGCTTCAAGAACATCAGGATTTTTTTCTGCGAACATACATCCCCAACTACACCAGTTTAAACAATCGTAATGCCTTTTGACAGCGGCCAAAACAAGTTCTTTAGAAATATTTTCCGGAATTGTCGGATATATAGCTTTTAAAGATTGATATGTATCTTTTGCTGTTTGAACGTGCAAAATCTGCAATTCAAGTTCTTCTCTCAAACGACTTGAAACATTTGGCCAAAGCCCATCACGTCCTTTCCAAGGTACTTTTCCACCATTCTTTAAAGCAAAGCGAACAAAATCATGATTATTACGCAGTCGCCTCGACATATATTTAAAAAGATCGCGATTGTGAACTATCGCCATTTTACAAATTTCTTCATCATCTTTAAAAATTGGGTCAAAATATTCAAACATCCAGCAGTATTTACCACAATTTTGAAGTGCAAACAATATCAAATTTCTGTTTTGTTTCAATCTTGGCGAAAGATTTTCTACAATTCTTTGACATTTAAAATGTTTATCAGCAATTTGCCAATCTGGATTACAATGAAAGGTATCAGTACTTTTTAAAGCTAAACGCATCAATTCTTCCATATCTTTGTGTTCAGGTAATAAATCTTTTACACATTCTGGACGATTAGAAATGGCACACTTAACAAGCTCTATATCGTATTTAAATTGATAAAAAAAGCTTGTATATTCAACAAAGCCTTTTTTAAACATTTCTTTTTGGATTTCACGATCATCGTTTTCTTTTAATCGCATGTGACGAATTGATCTAATATTTAAGAGACACGCTTTAAAAGCGGTGTCTTTACATTTACGTAAACGAAGAGACGCGTGTTTAAACGAAGTCTGCTTATTATCAAATGTATCATTCAATCTAACACAATCTAATACCAGTTCCGCATTATCTTTAATTCTTTTACTTGCATATTTCAATGGATTACAAGTCCCATTAAACGATTTGCAACATGCTAAAAACAAATCGTCATCGTCTAACATTTCTTCCGGCAATGATGAATAAACATTGTTGTTACGCATAATCATACCAATGAGCATATTTTTTATACCACATTTTGTAAGGTAAATTTTATGATCTTCTTCGTCAACAGGAGGAGGAAATAAAAAACTCATTTTGATTTTGGATTTGTTTTTGCTTTTGAAGTTAAGAAGAAAGATCTGTTTTATGATGTTTTAGTTTTAGTTAATATTTTATGCTGAACAACCTTCGCATTCAGTTTCTTGATTAGTAAATTGAATTCCTTCGCTGGCAGGTTTCGATCGCAAATAATAAAGTAAAGATTTCAAACCTTTACTTTGTGCATACATGAGCATGTTATTAAGCTTCTTGTGAGTCGGTCTAGCCATAAACAAATTCATCGACTGAGATTGACAAACGTATTTTTGGCGATCACTGGCCATATCAATAACAACTCGTTGTGATATTTCCCATACTGTTTTATAAAGCGCTTTCATGTCATTAGGAATTCCAGCAACATTTTGAACCGAACCTTGATGTTTTATAATCATTGGGAGTAAATGTTCAAGATTTCTTTCACATAAATCTTGCATCATGTATTTATTGACAACGGTGAATTCTCCACTGAGTACTTTGCGATTGAAGACATTTGAAGTTAAAGCTTCAAAACATTCAACATTCCCAAGGATTGTTGCTGAACTAGCTGTTGGCATAAGCGCTATCAACAAACTGTTACGGAGTCCGTACTTTGCCATTTCTTCCTTCAGGTCGTCAAAATATGAATCTTCAAAGCCGTGCAAATCAAATTGTAATTTGCCTTCAGCTGCTGGGCTGCCTTTGTAACTATCGTAAGAACCGTGTTTTTTAGCAAGCGCGATACTTTCTCTAACGGCGCCGTAATAAAGCGATCTTGCAATTTTTCGATTCACTTCTTTTGCTTCCTCAGAATCAAAAGGAATTCTCATCTTAAAAAAAACATCATGCAGGCCTTGAATTCCCAAACCCGTTGGTCGATGTGCCATATTACTTTTTCGAGAAGCGGGAGTTGGGTAATAAGTTTTGTCAATAACTTTGTTCAAGTTATAAATTGCCAAAGAAGAAATATCCTCGAGACCTTTATAATCGTACGTACCGTCTTCGTTAACGAACGCGGGAAGACTAACACTGGCCAAATTGCAGCAGGCCGTTTCGTCCTTCGAGCTGTACTGTATTATCTCGTTGCATAAATTAGAACTCTCAATCGTGCCCAGGTTCTGTTGGTTGCTAAGTCTGTTCGCAGCATCTTTATTGGTAACATATGGTGATCCTGTTTCGGTAATACTCGTAAGCAAAGCATTCCATAAATCCTTTGCTTTGATTACTTTGACGTAACGCTTTTCTTCAACATATTGATTGTACAACTCAACATATGCGTCATTATGCACTTTATTAAGTCCAGGTGCTGTGTGTGGATCGAATAGATGCCAGTCCAAATCATTCTTCACACAGTTCATAAAATAATCACTTGCCCACACAGCTGTAAAAAGATCGCGGCAACGGCGTTCCTCTGCACCTTGAGGCAATCTCAGTTGAAGAAAATCCATGATATCTGCGTGGTGTGTCTCAAGATAAATCGCAATAGAGCCTTTTCTTTTTCCCAATTGATTTATCCATGTTGCCGTATCATTATATAGCTTCAACATGGGTACTATGCCAGAAGAAAGACCAGGAATTCCCCTAATAGCGGAGCCCGATGCACGAACTTCGTGGATGTTAACTCCTATTCCGCCTGCAGATTTTGATATTAGCGCGCACTCCTTCAACGTGTCATAGATACCTGTTACGCTATCTTCCTTGTTTTTAACCAAGTAACAAGCTTGAAGTCCACCATTTTCTGTTCCAGCATTAAACAAAGTGGGGCTTGAATGGATGTACTTTTTTTGACTCATAGCTAAGTAAGTTTCCTCGGTCTTGGCTTTATTGCGTCCATTAATACCAACAGCAACACGAAGAAACATATATTGCGGGGTTTCGACCACCTTGTTATTTGTATCTTTTAACAGATAACTCCTTTTAAGAGTTTCCATCGCAAAAATATTAAATTCATAATCATTATCATCTTCGATGAGATTGTTATAAAAATCAAGATCCTCGTTCACGATGTCAATAGTTTCTTGCGCCAAAATATGCCCCAAATTATTAACTGCTTCAGCAAACGTTTCATAAGTTTCCTTTTTAATATTAGAAACGCTGATACGGCCAGCAAGCATGCCATAATCCGGGTGTTTCATATTCATGCCAGCACACACTTCCATAGCAAGCACATCAAGCTGCGAAGTTTTCACACCATCATACAAACCAGCAATAACCTTTTTAGAAATTTCGTCAAGATCAACATATTGACTATTAGTCAGCCATGCCAAACGTTCGCGAATTTTATTAAAGTCGACAGCCTCTTTTTCACCATTACGCTTTATGACATCCATTTTCATTTTAATAATTTTATATTTTTTCTTTATGTTTGACTTGTTTTTTAATTAAGCTTATGTCTTGACTGATAGATAAGCGGACTTTTTGATTGAAAAGTAGAAAAAGAAGATGTTTTCTTCCCTTGACACAACAAAAGTAATAAACTTGATTGTTTTATCAAAAATCAATGTTGGAGATAAACTAAGCACACGTAATCGTCAGTTCGTTATTGAATCACCGTCGTATCTTTATTCAATTACAAGGTGGTTACGTTTTGAAACTAGGGATCAAATGGTTGAAGCAGTTGATTCTTTGGTAACAGATTGTATCGATAACGTTTCACGCAACAGAGTAGATTTGGACAAACTTGCAGACCTTTTAAAAAAAGCATCAGTGGGTGTTAATAATCTAATGCAAACATATAATCAAGATAAAACTATTGTTGCTGGATTAGAATTTATATTATCGAAAATGAATTATTTTTTGGTTCTTAATGGATTTGTCGAAAATCCTATTGAGCCGAGCAAAAGTATCAATTCTCTTGAAGAAGAAGAAGTAAATTAAAATAGCTCGCCGTCCCATTTGCCTTGGTGTTCAAATTCTGGTACCATTACACATCTCTTTCCATTACAAGCAATGTTTCCATTAACACAAACACAAAGATTTGCGGCGCCATATTTTTTTAAAATTCTCTCTCTCATTATTCTAGCGTTTGATAATATTCGCTGTTTTTTTTCTCGATTAAATTTTACCTTTGCATGTACGTAACTTCTAACCAAATCTTTATGCACATTAGCTTGGCGACATTGCAAAACGTAACGTTCGGCGTCAATTGTAGATAAATGTAAATATTTTGTCTTATTTTCAGTTAACATCTTTACCCACTTTTTTTTTAGTTGTACTTTATTTTGACCAGGATTATCTCGAATGTAATATTCTATAGGAGACCATTTTTGTTTCAAATTTGGCGGATATCCAACCAACGTTTTGCTATTCGAGCATGGATGATCAGCTTGTAATATTTCTTCTTCGCTATATTTTAATAAAAGCAAGTCATGAACTGTCTTGAATTGTTTTTCAGTCAAATCTGGTAAGGGATCATAGGACATTATTATTATTACGCAAACTTGTTAATAAAATTTATAGTTATATGAGTAACGTTAGTTGTTTTTGATATGCTTCTTTGCTGATGTTTACGTTGAATTGTAACTTTTTCAAAATTTGAATTTCCCAGTCTTTTAGGTCTGCAACATTTCTACCAACAATATACTTGGCCCAGTTTTTGTTTGAAATAGGACGATCTTCGATCATTTTTATTGCCAATAATATTGCAGTCTCAAATTTTAGAACGTCAAATTTAAATTCTTCTTTAGAAGTATGTTGTTCTGAAAGAAGCCTTGAAGAATACAAATCTGCAAGAATTATACTTCTTACGCCGACAGTGTTTAAATTGCCAGTACTGTCTTCATACCATCTATTAATTCTATGCGCTGTCTTTTTTAAATTAAGTACCGGGTACTTTTGATTTATTAAATCAAGAACTTTGCCCGATTCTTCAGTAAATGAATAATTTAATTTTTTTGGCCTTTTTTGTTGAATATTTAAGCTCGAAGCTTTGCGTTTACCGGAGTTCAACTTTGCAGCGACTGCTAACTTATCTGCAAATTGAATTGAAGAAGGCATGTTGAATGGTGATGTGAATGATAGCAACAACATGGAAAAAGATGATGTTTTAGACGAGATTTTGTTTAGATTTAACAAAAGTGATGAGAGTTTTTGATGAGAATTTTCTTGTTTATAATTAAAATATGATTAAGAAAATAAAAATGATAAAACTTGTACTCATTTTATTACAATTTGTAGTTCTAAACGCATCACCGGCTTTGTATGTAACATTAAATATTTCACGAGCCACTAATTTTTCAGAGGTAAATATTACTGATATTAATTCTAATATAATAGATTTGTCAGATATTCCTGCAAATATAGGATGGGATGTTTTTAATGTTATATTAGCACGAGCTGGATCGAGAGGTTACGAAAATTGCCGCTTCACAAATAATTATATGTTCTTGACTGACGACGGTGCGTGTGTTTTGGGAAATTATGATGTAAACCAACCTTCGTGCTCAACAAGCGCAGTAATTATTTACGGTGTTAATGAAGCAGCGTCAAGCACAAATTATCTTTATAAATTAATAAAAGGCGGCATTACTGCATTCTCAAACAAACCTTTTGATTATCACGGATTCTTGGATACAACTGATTGTAAAAACTTAGTTTTCGCAACAAATATTGATAATTTAAACGGTAATTCGGTAAATAAAGGTTCATTAACAAGCAATTTGAATACGGGAACTTTCATTTCGGCAACTGACGGAACTTTCGATAATGCATTTACCCTTGAAAATATTGAATATGGTAACAACGGGGATTTATTTTATCAAGTTTATGAAAGATATAACATACAGAATGAAAACGGCGCGCGCAAATTGCAGCTTATGTCAGGTACAGCAACTTCTCCAATTTACACTATCGACAATTATTTAGGAACTGGCAATAATCGTGCAGTATCTATCCAGGTTGATCAATATTCCAAACACGTGTTTCTTCTAACTTTAAACACCGGTTTGAGGATTTATAAAATTTTTAATAATGAACTTCTTCTTGTTGAACAAAACAAATATCCGTTTTTTACCTATGACGACGGAGCGCGTATGGCTGTTTCACCAGGAGGAACCTATTTAGTTATTGCCAAAGGTTCTAGTTCAACGGGAAGCTCTAATAATGGCTTTCAAGTTTTTGAACGAAGTAGCGATGGATTAAATTGGGCGTCAATAGGAACATACGAAGTTGATAATCAATATTGTTATGGTAACGGGGAAGTCGCTATATCAGAAAATGGCGCGATAGCTATTGGATCTTATGATGACGGCGGTTCTACCGCTGATTGTAGAACAAGTACAAGCACAACCGGTCAATTTGGAACCGTTGAATTTTTTATGATAGCCACTTCAGGTAACACTAAGACAATAGTTTTGCTTCAAACCATACGTGATCCCTTCGACGGTGAGACTAGTTTTTTTGGTAAGTCAGTTCAAATAAGCAGCGACGGAAAAGTTGTTGCAACAGGATGTCCGCAATGTGATGGTGATAATGGTCAAATCTTCTTGTTAAAAGCAGATATGGATATCCCAACTGCAAGCCCTACTGCTTTTCCAACTTTAAGTCCGAGTATAAACCCTAGTATTTCACCGAGTACGAGCCCAAGCTTAAGTCCTAGTTTAAGTCCTAGCCAAACTCCTAGTGAAGCTCCCAGCGCAAACCCCAGCGCTTCACCGACGAGTAGTCCTAGCGATTCACCAACGAGTAGTCCTAGCGATTCACCAACGAGTAGTCCCAGCGATTCACCAACGAGTAGTCCTAGCGATTCGCCAACCAGCAGTCCTAGCGCTTCACCAACTACATCTGCTCCAACAGGATCACCAAGCGCTAATCCAACAATAGCACCAAATAACAATCCCACGACAGCACCAAGTAGAGCACCTAGTGCTTCGCCGTCAAGTTCGCCGTCAGTAAGCCCTAGCGCTTCTCCAACTACATCTGCTCCAACAGGATCACCAAGCGCTAATCCAACCAGTAGTCCTAGCGGTTCACCGACTGATTTGGTAGATCCTTACACCGAAGTACCTCCATCCGACGAGACACTCGGACCAACATACAGTCCGTCAAAGGGACCGTCGTCCAACCCGTCAGTTGCTCCTTCCAAGACACCATCGCAAGCCCCATCAGACGGAGCTGGAATTCAAACTACACCAACGTCTGCTCCCAGTTTATCACCGACGACTAATGAGACAAACATTTTAAGTGATTCAACAGTATTGACTCTAATAGCAGCTCCTGTTTTGATTTCAGCCGGAATCATTATTACCATTGCTTATTCATTCATATTTACCGGGATTTAAAATTATCATTTTTTACTTATTGTGAAAAAAG
>JACLAC010003066.1_pt1 | contig 16822 bp, 18 predicted proteins | sample 8027881 | NCBI WGS metagenome assembly JACLAC01 (sample SAMN15725517, study PRJNA655200) | protist metagenome | isolation source: fluorescence activated cell sorting (FACS) single amplified genomes of... | place: Spain: Blaines Bay Microbial Observatory, Mediterranean Sea | collected 2016-01-19
TATAACATCATTGTTTGAATAATTTACTTAAACATAAAATCTTGAATAAAACGGAAATTAACATGGCCGCTAGAAAAAATACTGAGTCGATAGACGATATTAAAAAACAGATTGCTGATTTACAAGCAAAGCTCGAAAAGGCGCAACTGACTGAGTTTACCAAGGCTGAAAGCGCACTGGCTAAATTACAAAAGCAAGTCGCTACTGTCACCGAAAGACAAAGCAAATCTAAGGCGCGGTTAAGTAATGCACGAAGTAAGCACAAAACCAAACCTTCAAAGACTAGTAAGACGGCTGTTGAGAATGCAATATCCGCAAACGCAAAAATTGTAGCTCAAGCGAAGGAATTGAAAGCGCAGTTCGCTACTGCTAAGGCGACGTTGAAGCAAGCTAAAGGCGCTATGGCGGTGGCCAAGAAGGAAAAGAGTGCTATTACACAAAGCCAAAAAGCAGGTGTGAAAAAGAAGCCCACGAACAAAAAACGAGCAGTTAAGAGTGGAAGCTCGGATTCATAGAAGGCATTGATCTTTTGAATGACGCCTGCTTGGCTTGCCTTTAGGTGTCATTCCTGGCTTTTGGTGTATACCCTTGCTTAAGGTGTAGCGAATGCTCAGCGATGGTCTATCGGCTGGTGGCACGAAAAATCCTTAATGTGTATGGCGCCACTACTGTTGATAAGACTTCTACTTGTCAAGTTAATTATTGCTAAAAACCATGCAAAATGAGATTTAGTTAACTTGCGCGCCAAAAAAGCGTTGCATGTGACAGATTCGATGGCATAGAATTGCCTTGAATCACTTACCTACTGTTAATATGTTAAAAAATGTTACAGGGTGTAATTTAGGTATTAATGTCTATTTGATTGTCTTTTCAATCAAATATGTGGATTGCTTTGTTTGGGAATTATAGTATGTATTTAAAATTTGGTCTTTTAACAATATATTTAGGGTGTGTTCTCACGAAGGTCGTGCCCTAAATACCAATAAGCAATTGGTGGGTCATTATTGTCAGATGCGATAAATGATAAGCCAGTTAGTTTCTTGAAGTTGAGTGAGTTCTTTAGCTCACAGATTTTGACTTTAAAACCACCCTATACGAATATTTCTCTCAGCCTGTCGAGGAGGTGTGTCCGTGCGTGTGTTTTCTGTAAAAGGTACTATAGATGAGTTCCACTTCGCAGCTTTGTCAGCTGATTAATAAATCGGATCCGCATTTGCTCAAAGAAATATTACAGAAATATTTCGAAATAAGTCTCCCTGATGTTATGAATGATAATCCAGGAAAATTACGAGACTTAATAACAAGCACCATTCAATCGGTCGACTCGAAAGCAGTGGATGGATTGGAATGTTGGGCGAAAACGGTTAATTATCTAGCGTTGATGTTAGCCAGGGATCCCCTTAGGAATGTACTGCCGAAGGAATTAAGGTGTGATGGTTCGTCTTGTCCAGGTAATACTCATTATGTGTTTCTTGATCAGAGCTTGTATGCTTTCTCTGTTCAACCTGAAGACTTTATTAAGAGATTAACGTATTGGTGCATGATGCAAAGGAAGCGAATTGTCAGGCACTATCGATGGGTAACCTATACTGCGCCTAGAGATGGAAAGTTAAACGATACAGATGAAGCTGTGTTACAGTTTAAGGACTGTTTAAGTGAGATTGTGCAGGTACCGTCAGATCATATTGTTATAGACTCTTTCAATAATGCTAAGTTAAAGGACTGCGGCCTTAAGGAAGAGATTATATATCAGATCTGTATGTCGTTTAATCGTCCGTCGACTGTTCGAACAGTTATTGAGGGAGGGAGGCTTGCACATGTTACTTCGCCTGGAGAAGTAAGTACGGTATTTGTTGTATACAACCCAGGCAGCGGTCACATAGAAGTCCTGTTAGAAGACCTCCATGATAGCGAGGCAATAGCGCAATGCGTGAATCAAAATCTTCTTATTTCAACTGATTCTATGACCAAGGTTTGTCCTGTAAATTATCACTATAAACAACTGGCTCGGCCCTTTGAGGCTGATCTTGGTTCTGAGCCTGTGAATTGGGTAAAGGTTACCGCGTTGAGCTTTAATTCGGATGGTAGTGAAGTGCGATATCGTATTGAACCTAAGGGTGCCGAGCGTATATATGATCTGATGTCACAGGTTTCTCCTCCTGATGTTGATACCCATCACGTCGAAGTTACATTTGCTCAATTAACGTTACAATTTAATTACACTCAGTTTAATCGTACATCTTTGGTCAATATCCAGTTTAGTGGAGATAAGGCTTGTTATATAGATACAAACTCGGAGCATGAAAGAATGGTTTGTAGTCGTCTAATTAAGAAGTGGGGGTTTATTAAATAGTATGAAGGATGTTTTGACGTTAGAAGTGTTTCTTAGTCTTATAAAAGTATTCGAGCGTAGATCGTTTAATGTGCCATCCAATGGCGGTCACTTTATAGAAGGGGTTCCTCACTGGAATCTGCGTCGTTTGGTGGATGTACCTCTTGAGGCATTAACTCCATGGTTACGTGTTGTTGGATACGCGAGCGTCATTGAGGCTGATTTGTTCGATGGGCCAAAGTGGATAGAGGTCGAATATAGTGAAGGCGTTTCTAAATTAGGTTATAAGCCTTTCGGTACTAGTCAATGGCAGTATGTGGAAAGGAGTGAGTTGGCCATATTTAAACTTAAAAGGGACGAGCTGCTCGGTGCCATCGCCAACTTGCTTGATATCGGGGAGCGTGATCGCCAAGGCATTGAATCTCCGTTGATTCCCGATGTGTTATGGCGACTAGGAAAAGCACGTTTAAACGACGATGTGCAAACGTTGGTTTATGTTGCAAGGAACATAGATCTTCATTCGAGAGAAATAGCTTGGCTGTTAGAACATGAAAAGGAGCCAATACTAATTTTGTCGGCGGATGAGCGTGTACCGGTATATTCACAGTGGCCTGAAAGTGTCAGTGTACGCCGCTTGAGTGACGTGGTTGAGCCCATTTTGATAGAGTCGAATAATAAGCCACATTTAGATGAGGTTGAAATAGGCGAGCCTGAAGCCGAAGAGGAGCTGACACCTCCCCTTATTGAGCACGATGGTAATGATATTATTTTACAAATACCAGAGAAAGATCCCTGGCGTATAAGAGGGAAACGACAGGCTCAAGTGGTTTTATATATGCATGAACAAGCCCTTAAGGGGCGATGGGTCTTGCCAGCGAAAGATCTTCTGATGTGTGGTGCCAAGGAAATGCATCGAGTTTCAAAGCAGGTGAGCACACTTTTCAGCGGCTCAGACGTCTGGAAGAATTATATTACCAGTCCGACTTATGGACACTACTCATTTAATATGGGCGCTTTCGCTGCCTAACCCCTCCTGCTTTTTCAATTAGTGCCGACCACACGGGGTTGGCATACTTCTCTGTCGAACATTCTTACCCGCCATTAATACTCTCTCACCTGGGACTTCCTACGTATATAGGGAGCGCAGTGCCTTGGGTAACGATAACGTAGTTACTCCGTTACTCCCGTTAGCTCTCCGTTGATCCCGTTGTCTCAGCGTTGCAACTCCGTTACTTTCCCGTTTAAAAGCAGACTAGACCCCCGTTTAAGCGCTTCTCCAGAATACACCCCACAAGCAAACAGGAGCATTCAGGAGCACTAATGAACACTATTCAACACTTTAATCAGAAACAACTATCGCTGCGTTTGGGGGTTAGTGAAGGATCCTTAGAGCGTTGGCGTAAGGAAGGAACCGGGCCTGATTTTATGAAAACCAATGGACTAGTTCGATATCGTCTCTCCGATATCGAGGCGTATGAAGAAAAATGCTTACGTGTAAGCACAATGGCTAGAGCAAACCAAGCTAATACGCTTGCAGTGGGTGGTCAACGATGAGCTTACTAGAACGAATGGAGAATATGTCAATCACGGATATTTCGGGTTTGGCTATTAGGGAACTGCTGCAGTTGCAGAACGAGGCCGCGTTAGCCTTGGATAATGCGAAAGCAACTAAGGGGATTCTCGATGCCGCTATCCAGTTTAAGTATTCTGATAAAGTGACGTCGTTGAGAAATCAATTAGAGAAAGAAAACGGTGTTGTCCATATTGAGGTCGATGGCATTTCCATAAGTGCTGATCAATCAAAGAAGGTTAGTTGGAATCAGGAGCAATTAGCTGAAATAGAGCAACGAATTCGAGACTCTGGCGAAGACCCTCGTGAATTTATTGACGTTACCTATAAAGTGGCCGAGAAAAAATATAATGCTTGGCCCGAGCATCTTCGAAGTTCTTTTACTCCGGCACGTACCGTAAAAAAAGGGAAACAAAACTTCACTTTAAGCGTTGTTAAGGAGGGGGCAGCATGATACCTATTATCACAGCCGACCAGCGAAAGGCGGAGAAGAAAGGAATAAAGGGGTGCATTTTTGGTCAGTCCGGGATAGGGAAAACCTCGTTATTATGGACTTTACCTGAAGAGTCGACATTGTTCTTTGATGTTGAAGCTGGTGATCTCGCGGTGGAAGACTGGGAGGGCGATAGTTTCCGTCCCAAGACTTGGCAAGAGTGTCGAGACTTCGCAGTATTTGTGGGTGGTCCAAATCCGGCCTTACGTGATGATCAAGTTTATAGCCAAGCACACTTTGACTCGGTATGCGAGAGATATGGAGATCCAAAGGTTCTAGATAAGTACCACACAGTATTTGTCGACTCGATTACAGTCGCAGGGCGTTTATGCCTGCAGTGGTGTAAGGGGCAGCCGGAAGCAAGGAGCGAGCGTACAGGTAAGGTGGATACTCGCGGAGCATATGGCTTGCATGGCCAAGAGATGATTACATTTTTAACCCATCTTCAACACACTCGTGATAAGCATGTATGGTTAGTAGGCATACTTGACGAAAAAATGGATGACTTCAATCGTCGAGTGTTTACTCCCCAGATTGATGGCTCCAAAACTGGTCTCGAGTTACCTGGGATTGTTGATCAGGTAATTACGATGGCGGACGTGCCGAATGAGAACGGAGAACCAGTACGTGTCTTTATTAACCACACGTTGAATACATTTGGCTATCCGGCTAAAGACCGCAGCGGTCGTTTATCTCTTTATGAAGAAGCTCATCTAGGGCGTCTGATGGAGAAAATTCACTCGCCCAATAAGCCGGTCAATGAACGCTTGGTATTTTCACCGCCTCCTGCCAGCGTACAAAACGACAATGAGCCCGTAGCGGCTGCGTAATCAGCCCCTTGTAATAGTACAGAAACTAATTAGATATTATTAAGAGAAATTTATGAGTTGGAACGATTTTAACAGTGCTGAAGAACAAAACGATTTTGATATTATCCCTAAGGGAGTGTTGGCCAAGGTAAGAATGACGATTAGACCTGGTGGATATGATGATCCGTCACAAGGTTGGGACGGTGGCTATGCTACTCTCGGCGAGGCTTCTGGTGCGATCTACCTGAACTGCGAGTTTGTTGTACTAGAAGGCGATTATGCTCGTCGTAAAATCTGGAGCCTTATTGGTCTTCACAGCGAAAAAGGCCCAGAATGGCAAAACATAGGCAGAGCCTTGATTAAGGGTATTCTAAACTCTGCACGTGGTTTACAACCAAAAGATAACACTCCCCAGGCGCAACAAGCCCGAACAATTAATGGACTTCATGATTTGGATGGCATTGAGTTCGTTGCGAAGGTGGGCATTGAAAAAGATATGGGGGGCGAAGAAAAGAATGTTATCAAGGTGGCAATAACGCCGGATAATAAAGATTACTTTGCTTTGATGAGTGGCACTGCTGTAACGGTCGGAGCGCAAGTTGCACCGCAACAATTCCCGGCAGCAACTCATTCTCAAGCAGTGACTCCTAGTCAAATGGGCGGAACTCAAGCGATCCAACAAAACCCAGTTCAAGGGGATCCAACCAATCGGCCTAGTTGGGCGAAATAACACCTTTGGGGGAATGATGAATGATTCTTCGTCCTAGACAAGAACTATTTGTAGAGCGCAGTTTAACTGCGCTAAGGGAACACGGCAATACATTGGGGGTTGCCGCAACCGGGGCAGGGAAAACGATCTGTCTATCCAGCGTAGCCGGTCGTTGGCTTGATGGTACGCAAGCGAAAGCATGCATTTTATCACATCGAGATGAAATTCATAGCCAGAACGCAATGAAGTATTTACGAGTTAACCCTGGTGCCGATATTGGCTTATTCGACTCTACTCGAAAAAGCTGGTCGGCACAAACAACGTTTGCAATGATGCAAACGTTGGGAGGTACAAAACACTTAGAAGTAATGCCTGTTTTGGATCTCATAATTATAGATGAGGCACACCACATTTCTTGTCCAACGTATTGTCGCATATTGGAAGCAGTTAGAAAGAAGAACCCTGATGTTGCTATATATGGGGTTACTGCAACGTGTGGTCGTTCTGATGGTAAGAGTCTACGTCATGCATTTTCCAATGTCGCTGATCAGATCCGTATTGGAGAGCTAATCGAAGATGGTCACCTTGTGCCGCCAAGGGGACTCACCATCGATGTTGGAGTCGCTGATAAACTCCAGGGTGTAGGAACGGTGGGGCAAGAGTACGATATGGATGAGGTGGCGGCCATAATGGATCACCCAGATATCAATCGGGTCGTTTTAAAACACTGGAGAGATGAGGCTGGTGAGCGTAAGTCGATTTTCTTTTGTGCTAATGTAACTCACGCGACAAACGTATGTAATACCTTTTTAGATGCTGGGGTTAGTGCTGCGGTAATTGAAGGAAGCATGTCAAAGGCGGAGCGTAAAAGAATATTGCGTGACTTCGATCGTGGTGACCTTCAGGCGTTGTTCAATGTGTTTGTCTTGACTGAGGGATACGATAGCCAGCCATGTAGTTGTGTTGTGTTGCTAAAAATTAGCACGCAAAAGTCCACCTATATTCAATGTGTTGGTCGAGGCCTTCGAACCGTAGACCCAGGGGAGTATCCTGGCGTCGTTAAAGAAGACTGTGTTGTATTAGATTTTGGCACAAGCTCGAGAGAACATGGCGGACTGGAACAAGCAATTAACCTGGACGGATACGAAGGCGGAGGTTCCCGGTCTTGCCCAGAGAAGAACTGCCCCGAATGTGAGGCTGTTATACCGTCAGCAACAAGAGAATGTTTTATTTGCGGTTACTTATTTCAATCTAAAGAGAAAAGATCTACAGCAGAGGCCTTGAGAGATTTCAAGATGTCGGGGATTGATCTGCTAGCCAAGTCGTCCTTTCAGTGGATGGATTTGTTCGGCGATGAAGACGCTTACCTAGCAACTGGTTATGAAGCCTGGGCCGCGAACTTTCGTATGAACGAACAGTGGTTTGCTGTTGGAGGTGCAAAAAATGTTAAAGCCAAATTGCTTCTTCATGGTGAACGTGATGCTTGTTTCGTTGCCGCGAACGAATGGTTACATATTCGTGAGGGAGATGATGGCGCTAAGAAATCAAAACGCTGGGTGAGGGAAGAGGCGACTGCCTCACAACTAAAATATCTCCCCGAGCATAAGAATAACTTTGGGCTTACTCGATATCATGCATCATGTTTACTTGTCTTCAAATTTAATAAGCAGGATATACAAAGAATAATCTACCTTGTCTCTGGAGAGGCTGAGCCTTCCTTGGTGGTTTAGTATGGATCTGGTTGTTCGACGATGTGATCATGCATATTGTGCAGCGTGCCGCCGACCACCTAGCGGGTTCGGTTGGTATATTCCTCGTAATAATTATGAGAGAAGCGGCCGGGTGCCGCCAACGGTTCAAGAACAGCGTGATAGCTATCGACGTTTTTGTTCCAAGTCCTGTCTGGACTTGTTTTATAACCTTAAACAACAAGGAATTCAAATGAACGAACAGAGCAGCGAGGAGATAGCCGCTAAAGCAACTCTAGGGCCTCTCGGTGATTATGTTGTCGATGTCGGTATGGATAAAGGGGTGGGGGATTATACAAAGGAGGAAATTGAGGGTTTAGTTTCTACGGTTTTAAATGCTTACCATGAAAAACTTGAAGAAATGTTCAGTGAGGATTTGCCGTTTTGAATCAGCGTTTAGATGAACAATTGTCGGACAAAATTACGGGGCTGATTGATCAGAGCCTGCAAGAGAAACGTGATAGGGAAGTGCCTCGCTATTACTTGGGGGCATCTCGTTTAGGGGCACCTTGCGAGAGAGCGTTACAGTATGAGTATTTAAATGCGCCCAAAGACCCAGGGCAAGGGTTTAGTGGGAGAGTATTACGAATCTTTGAAGCGGGACACGTGTTTGAAACCTTAGTTGTTCGATGGTTGCGCGATGCGGGTTTTAAAATGGTAACTGAAAAGTCAAATGATGAGCAATACGGGTTTTCAGCATTAGGGGGCAGAATGCGGGGCCATATTGATGGTGTAGTGACATACGCTCCGCAGGCTTTCGGACTTCAATGCCCTATGTTGTTCGAGTGTAAGAGCTTAAACAACAAGTCGTTCAAGGACACCGTGAAGAAGGGCCTAACGTTATCTAAGCCAGTATACGCCGGTCAAATTGCACTATACCAAGCTTATATGGAACCACTGTTTATAGGGATATCGGAAAACCCCGCGCTATTTACAGCAATTAACAAGGACACTTCGGAGTTGTATTTTGAGGCGGTTCCTTTTAACGGAGCCTTGGCACAAAAAGCATCGGATCGCGGAGTAAGGATTATCGATTCCTGCGAGGCGAAAGATATTCTGCCTAGGGTTTCCCGTGATCCCAGTTTTTATGAATGCAAAATGTGCCCATGGCAACAACGCTGTTGGCGTACGTGAATTTTCAAATGATTAGTCTATTGAGTGAATGGTGAGAATGAAACAACAATCATATTTTAAGTGTCAACCAATGTGCGAAGTTTGTCAGAAGAAGCTGGCCATTTCATTTTCTTGGGTTAGAGGGGAATGGAAGTTCACTTGTGATTGTACTTCCTCGACAGAGATGTATTTTGTATATATTGAAGACTTTTTTGCTTCCACGGCTGCTTGCGTTTTTCGGTTTGATGAATTAAGCCGCAAGAGTTGGATGGATTGGCTGAGCTTTGGTGACATGATCTATCGTTTTATAGACGCGGCGTCAGAATCAGTGGTGTCGACAGGAGAGCATGATGGGGCGAGCGAAGCGGAGTTTCAAAAAAACTGTTTGACCTATCTTGAAGGGGAGACAGACGGTGCGTAACAAAAGGAAAGCCCCTTCTATGCGCAGACTACTACGCCAAGCGATCAAAAAGAACGGAATGCCGAATATGTTAAATCACTTATTCGGCATTGGTAATTGGACTTACGATGATAGCGAAAAGTTATGGTTAGCCCGAGATCCGAGGCACATTGGGCCAGGGCAGGGGTACTACTGTATTAAAGCTAACGGTGATTGGTTCAAAGCGAACATTCCGAACGGGGTAATGCAATGAGTGGAGGTTGGGGCGACTTTAATGATGCGGATGATGTTCTGGAGGAGGGCCCTTCTTCGCACGACACTCAGGCGATTAAGCAGGCTGTATTGTCCCGTTTACCGGATGTGTTAGGTTACCTATTCCCTCGAGGGAATATAAAGGGGACACAGTTCTTTGTTGGCGACCTAGATGGAAACATTGGTAAGAGCTTAGTTATTGAGCTTGGTGGCTCTAAGGCGGGTTTGTGGGTGGATTTTGCCACCGGTGAAAGTGGAGATATCTTTGAGCTTTGGGCAGTTGTAGCCAAATTGGACTGCCAACATCGTTTTGGAGAGTTGTTGGATGTTATCACGCGATGGCTTGGGCAGCCTTGTGAGCGTCCGAGCCAGAGGCCTTCCATAACGCCGAACGTTGTGCTCGACGACGACTTGGGGGCGCACACCGGGAAATGGGACTATCAGGATAGGGAAGGGCGACTTATTGCCTGTGTCTATCGCTACGATACGCCAACGGGTAAAGAGTTTCGGCCATGGGACGTAATGAACCGAAAAGCCAAGGCGCCCAACCCTAGGCCGTTATATAACCAGCCGGCGATTGCGGGCGCTAATCAAGTGGTATTGGTCGAGGGTGAGAAATGTGCCGATGCCTTGATTGGTGAAAACCTAGTGGCCACGACTGCGATGAACGGGGCGAACGCACCGGTGGACAAGACGGATTGGTCACCGCTTGTTGGTAAGGATGTGGTGATTTGGCCGGATAACGACAAGGCAGGGGAAGAATACGCCCTTCGAGTATCGGCGGCCATTTCTAGCCAAGGTGTGCGTTCGGTGAGCATATTGCGTATACCCAAAGATAAGCCCGAGAAATGGGATGCGGCTGATGGGGTGGCTGAAGGGGTGGATATTAAGGCGTTCATATCCGATCAAGGCGTTGATATGCAGCCGGTTGGCCTTGTTGGCATTGATCCAGTCTCGGAGTGGATTGGAAGGCCTCCCAAGCGAGAGTGGATTATTGAGGACTGGTTACCCAAAGGCTATGTCACAGCGCTTTACGGTGATGGTGGTGTGGGTAAAACGCTTTTGGCTCAACAGTTGGTCACGGCAATAGCCACCGGAAGACCCTGGATGAGTCTTACTATCCAGCGGCGTAAAGTGTATGCGTTGATGTGTGAAGATGACTCCGATGAGCTTTGGCGTCGCCAAGATCATATTAACCAGGCCGAAGGCATAACCATGAAGCACCTTACCCAGGTCAAGATGGTAAGTCGTGTGGGAATGGACAATCTATTAATGACATTTGATGGCCAGGATAGTGGAGCGCTTACGCCATTTTTCCACATGCTATTAGCCGATATCCTGGCGTTCAAGGCAGAGGTCATTGTGTTGGATACGGCGGCGGATCTCTTTGGTGGCAACGAGAATAATCGTACTCAGGTGCGCCAGTTTATCCAAAATGCCTGTGCTCGTATTGCCAGGGAAAGCGCAGGAGCTGTGTTGCTGAGCGCACATCCATCCGATTCGGGTATTTCCCGTGGCACCGGTACCGGTGGATCGACCGCGTGGAGTAATACTGTGCGTTCAAGGTGGTATCTAACGCATGTTAATAGCGAGGATGCCTTGCCGTTTGAGCGGTTATTGTCGCGAAAAAAGTCCAACTATTCAGCAACTAAAGATGATATCAGTTTGGTTTGGGAAAGCGGTGTGCTCATGCGCATTTACCCAGATAACACACCGATCATAAACCATGAGTCGCAAGAGGCAAAAGTTGATGTCAAAAAGAATAGAAACAAAGCGACGATCATAGCCCTGCTGCGCAGCGAGGCAAAGGATAAGGGGAAGCTTTACACCACCTGGGAGTTTGCGCAGGTTTTTAAACAGCATGATGGCCTAGGAAGTGTGAGAAGTATCAAGTACTTGCTTAAAGAGATGGGTGAAGGGCAGGATCTGTTTTTTACGGTAAATGGACTGCAATATGGGCAGAAGAGTGTTCTGAAGGGGCATGGTTATTTATGTTATCCCAGTATGCCAATTACCGTTACGCGTAAAAACGAGGAGAGGGGTGGCATTGAAACGGTAGAGCTATTTATTAAACCCACACATAGGGTTGATCACGAGACAAAGGAGCTTTTGCCCTATGAAGATGTCTTGCCCGAAGTCTTGCCCTATGTTTTGCCCGAAGTTTTGCCCGTTAATTCGGTGGAAAATTCAACGAAGGAGCCAGACGATGATGCGGGTTGATGAGGGACAAACATTGTTGTTGGCCAAGGACATTCAATGCTGCTGGAATCTTTCTCTTGGTTTAAGGATTAGGGACTTCGTTGTGATAGATGATGACGGTATTGATTTTGCCCTATGGGATTGTTGTCGGGGTAAGTGGAGCGTCGGGTGGATGAAGGAGTATCGTGGTATCCCTTCAGAAGTGCGGAATGGACTCGATCTAGCGGCGATGACGCCAACCGCACTGTGGGGGGAGTTGTTAATGCTCTACCAGTTCGAAAATACGATGGAACTAAGGCGTGCCCTGGCTGAGATGGCAAGGATAAGGGAGTGTTCGTGGGCGCGTGAAGCGATAGGAAATCGGACTCTTGAGTATGAAAAATACGTGGTCAAATCGGCAGAAAAAGGACGGGCATTGTACAGAAGTTAAACGGGCAAAACTTAGGGCAAAGGATAGGGCAAAACATAGGGCAAAAACAAAAATAAGTGCCCGTTAACATGGGAACCCGCGAATTCACTGAACGGGCAACGGGCAAAGACAATGTTTTTGCCCGTCGATAAAATTTTTGCCCGTCAAATTCGTAAGTCATTGATTTATAAAGAAATGGAACGGGCAAAACTTAGGGCAAAAATCGAATTTTGATTTTAACGGGCAAAACGATTTTGCCCGTTAAAAAAGTTAATTAAAACAGGAGGTTAGAAAAGTTATCCACAATCGGGCAAAACTTAGGGCAAAAACATATATATAAATATATATATCCCCCTCAAACATGAGGTTAGGGGGATATTTATTTTCTTAAACCAAATCGCCTGCGGGCGATTGAAAAACAAACAGGAAGATGATCTTGGATAATTCAGAAAATAAAACCAACGCGAGGAGTATCTTTGCACTCGATTTGGGAACAACCACAGGATGGGCCATGGAAATAACCAACATCGTAACAAGCGGAACGGTAAGTTTTAAAAACTCACGGTTCGAGGGTGGCGGTATGAGGTATTTGAAATTTAAGAAATTCCTGGAGGATGTTTACGAGAACATGAAGTTCGAGTGTGTGTTCTTCGAAGAAGTTCGTCGGCACCAGGGCGTTGACGCTGCTCATGCCTACGGGGGATTCCTATCGCACCTCACCGCTTGGTGTGAAGAAAAACAGATCCCGTACCAGGGTGTGCCGGTTGGAACAATAAAAAAACACGCTACCGGCAAAGGCAATGCGTCGAAGGACATGATGATCAAGGCGGCGAGGGATCGTGGGCACCAGCCAGCGGATGACAACGAGGCCGATGCGATCAATTTGCTGTACTGGGCAATGGCTCAGTAAATACAAAACCGCCTCTAATCGTCCTCAGGCGGATTTTGGAGGCTCCTTGCATGGTTGGGTATGGTTTTTCAGTAAAGGCCCATAGGGGCATTCTGGGGGCGTCTGGCTGGTGGTTTTAAAGGTGGTCTTGGCGCAAATGAACGAGAGATAGACTAAATACGTTAATTAATTCAAAGTTGGAGAGTTGAGTGAAATCAAATAACACATCTCAGTGGAATATCAAAATTATAGCAAATCGCTTCGAAGAATGTGTTTCTGTGTTTGACCGGTTACCTGGTGAGAAGATGTCAACGGGGGCGGGGTTCTGGCCTGATATCGTGTATACCGAAAATGAACTAAGCGAACAGGAAAAGCGTGAAAAGACATACCTACGACCGTTGCCAGAGGAAATTACACGAGCGGAGGAAATGTTGACTTGGATTACCTGGGTTAACGAGGGAGAGCGTAATCTTATTTGGTTGAGAGCTCAACGAATGTCGTGGCGAAATATAAAACGGGAAACTGGGTTTCCAGTCACCACCGCGAGACGTTATTGGACAACTGCTCTAGAAAAAATCATAGATAACCTGAAAAATCAATAACCATATTTGATGCCTTATGATCGGTGGTGTTGGTTAATGAGGGGTGGTACAGGGAAGGGGAAAAAATAAAGGTGGTACAAAACACAGGAATATCTGTATATTTCGTCCCATGCTCGGGTTTTGTCTGTTCCCGTGCAGTTTGATCCATCTCATAGTGGTTAATGAGGTTTGCCGTGTTTTCGGACACGGCCTTTTTTGGATCTGTCTCAAGTTTATAATCAGGGTTTTTATGAATACAATTAATTTCCATACGGAAGGTGACGTTGCGTCAATCTCAGTGAACGAGCGCAAGAAAATTAGTGATATTGTAAATAACCTAGTTTTAGGTTGTTTGCATTCTGTGATAGAAGACGGGTCGATTAGACGGTACCTGCCTGATAAGTGTCATTTGATGCATTCGAAAAATTTCACTCGTGAATTCCATGCGTGGTTTAAAGCCGGTCGAGATGGTTTTCAAATCAATGGCGGTAGTATCAATATTGTGGATATGGCATATAACACGGCCATGGCAATGGGGAATCATGTTGTTGCTCTTATTGCGAAGTTGCAGTCTCGCGAAGCAACGTTTCGTTATATCTTGCCTGAAGATTGCAAAACCATATCGTACTTGTTGAAAGCTGGCATGCAGTCTGGTTTGTGTAGCAAGGGCGAAGGATGGGAAAAAATCTGTGAGTTACTGAATGGCGCCGAAGAGCCTGTCGTCATTTCTTACGGTAAAGCGGATGGGTTCCCAACAAAAGAAGTGGCTCGGTGGTCAGGGTATCCTGAAAGTTGGGATAATCTGCCTGAAAAGGAAAAGTGGAGACTGGCTTTTTATCAGGTCGGCTTTGCAAAGGACTCGAAGGTTTCTTCGGAGTTTGACTGTCGCTATAAATGTGGCGTAATGGTTAATGCGCTTCATCTTCTTAAGTGATTAAGTGGTGTGACAGGTAGGATTAGGGAATCAGGATAAAGGATTAGGGAACAAGGACGTAAGATAAAGGATTAGGAAAAAAGGGAAGTAGGATGAAGGACTAAGGATATAGGGATAAGGAGCAGGAGTAATTGGAAGACAAGGAAGAAGGGATGTTGGCTATGGAAAAAGCCAACGGATCGTTGTCTTAGGATTTTCAAGGACGGGTTTTGTTATGAAAACAGAATGCCGGTATTTACGTCACTGGCATTATAGAAACAACCTATAAACTGTTTTCTCCGTTGATGGCCGCTTGGTTTACCTTGCGGTCTTTTTTGATAGGAAGTCCAAAAGTATTCATAAGGAGGATGGATGCATTACATTTTCACGGCAAGCTTTACTTTTGCCTAAAAATCGATCAAAAAGATTGTCTCTTTCTTGTGTCACCCTAGCCTCCGATATTACAATGCTCGCATTTGATAATGTGAGCATAGTTTATGAGTGAAGAAGAGAGTAATTCTACCGCTGAGGATATATGGGCGTCGTGTAAATTAGGGCGAAAGAAGGAGGCGCTGAAGCTTGAGCGGTTTCTGATCCGTATCCATGATGAAAAAGTGCGTAAAGGGGATGATAGTAGCCACACATTAAACATCGATGCTAAGTGGGGCGAAGGTAAGACTCATTTTTTGAATTTGTGGCGTAAGCAGTTAGAACAAAATCATTTGGTTGTTTCCTTAGATGCTTGGGCGACGGACTATTGTGATGATCCTTTGTTGGCGTTGTTTAATGTGTTTGACGAGTCATTAAACGAGTTTAAAGGGAAGCATGATAAACTAACCCAAGTGATCGACGGTGTTTTGAGTGGCATCAAGAAAAGTTATTCGCTATTTGAATATGTCGTCGCAAAAAGAGTTTTTAGAGGAGATAAAGATAATCTAAAAGAGGCTTCTGCGACTTCGGCGGAGAAAATGTTGGAGGAGTTTAGTGGGCAAGGAAAAGTTATCAATGAATTGAGTTCTGGCTTGCAGGATCTGGTGAAAGCCATTGGGAAAGATAGGGGCGCGGACTATTATTCGCCAATATTTATAATTATTGATGAGCTAGATCGATGTCGGCCTCTTTATGCTATATCATTACTGGAGCGCATAAAGCACCTGTTTAACGTTGCGGGTATTCAGTTTGTAATTGCTACGGATACTGAACAGTTAGAACACACCGTAAAGTCAGTATATGGAGTAGGCTTTGATGCCCGGCGATACTTGAAACGGTTCTTTGACGTCCAATACCATTTTCCAGAGTTGTTGGGTATGAAACATGTCAAATACCTGTTTGATGAGAAAAGATCGGATATTAAGAATTATCTATATATCCCTCTTAAAGATGATGATCTGATTGAAAGTATATTTTGCGATTTTTCTGATATGTTTGGTTGGTCTATGCGAGATCGTATACAAATATTTGAACAGTTGGAACATGTCGCTCATTTTGAATTTTTAGAAGATGGCTTGCATCTAATACCAATGTTGTTTTTCATCGGGTTGAAGCGTCTTATGTCATTTGAAAAATTTGATCAAATAGATGGGATGGCTTCAGTTCAGGAAATTGTTGAATATGCTGAGCTACATGACGTGTTTCCTCAGTCCTTAGAAGATGCAGGGCTAATGTATCAGGTACGTAAATATAGGGTTGGCGGTGGTGGCAGTCTAGTTAGGGTGAATCGAATAATGTTGATCAATACCTATCTGAAGTTTTCTGGCATGAGTGAAGAGGATGTTGTGAGTCAGGGTGGTTATGCAAAGTATTTGTATGAGGATGAATTAAGTCGAAAAATGACGAAAGATAGTAATTGTTTGCATTTGAATAATAATATAAATATTCCAATAAAAGACTATCCTCGGTTGATAGTAAGTGTGGGTGATGGGCGCGGGTTGATGTCTGAAACGGATTAAGCCTAGTTAATCTATTTGGCGGGATATGTAAAAGGTTTCAGAGTGCCGCGTTGCGGCCCTTTTTTTGTGTTCTTTATGTGTGGTGGGTTTTATAATGACGATGTTGTCCTAGACGCTTAACTTTGTCGTTCGATTTCAAATGTCTCTTGTAAATTATACATGGAGAAGACCTTATAGATATAATCGCTAACGTTGATCAGTCTTATTGTTGAGAAAGAGGTGGGGTATGTTTCTCTTAAATAAAACAAGGCGCAAATGGCAGCGTAATCAATAAATGTTGTGCTGCTAAAATCGAATTTTATGAGTTCTCCTTGTTTGATCCTGTTGGATGAGTCTTCTTGAAAGGCTAGGTAATTTGATAGGGTGATATGTTTTGGGGCTAAGATTGTCAGCTCGTGTGTGGTGTTCGTCATCGGTTCTATATCACATAAAATGTTCTGGTTTAATAAGTCTAGT